>Ga0208917_1000649_pt1 | contig 17548 bp, 20 predicted proteins | sample DEB08_DNA_10_FD_185500 | JGI IMG/M metagenome (GOLD analysis project Ga0208917, IMG submission 185500) | Aqueous microbial communities from the Delaware River and Bay under freshwater to marine salinity gradient to study organic matter... | ecosystem: Environmental > Aquatic > Marine > Coastal ...
CGGAGTGAGGGCCCTTCTATTGCAGGCCCTTCACCCTGGAGCGTTGGGTGGAGTAGCGCAACACTCGAGGTATGAAGAGGACCCACTTGGCAGGCTCTCCGGGACCATTCGCTGGCTGACCGTCACCACCTTTGGTTCCATGAAAGCAATCAAGGACGAGGCCGGCAGGGTTAACCGCATGCACGACCGAGTTTCGGGTGAGTATGAGAAGAACTCAGGTGAAAAGACCGGCTACAAGGCAGCGGATAAGGACTTATTGCTCTGGGTCCATATCGCGTTCATGGACTCTTTTCTAAGGACTCACCAAAACTATTCGAAGAATCCAATCCCTGGCGGCGCGGATGCCTATGTTGCCCAGTGGTCGAAGTCGGTTGGTCCGCTTGGTCTTGACAAGGTTCCGATGAGTGAGCAGGAGTTAGTTCAGGCGCTGGACCAATACAGGCCTCAACTCCGGGTGGACGAAAAGGCAAGTGCCGTAATTAGCTGGATTAGAAATGCTCCCCTGCCGCCGACTGCAAAGCCCGCATACCGGCTCCTCTTTCACTCCGCACTGGCAACCCTGCCAAAAGACTTCCGGGACATGATTGGCATTCGCAGCTATCCGCTATGGCTGCTCCGTCCGATCACGACGACCCTATTGAGGCTCGGACGTAAGGCAATTGGTCCTGATTCCCCTATCGAGGATGCAGCGCTTGCAAGGCTTAGGCGCGTTGGCCTTATCTAGCTGGGCAGTTGGAGCTAGCACCAAAATGGCTTTCGGCTAAACTTCTTTCGGTCCGCCACCTTAGCTCAGTCGGTAGAGCAGCTCCCTCGTAAAGAGCAGGTCGCCAGTTCGATTCTGGCAGGTGGCTCCATGGAGGCCAGCCGCTGTAAGGAAAAATGAACTCAACCTACCTAAAAGTAGTTAACTTGCTCGGCACACTCAGCCTGCTGGCAGCCGTTGGCCTGGGCGCCTACTACCTGCTGGCCGGAAGTTCAGTGGACGAGACTGGATTGTTGGTCGAAGAGTTTTGGGCGTTGGGGCTTGCCTGGATCTTTTTCTTCACCGCAATGAGCTCCGCAATGGTGAGTGCGGTGCTGATGTTGAGAAGCAGGAGAAAGTAACAAGGACTTTTTCTCTGAGGTGAGCTGTTCTAGTTTGCAGAGGAAAAGGAGAGACAAATGCTTCTAGAGATACTGCTAGCACTGCTTTTGTTGGGAGCAACGGCCGCGACCCTGCTCACCTTCTTCATTCGTGGTCACCAAAAGCCACCCGAGGTCCAAAAACCTGTGAACCTAGACACCGACAACCCTCAGCGAGACATCTCCTAGGTTTTTATCTAGCTAGGCCTTCCAGACGGTCTTTAGGTTGCAAAACTCTTTTATCCCCGCATCTGACAGCTCACGTCCAAACCCGGAGTCTTTGATTCCGCCGAAGGGTAGCTCGGGATAGCTGATGGTCATGCCATTTACAAACACCGCACCGGCCTCCAGTTCACGAACAAAGTAGGCCTCCTCTTCGACATCGGTGGTCCAAACTGCACTACTTAGGCCGAAGGTGGTCTGGTTAGCAATCTTTACCGCCTCCTCACGAGAGGAAACCTTGTAAACACTCGCCACCGGACCAAAGGTCTCCTCCATCGTCAGACGCATGTCTGGGGTGATTTGGTCAATCACTGTGGCGGGGTAGAAGTAGCCAGATCCCTCAGGGGCCTCGCCACCACACAGCACCCGCGCACCTTTTGCTTTTGCGTCGTCTACCAACTCTTTGACATCCCTTAGGCCGCTGGCCGTTGCCAGCGGGCCGAGTTGGGTTGCATCGTCCATCGGGTCGCCCATAACTAGGGACTGCATCTTGGCCACAAACTTCTCAAGGAACTGGTCGTAGACCTCTTCGAAAACCAAGAACCGCTTACCTGCAATGCACGACTGTCCGTTGTTATTGATGCGAGCGGTCACCGCCACTTCAACAGCTCTGTCCATGTCGGCGCTGGGGTTTACGATGAACGGGTCACTGCCTCCAAGCTCCTGAACCGAGGGCTTGAGCATCTTTCCACTGCGCTCCGCTACCGCTCTTCCCGCCGGCTCCGAGCCGGTGAGGGTGGTCGCGCGGATGCGCCAGTCATCGATAACACCCGCCACCGAAGCGGCTGGAATCATAAGAGTTCCAAAGGCACCTTCTGGGAAGCCTGCTCTTGTAAAGAGCGAGTGAAGATAGAGGGCAGACTCGGGCACATTAGAGGCGTGTTTCAGCACGCCCGTATTCCCTGCCATAAGAGCCGGTGCAGCAAATCTCATTACCTGCCATAGCGGGTAGTTCCACGGCATTACAGCTAGCACTACTCCGAGCGGTTGCCACATGCTCCCCGCCTCACGGGCGCCAACCTTTGCAGGATCGTCCAGGCTCCAGTCCGAAAGCATCGCCTCAGCGTTGTCGGCGTAGTAGCGCATATTCTTTGCGCACTTCAGAACCTCGGCACGACTTTGAGCAATTGGCTTACCCATCTCCCTGGTCACCATGGTGGCCGTGCTTTCGACCTCAGACTCCATGAGGTCCGCAGCGGCATGCATTAGCTTTCCGCGCTCTGCAAAGCTCATCTGGCGCAGGGTTAGGTGTGCCTCTTGGGCAAGCGCTAGTTTTTCCTCAACCTGTTCGGGGGTGTCCAGCGGGTACTCCGCCTCGACCACGCCTGTTGCTGGGTTAGTGACTTTCATTGACATCTTCTACCGGGCTCCTTTGCCTGACCAAAAGATAGGGAGGCTATTTAGAAAGTGTAGATAAGAAGCGAGAATCTTTTTGCCGAAAGCTACCTAGAAGCACCACGAATCGAAACCAGCCATGCAATGAGCCCACCAACCAAAATCAAGGCGGCTGCCAGAGCAACTAGGTAAACATTCTCGCTGTAGAGGTCATAAAAGCTGACCAGGCCAAAGAACATGGCTAGGTAGGCGATAAGAATGACCCTGTTCTTCATGAGAAACAAAACACCATAGAGGCTCTTTGGCTTCCAAGAGAAGCCAACAAACTAGCCTTGCATCTAGAGAGGCAGGAACATGGCAAAGGAACAAGAAGGATTCTCGGAAGAGGAAAAGGCCGCAATGAAGGAGCGGGCAAAAGAGTTCCGTGCCGCCCGAAACAAGGCCAAGCAGGATCCCCTTGGGGACCTAATGTCAAAGATCAACGAGATGGCAGAGCCGGATAAGTCAATGGCGCTGAGAGTCCACGAGCTGGTGTTGGGTGCAGTGCCCGAGCTTCAGCCAAAGACTTGGTATGGCATGCCGGCTTACGCAAAGCCGGGCAAAGACGGAAAGCTAATTTGCTTTTTTCAGTCGGCAGGCAAGTTCAAGGTCCGCTTCTGCACCTTTGGTTTTAGTGAGCACGCCAACGTCGATGATGGCGATTTCTTCCCCACTGCCTATGCTCTGCTGGAGCTCACGCCAAAGGTAGAGAAAGAAATAGTGCGGCTTGTGAAAAAGGCTGTCGCCTAGCCCCAGAGCGCACTCTTTGGCGGCTCAACCTCTCCACCTGGCAGGTAGTTCAGACCACCCTCGATGTCCTTTTCAAGCAGCAGCGGGCCGTCAATGTCGACAAATTCGCAGTACTGGCCAATAACAAATGCAGGCGCCATAGATAGTGAGGTCCCAGTCATGTTGCCAACCATGAGTCTTTTACCATCGGATGTGGCGGCTTTGGCAATCTCGAGAGCTGGTGTTAGCCCGCCACACTTATCAAGCTTGATGTTCACAACGTCATAGTTTTTGCCCACGAGCCGGTATTCACTCAGGTTTAGGCAACCCTCGTCGACACCTATGGGTATCTCTGACTTGAGACCCTCTAGCTCTTCGTCGTGCCCGCGCTTTAGGGGCTGCTCGACCATCTTTACCCCCAGCCGCGCAAGCTCTGGAATTAGCTCTTCTAGTAGTTCCCTGGTCCAGGCTTGATTGGCGTCAATAACAAGGACTGCGTCGGGACGCGCGGCCCTGATGGCTCGCACGCGCTCCAGCGGCCTCTCGCTGTCGAGCTTGATCTTGAGGTTGTGACAATCGTGGAAGTCGAGAGCTCTTTGGGCCATGAACTGATCGGTGCCAATTCCTATGGTTGCGACGGTGTGAAGGCTCTTGGGGTTTAGCCCCACCAGCTCCCAGATGCTCTTGCCCTCAAGTTTGCACCTCAAGTCCCACGCTGCGCAGTCAAGTGCGTTGGCCGCACCTTTTGAGGCGAGCCGGCTGGCCACCTCAAACGGATCGGCTCCAGCCTCCACCTCTGTCTTTGCGTCAGCAAGCTCCTCCAACATCAGCTTTTGGTTGTCGCCTAGGTAGTAGACGCCAACGCCCTCTCCTCTACCCAGGACACCACTTTCTTCCAGAGTGACCCAAACGGCCTCTAGGTTCAAAAAGGTGTAGCCGGTGATTGAAAAAGGGTGCTCCAGGGGGAGAGTTACCGGCTCAAAACTCAGCTTCATCTACAGGCTCTTAATGCTTTGAGTGATTTCGGCCATTCCAAAGCGCATTGGATCGGTTGCCGGCAACCCATGCTCCGCTGAGAGTTTGGCTAGGTAATCCCCAGCTTCTTTTTCACCAAGCTTTGAGGTGTTAGCGCTAATTCCGATGCAGCGGATTTGGGGGTTGGTGCGGCTTCCTATTGCTATTGCCCTCTCGATGACGTCTTCGATGGAGGGCAACGGGAAGTCTGGCCAGCCAGCCACATGAGTGCGGCCAGCCTCGGTGCAGACAATAAAGACATCTGGTTGGGAGCCAAGCAGCAGACCCACGCTCACAGCCGCATAACCAGGGTGGTGAAGGCTACCCTGCCCCTCAATGATGTCCCAGTGGTCTGGGTCGTTATCGGGAGAGAGCACCTCCGCAGCCCCCGACACAAAGTCGGCAACTACGGCATCTATCGGCATTCCCTCTCCGGCGATCAGAATTCCGGTTTGGCCCGTGGCCCTGAAGGTCGCTTTCACCGAAGCTTGCTGAAGTTCCTTGGATAACTGGAGGGCAGTGTATTTCTTGCCCAGGGCGCAGTCGGTTCCTATGGTCAAGAGTCTTTTCCCAGTGCGCTTCTTGCCCGTGCCGACGGGTATGTCCCTTGGTGGCACCCGAACGTCGGTGAGAGTTCGACCAAGGCGCTTGGCGGTTTCGACAAGCTCCGGCTGGTCTGCAAGCCTGGTATGAACACCGGCTGCGATGTCGAGGCCGAGCTCAAGTGCATGCTTGAGTGCTGTTATCCAGTCTGCTGGAATACCGCCACCGATGGTTGCCGTGCCAACCACCAGCGTCTTCGCGCCCTTTTCGGCTGCAGCTTCAAGGCTCAGTTCCTCGAGGCCCAGGTCCACACTGCCTCCTGGGAGGTGGAACTGTCCCACGCACTTCTCTGGCTGCCAGTCGGCAATCCCAAAGCCAGTCTTGGCATAGGTGGGGTTTGTCTCTGAGCCTAAGAAGATTAGATATGGGTCGTTGACCTTCACTTTGTTCATGGGTTACCTAAATTCAGGAAAGAAGAGATCAATAACCTGAGGCCCTGCCACAACAACTACGGCAAGAACAAAGAGGGCAAAGCCCAGTCTTCGCCATAGTTTCTCGAGGTCTGGCTTTGGTTTCTCAGGCATCTACAAACACTATTAGAAGAACCGACTTGGTGCGTCTAAGAGGCTTCTTTTCGCTGTCCCACAAAGTGAGAGCAGCGTCGGGCGACTAAAGATCAGCCAGCTCGGAAACCGAGCTGAAGGTCTTTATCCCCGACTCATCCTTGAGGACCAAGCTAAAGCTCGTTTTTCCATCGGCAAACTCGAACTCTAGAGAGAGCTCGGTCGAGCCTGAGACCCAGGACAATCTCATTGAGCTGCCACTTAGCTTCTGCCAGCCAAAAGTGCCGCTGAACACCTCGTGCCGGCGAAGCCGGGCCAGCCCCAGGATGGCCAAGGTGACGTCAGATTGAAGGGCCCTATCGATCTCCTCAGCGAAGTAGTGGTGCCGATTCACCTCACGCCCGTTGCCGGTTTTCTCAAAGAGCTCTTTGTCATCTAGTCCGTTGAAGAGTCCAACGTAGTAGACCTGGGGTTCTCCAGGCAGCAGGAACTGCACCGCTCTGGCAAGGATGTAGGAGGTGTCGTCGTTGATAATCGCAGGCAAGGTGGCGTTTATTTGGTGAGGCAAATCAAACCACTGCGGAACCACGGAAGCTTTTGCAGAGTGGCCCGAGGTGTTCTTGCTGGCGACAGCAAAGATGTTGGCCATATCTTCCTGGGTGATTAGCCCTGGCCTGCCACCAATTGGTCCTGCGTCAATGACTCCGTAGCCATCGTGAGTGTCTAGGACATTGAGGCAATTAGCAGGCCTAATCTCGAGCCAACTTGCGAGGGCGTCAACGCTAGAGGTGAAGATCGAGTGCAAAAGCAGCGGTGCTGTCTGGAAGTCGTAGATGAGATCCACAAGGGGTGCTATCTCTAGCTGCTGGGTGTAGTGGGCGTGCACCTCAACCAACACCCTCATGCCCCTGGCCTGGATTTTTTCGCTCAGCTCTGAAACATATTCCAGAGTCTCTTTGGTCATGAACGAATCGGTGCCCGGGGTCTTGATTGCGTAGCCGACGGCGTCGAGCCTTACAACCTTGACGCCTCCCGACTCGAGGGCGTCTAGCACTCTGTCGATGTAGGCCTCGCCAGCCGGGTGACGCACATCGATGTCTACCTGAGAGGGCATAAAGCTTGTCCAGACCAGTCTTCTGGTGCCGGCAACGTTGTAGGCGGTGAAGGGCAGACCCGGTCTTGGACGATAGAAGCTGGTTATTGTTTCTTCGGTTCCGCCAGTTGGAAAGACCTTGTCGAAGGTCAGGAACATCCCAGCAAACTCGCTAGCATCGCCCTTTTCTTGCCAGTCAAGAAACTCAGGGCTGAGGTTTGAGGCGTGATTAATGATTAGATCTGCGGTTAGCTCGTGGGTTTTAGAGATCCTTCGGAAGTCTTCCCAACTACCAAGACGAGGGTCGACGATGGTGTGATCTATCGGGTCGAAGCCGGCATCATCCCCGTCAAACGGGTGAAAAAAGGGCAGCACGTGAATGCCAGAAAAGTCCGAGAGTTCATGGGATAAAAGCTTTTCGATGTGGCTCAGTGAGCCACCGATTCTCTCGGCATAAACGAGAATGCTTGCGCCAGCCAAAGCCAATACCTCACTGTATGTAATCGTTTACAAAAACTAGGCACAACTCTAGTGATTCGCCGGGGCAGTTTTAGCTTCGAACTCGAATTACATCGAGCACTCTGGAGTGCCGCCGGGCAATCTGTGGCGGTTTTTTGCAATCCAGTAGTAGACGCGCTCTGCTAGGTGATTGATGCCGGGAAGCCTAAGTAGGTAACCGGCGATGCTCCAGAAAGTCTTGGAGTCGATAAATAATTGGGCAATCGCCTCAGCCGCCACAAAATACTTGCCATCGCGAACGTAGTAGACAGCTCTAGAGGTGAGCTCCTCGCTTAGGCCCAGTGAGGCAAGATCCAACTTTTGGTATGGGCGAATTGGAACCTGGTCCTTAATCATCTTGCGAAAGACTCTGGCCGCGGATGAGCAGAAAGCGCAGTCGCCGTCAAAGATAAAGAGCCTTGCATCCATTGTTTACAAGCCTAACTCGGGTGTAGCGTAGAGAGGTTGCCCAATTTATGGGCAGTGGAGGCGTAGTCTGAAACAGTGAGCCAACCTGGTCGCAAAAAGACCCTGCACCCGACCCAGATAGTGGTCATGGCATTCGGTGCAGCGGTGATCGTTGGCACCATCTTCCTGCTCTTCCCCTTTTCCACCGCGCAAGGGTACTCAACAGACTTCGTCACAGCATTTTTTACAGCAGTCTCTGCTGTCTGCATCACCGGTCTCACGGTTGTTGACACCGGCACCCACTGGTCGGGCTTTGGCCAGGTTGTAATTCTTTTCCTGATTCAGCTCGGTGGGCTCGGAATTGTCTCGTTCGCAACTTTGGTGGGACTTCTTATTTCAGGCCGAATCTCGCTCCGCGACAGATTGAACACCCTCTCTGAAGCGAAGATCATCGGCATCGACAACGTGCCCGCGCTGCTCAGGACGATTCTGCTTGTCTACTTTGGCTTTGAGATTGCCCTTGCTATCTACCTAATCGCTAGGTTGCGCATCACCTATGACGAGTCGATGGGGGAAGCCATCTGGAACGGACTGTTCCACGCGATTTCCGCGTTCAATAACGGCGGTTTTTCGCTTTACTCGGACAGCATGGCCACTTTCTCACAAGACCTCTTCGTGATCGCTCCGGTTGCCATTGCGGTGATCGTCGGTGGCCTTGGTTTCCCGGTCTTGATTGAGCTTCACGAGCGCATATGGGGGCTCAACAAGCAGCAGAGCGGTAAGCCTCGGAGGTTCTCACTCCACACCAGGGTCACCCTGGCCGCGACTATCGTGCTGCTTACCCTCGGGTCGATGTTTATCGGCGTGATGGAGTGGAACAACCCCAAGACTCTCGGTGGCCTAAACGTTCTTGAGAAGCTTTGGAATGCCGCTTTCATGTCGGCAATGCCTCGATCAGGTGGACTCAGCAGCGTCGATGTTGGCCAGATGGACCCCGCAACCTGGTTGGGTCTTGATTTCATGATGTTTATTGGAGGCGGCAGCGCCTCTACCGCCGGAGGCATCAAGGTGACGACAATCGCCATCCTCTTCTTCATCATCTACACCGAGGTTCGCGGTGAGACTGCGGTAAACGTTGGAAACCGCAGGCTGCCAAGGTCGATTCAGCGACAGGCACTAACCCTGGTTTCGCTCTACGCAATGCTCATTATCTTCAGCACTATCCTCCTTGCGGCCACTACCGACTTCACTCTCGATGAGCTGCTATTCGATGTGATTTCCGCCGCTGCCACGGTTGGCTTATCCACCGGCATAACTCCAGATCTTCCAGACTTTGCCAAAGTCTGGCTCGCAATACTGATGTTCGTTGGCCGCTTGGGCCCTGTGGTGATCGCTTCTGCGCTTGCCCTCAGGGTCACAAGAAGGCACTATGAATTACCGAAGGAAAGGCCCCTAATTGGCTAAGGAAAAGACAAAGAAGCGCATCATTCACTCCAATGTGATCGTTATTGGTTTGGGTCGATTCGGATCATCACTGGCTCGGGAGCTAATGAAGACCGGGCACGAGGTGCTGGGAGTGGATACCGATGAGCGCATCGTCCAAAACATGTCTCAGGAGCTCACCCACACGGTTAGAGCTGACACGACTGACGAGGCAACTCTCAAAGAGCTTGGCATCAGTGAGTTTGACTCTGCGGTAGTGGCCATTGGCGCTGACCTCGAGGCCAGCATCTTGACTACCGCGCTGCTGCTGCAGCTAGGGGTTCCAAATGTTTGGGCCAAGGCCAACTCGACCTCGCACGGGCTGATCCTGGATCAGCTGGGATGCCACCACGTGATCTTCCCTGAGTATGAGATGGGCAAGCGAGTCGCCCACATGGTTTCTGGCGAGACCCTTGACTATGTGCCGATCGACAACGACTTTGTAATGGTCAAGAGTGAGGTTCCGGCAAGTTTTGCTGGCCAGACCCTAGCCGAGCTAAAGATTCGCTCTACCTACGGCGTCACGGTCGTTGCCGTAACGACAGGCGATGGCAAGTACACCCCAGCCTTCCCGGAGACGGTGCTCCATGAGGGCAACCAGATTGTCGTTGCCGGTCAGGTCGATCCTCTCAACGAGTTCTGCAAGCTGGCTTAGTGGTTTCTTCGAGCGCCGTCAGCGTCGAGCAGTATCTAGAGCAGCTCGAGCCGCAACGCGCGAGGGACGTCACCAAACTCAGACAGCTCTGCCTAGAGCACCTTCCGGCAGGGTTGGAGGAGGCAATGAATTGGGGGATGATTGCATATCAGGTGCCCTTTTCGGTCGTCGAGAAGACCTACAACAACCAACCCCTCTTGTACGCCGCGATCGCTTCCCAGAAGCAGTACATCTCGCTATACCTGATGTCTATCTACGCTTTTGACGGGGCAAGAGAGAAATTTGAAAGTGACTGGAAAGCTAGCGGAAAAAATCTCAACGTGGGCAAGGCATGCATTAGGTTCAAGAATCTTGATGCGGCTCCCCTTGATGTGATCCAAAGAGCACTGGGGCAGGTTACGGTTGACGAGTATGTCGCGCGATACTTGGAAGTTCGTGGGAGCGCAAGAAAGATGAAGAATTGAAATCACCATTTTGGCCCCTGGCCTTTGCCATAGTTGCCACCCTCAGCTATCTCTACCACCCTCAGTTTGAGCTGATGGTTGCTCAGGTGGTGGTTGGAATGGCACTCACCGTCCTAATCATTTGGTCCTCGGCGAAGGTGTTGAGCGAGAAGTGGTGGGTTGGACGCCTTGCGATGCTTTCTGTTGTTGCGGGTCTCATGAACGCAACGGCGCTGAATGTTTTCTACAGTCTTCTAGCGGCTCCAGCCGGAGGCAGATTCTCCCTTGGGCTCGAGAGCGTCTTGGGAGGGCTGGTTTTGACCGCCCTTGGCTACCTATGGTTTGTTCTTCGGCCTAAGGAAGAAAAAGACACCGGCAGCAACAAGCCCAAGCGATAGCCAGAGGAGCCAGTAGCCAATTTCAGGCTGCTCCTGGGTTTCAAGTTCGACCTCACCCGCACATGCCGGATAGCCAAAATCAGGGTCGGAAACATAGCCTGTCTCATTGACTATAGAAAACTCAAAAGAGTCTGAAATTGGGTGGCCATCCTGCGAAACTACCCTCCAAGAGACCCCATAGTCTCCCGCTGCATCAAGATCTAGGGAGATACGCCCATCCCGCCCCAGTGTTGGAAGGCACCCCGCATAAACAACCTCACCGCTTGGTCCGGTCACGACAATCTCATTGCCGGACTCAATCTCTAGAAGCTCATTGTTGAAGGTTAGGGTGAGCTCGACAACACCTGCGCTAACCGTTTCACCTTCGCCGGGGGACTGGTCTACGAGCTGATCATGGGCCTTCGCTGGTAGCGGAAAGGCCATGAGCAGGGCAATAGCTAAGGCCCAGAGTTTATGCTTCATTGTTGAAAGTCTAGGCAGGTGAGATGAAACATATCTTCATTGGGGTCAGTAGCGGCCTGGCCGCGGGCCTCGTAATCCTGCTCGCACTTTTCAACGGCCCCTGGTCCTTGGATGCAAGCCCATCTCCTGTCGCATCCGAGACTCAGACTTCACAGCCCGAGGCAACACTTGAGGCCCAGCCGAACCCAACCGAGGAGGCCACCGAGGAGCCTGAGCCCGAGGTTGTGCAGTGCTCCGTTAGTGAGTTAGAGGATGCCGAGGACATTCTTGATTTGCAGGCTCAGGTAATAAACGCTGAAACCGGTGAGGTCCTCTTTGACCGGGGAAGCGCCACTCCGGCCCGCTCGGCCTCAATCATGAAGCTCTTCACCGCGGCAGCTGCGCTAGAGACCCTGGGGCCAAATTATCGGGTCACCACCCGTGTCTACGCAGACAGCCAAGACCCAAGCATCATCTACTTGGTGGGTGCGGGAGACATAACCCTCTCTAGGACTGGCATCGGGGTCGATTCGGTCTATGACGACGCACCAGACCTTGTCGACCTTGCAAACCAAATCTCTCGCTGGAACAGCGCCCAAACCTTTAGCCAGATTGTCTTAGACAGCACAATCTATGGCTCCGCCGATGGTGAATATCAGAGCGTTTGGGATCAGCGAGGACTGACCAATGGCTACATGTCGCCGGTCTCCGCGCTGCAGGTTGATGGCGATCGCGATAATCCCCAGGCAAAAGACTCTCCAAGGTCAACCGATCCAGTAACGAGAGCCGGCGAGTGGTTCAGGGAAGCGCTCGGGGAGAGTGCTAGCGAGTCAATGGTTGTCAAGGGTATTGCCCCACCAGATGCCGTGGAGATTGCAAGTGTTCGCTCGGCAAGGCTGTCGACCTGGATCGAATACATGCTCGTGGTTAGCGACAACAGCCTGGCGGAGGCGATCTCGAGATTGGTGTCACTCGATGTCGGTCTGAACGGCTCGTTCAGCTCATTGACCCAGGCCTACCAAAGGGCCTTGCGCGATACCGGCCTGGACCTCAGCGGGCTGGTTGTCGAGGACGGTTCCGGTCTTTCGCGCTACAACCAGATTGCCCCGGAGACAGTGAATGAACTTCTCAAGCTAATTGATCAGGGCTATGGGGACTTTGAGCTCATTCGCCAGGGAATGCCGGTTGCCGGGACACCGGGCTCGCTCAGCTACCGCTTTGAGGATGCTGTTGGCAAGGTGGCGGCCAAGACTGGTTGGATTCGCACCGGCTATTCACTCGCCGGTTTCCTAGAACCAGACAGCGAGAACAAGCTGATCTTCACTGTCTATAACCTCGGGGATGTCCAAATCAAACACCGCGAAGCCATGGATGCTTTGGTAATGGGTTTTTATAACTGCGGCAAGGCTCTGGTAAACAGGTAGGTATGGCAAGCGCACTTTTTATCATCGATGTCCAAAACGACTTTTGTGAGGGCGGGGCTCTGGCCTGCCAGGGCGGTGCAGCGGTTGCGAGCAAAATAACAAGCTTTGTGAACGAAAACCCCAACCGCTACGACTTCGTGATTGCCTCGAGAGATTGGCACACCCCACAAGATCTGAACGGTGGGCACTTCCCTCCAGAGGGAGAACAGCCTGACTTTGTGGGCACGTGGCCGCTTCACTGCCTCGCGGGTGAGGAGGGTGCTGAGTATCACCCAAACCTCGACACATCAATAATTGACATCCATATCAAGAAGGGCCAAGGTGCTCACGGCTACTCGATATTCGATGGCACGACCGACCGGGGCGAGGCTCTGCCAGATTTACTGAAGCGTCTTGAAATCGACGAGGTTGATGTCGTCGGTATTGCAACCGACTACTGCGTCAGAGCCTCATCTATAGATGCCGTTACAAATGGCTTGGCCGTGAGGGTAATCACTTCGCTCACTGCAGGCGTTGCTGCCGAAAGCACCGAGGCAGCGATTGATGACATGGCCGATGCCGGGGTAGAGGTGCTGGCTACGCCCTAGGCGTCTTTTCTTGCACCCTCACTTGGCGCAACTGAGAAAACGTTTGGCTCGGCAAAGCCCTTCTTGGCGAAGATGGCCTTGCAGTGCGCTCTGAGAAGCTCCATCTTGCTCTCGTCAATAATCGCAATGGCAGCACCACCGAAGCCGCCACCGGTCATCCTGGCGCCAACCGCACCAACCTCCATGGCTAGCTCGACAGCTGTGTCCAGCTCCAACACTGAGATCTCGAAATCATCGCGCATCGAGGCGTGGGACTGGAGCAAAAGCTCTCCGAGCCTTGCAAGGTCACCTTTTTTTAGGGACTCAACAGCATCCAGCACCCGGCGATTTTCCGTCACCACGTGCTTGCAGCGGCGATAGGTGACATCGTCAAGCTTTTCTTCCATTTCTGGAAGGTCAGCTTCGCCCAGCTCTCGAAGGGATGAGACGCCCATCCTCTTCGCGCCTTTTTCGCAGGCGTCTCTCCGGGATCGGTAGCCTCCGTCTGAGTGGCGATGTGCCACACGAGTGTCTATGACGGCAACCACCAAACCTTGGCTCGAGAGCCCCATTGGGACCAGCTCTGTTTCTAGGCTTTGGCAGTCAATCATGACCGCGGCATCCTTTTGAGCAAGCATTGAGGCGGTCTGGTCCATGATGCCGGTCGGAGCGCCCACCACCTCGTTCTCGGCCTGCTGTCCAATTAGGGCAAGCTCTTGTCTTGACTTTCCTGCTGACCAAATCTCGTTGAGTGCGGTGGCAACTGAGCATTCGATGGCGGCTGAGGAAGAGAGCCCTGCGCCAACCGGCACATCGGAGACGATGTAGGCATCGAAGCCGCTCTTGGCGCTCTCTCGCATCACCCACGCTACGCCTAGGGGATAGAGGGCCCAATCGAGATTCTTGGGCATCTTTTTCGAGATCTCGTATTCGTGTGTCTTGGCATCAAGTGCTGAGGAGATTCTGCAGAGCATGTCCTTGCGGGGTGAAAGGGCTACGAATGTTCTGCGGTCGATCCCAAAGGGAAAGACAAAACCGTTGTTGTAGTCGGTGTGCTCACCAATCAGGTTGGCCCTGCCCGGAGCGGACCAGACGCCAGCGGGCTCAGTGCCGAAAGCTTCTAGAAACCCGCTTTTTGCTTTCTCAAGACTCAAGAAATAACCTCACGCAACCTGTTCGCCGTGTCCTCAGGAGCTAGGTCTCCCACAAAAGCACCCATGGCGCTTTCGGAACCGGCAAGGTACTTCAGCTTATCCTCTGCCCTTCTAGGGGAGGTAATCTGCAGCATTAGGCGGATGCGCTCACGGTTTTCAATCATTGGGGCCTGGTGCCAGGCGGAAATATAGGGCGTCGGTCCTGCGTAAAGCTTGTCCAGCCCGCTCAGGATTCTCTTATAGACATCGGCAAGCTCGTCTGCTTCGGAAGGGCGAAGCTGAGACAGGTCGCTGATTGCTCGCTTTGGCATTAGGTGGAGCTCGACTGGCCACCTAGCTGCATAGGGAACAAAAGCGGTGAAGTTCTCGCTGTCGATAATTACTCTTTCGCTGCCGTGCTCGAAAGCGTGGAGGTCTGCGAAGAAGTCTCCCGAGTAGTTATCTACGCTGGCCAAGAGTTTCTTAGTCACCGGTGTGACAAATGGGTAGGCGTAGATCTGACCGTGAGGGTGGTGCAGCGTCACGCCAATCTCTTCTCCGCGGTTCTCGAAGGGGAACACCTGCATGACGCCATCGATCTCTTGAAGCTCCGCGGTTCGGTTCATCCATGCGCCGATGACAGTTCGGATTCGCTCCACTGGCATCGCACCCAGGCTGCCCTCGTGCTCAGGGGAGAAGACCACTACCTCGCAGCGGCCAAATGAATTGGTCGCAAAGCCAAAGCGCTGGCCATTTGGCTGGTCGATTTCGCCTACACCGGGCCCAAAGGCGGGCCCCTTGTTTTCAAAGACAGCCACGTCGAATAGGTCGGGGAGCTCACTTAGGTTGTCTTTTGAGGTTGGGCAGAGCGGACAGACGTGGGCCGGAGGCAAAAAGGCCCTGGATTGCCTGTGAGAGGCGACGGTTATCCACTCGCTGCTTAGCGGATCAAAGCGAAGCTGGGCTGTTTGTGGCCGCTCAGCCTTTTCTCGATTGTCCTGGTTGCGGGTGGAGGGCAGGCTAGAGGCGGCATCATCGAAAAAGAAGATGTCCCGCCCGTCAAAGAGCTTGGCATCAATTCTTGGTTTCAACTCAGGTGCCTACCTACTCGTTCTCACTAACATTGTTGGGTGCGCCAAAGCGACCCTGAAAAGCAACTGAGTATGTCTCGGGCTACCGAGAGTGGTACCAGTATGGCACTTATTTCTAAAACAGGTGCCGCACTCGAGGCCCTAATAGTTGATGGTGTCGACCTAATTGATCCAAATGCCGCCCACAACCCAGACCAGATCTTCTTTGGCTCCATCCTTGCGCCCTGGCCAAACAGGCTTGACGGTGGCCGTTACCAGCTTGGCGACAAGGAGTTTGTCGCTGGCAAATTAGATGACTCCAATAACGCCAATCACGGTCTGGTCTATGACCGCGATTTTGAAGTGGTGAGAGCTAGCGACACCGAGGTGGTGCTCAGCTATGAATTCGGTGCTGATCCCGGTTATCCCTTCAGAGTTGGGCTAGCGGTTACTTATGAACTCATAGCTGGAGGTCTGAAAGTAGGCGCCACGGCTACCAACAGAGGCGAGATCGCCGCTCCATTTGCAATTGGCTTCCACCCCTATTTCCTTGCACCCGAGCCTTTTGAGCTCTCTGGCGCATTTACGAATGTTATTCAGACCGATTCGAGAATGCTTCCAACAGCGAAGGCCCCAGTTGATGGGCTGAGCTATACCGGGGGAGACATCGACACTTGCTATCTGGGTGCCAGTGAGGTGTCTTTCAGGACCGCGAGGTTTGAAATCGCCATTGAGCTAGAGAAAAACCTAACTCACTTTATGTTCTATCGCCCAGGGCCTGACCAGGGTGAATCAATGATTGCCATTGAACCTATGAGCTCACCTGCGAACGCTTTTCACAATGAAATTGCTCAGCACCTGTTGGAGCCTGGTGAGACTAGAGAGTTTTCCTTCGCGATCAGAATGCGCTAGCAGGGAGCTCTTTTTCATCTGACTCAATTGCCTGAACGATTCTTGTCGCTACGTGCTGGGCCGTCATACCCTGCGGGAAGTTAGGTGCCTCGCCTGCGATTGCTCGGCCCGCAAGCCCTGTTTCGGTGTGGCCCGGACGGGCAGACAGAACCCTTGTTCCAGCCCTGCGCCACTCTCTAGTGACGCCTGTGAGGAACCCATCTATCGCGCACTTGCTGGCCGAATAGGCAGCTATGCCCGGAAGAGGAGTCTCGGCAACCACACCGGTTAGGTTGACAATCACGCTCTCATCCTTCTTGGCAAGAAGCGGCTGCAGCGCTGAGAACAGCTGCATCGGTCCGGCGGTATTTACTGCCATCAGCCTTCTTATTGTCTCGCTGTCTAAGGCAGAAGCATCGCCAAAGGCCACCAAACCTGATGCATTGATGATGCCGTCGATTTCTGATGAGGCAAGAAGGTAGTCGGTGAGGGTCTTTACGCTCTCTGGACTTTCGAAGTCCAGGAGCAGTCGTATCTCCACCTTGGACGGGATATTGCCGGCGGTGTCATTTACCCTCGCGGTTCCAAGGACAGTGGCGCCTTTTTCCTGCAGTTGTTTGGTGAGCTCGGCCCCCAAGACTCCCGATGCGCCAACTACCAAAAACTTCTTACCCGTTAGTTCCATTGCGCTAACAACCCACAGAGCATCCTCCTTATTTCGCGATTACAATATCCATCAGTCCCAGGAGAAAACTTGAAATCTAGCTATGCCCTGCTATTTGCGGCAGTACTTGCCCTTACCGGCTGTTCCAACACCACAGAGTTTGCAAGTGACGGCAGCTGCGATGGCGTTGCCGTTGTCATCAATTTCTCCGGGGAGGCAGAGAACCTAGAGCGTTGCGTCGTGATCAATGGCAACAGCGAGACTGCCAAAAACGTCTTAGCTTCGGCCGGCATCAGCGTCGAGGGCACAAAGGCATTTGGCGATGCCGTGGTCTGCAGAGTGAATAACGTCCCCTCCAAAGACAGCGAGCTACTGGTTGAGGGCGAAGAGCCCTACCTTGAGACCTGTGAGGACATGCCAGCTGCTTTTGCCTACTGGGGACTATGGGTAAAGGAGTCACCGCAGGCCGAGTGGGGTTACGCAATGGAGGGCATCTCCTCTCTGCAGCTGACCAAGGGGCAATCAGTTGGTTTGGCGTTTTCCATCGGCGGTCAGGCGCCCACTCCATAGTGACTGGGGCTCTCGGGCGCATCAGGCTGGCGGCACTTCTCGCAACCGGCTTTATCGCTCTGAGACTGGTCTACGCATTCTTCTTCGCAGGCCTTGCTGGCAACCAGGTGCTGTTGAACCTTCCTGAAGTTTCGCTTGGCGGGCCCTTTCGGCACATCACCCTCTTTGGAGAGGTGAGCGCCGATGGCATCTTGAGAAACGTAGAGCTTGCCCTGCCGTTTGCCCTCTCTATCTTGGTCTTTGGG
>Ga0208917_1000666_pt1 | contig 17322 bp, 24 predicted proteins | sample DEB08_DNA_10_FD_185500 | JGI IMG/M metagenome (GOLD analysis project Ga0208917, IMG submission 185500) | Aqueous microbial communities from the Delaware River and Bay under freshwater to marine salinity gradient to study organic matter... | ecosystem: Environmental > Aquatic > Marine > Coastal ...
CAAGTGTACCACTCGCCAATCCATCTGTTAAAATGGAGCTATGCCACTCACCTGGACACCGCACCCCGCCTTACCGCCTCTGACAAAATCAGAGATGCTGTCCATGACCCCCGAGTCAATCCTCGCATATTGGGAGAAGCGTGAGGAAGCGATCAAGCTCGAGAAGGATGATCCTTACCGGCACGGCTTTGAACTGGATACCTGGAAATTAGCGGATAAGGAACTTAAGACTCACTCGGAAATTCTGCTTATGGGAGGGAACAGGGCTGGCAAGAGCGAGCTTTGTGCGAAGAGAGTGGTTCAGACTTTAGTCGAAAATCCCGGCACAATTATTTGGTGTTTAACGGAAACATCGGCAAATTCGATCCAATTCCAGCAAAAACTTGTATTTAAATACCTTCCAAAAGAGTTAAAATCGTTAGGCAGAGGTAAAGTGGGATATGTGATGTATTCACTTCGCAATGGCTTTACCGCCTCAAAGTTTACTCTGCCTAACCGGTCCGAGTGCATATTTAGAAATTGGAGCCAGGACATCAGTACAATTGAGGGAGGAGAAATCGGATGTCCCTCTCCACCGGTAGCCGGCACTCATAACATTGGATTTTGGGCAGATGAACTCGTACCTATGTCATGGGTCAATACCCTTAGATTTAGATGCGTAACAAGATCCCATGAGAGTCCGCATGATGGAGTTGTTAGGCCAGCAAGTGGTTTAATATCCTTCACCGCCGTTGACGGATGGAACAGCGTAGTCAAATCGATGCTCACGGGAGCCCGCACCATAGAATCAACGAAGGCGGACCTATTGGACGGCGAGGAAGTCCCCCTCGTTCAACAGCCCATCCGCAAAGCGTCTTCAGTGGTTTATTTCCATACAGCGGCGAATCCCTTTGGCGGTTGGGCGGCGATGAAGAATCAGTTGGAGGGGGAGAAGCGGGAAACTATTTTATGTCGGGCATATGGAGTCCCTGTGAGGCAGTCTAGGGCAATCTTTCCCAATCTGACGGATAAAAACTTCGTATCCCCCGAAAATCTCCCCGATTTCTCGGATGCAAATTGGGTATTATCGATTGATCCGGCGGGAGCGAAGCCCTGGACAATGGTCCTCTTTGCAATCGATCCACATGGAGTCGCTTGGGCGGTTAAGGAATTTCCTGACTTCGACACCTGGGGAGGATGGATTGATCTGACAAAGGATAAATTATCCGCTGGCGAGGCTGCCCAACCGAACGGGTACGGCCTCAAGGATTATGCCGAGGAGATTAGACGGATGGAGAAGATATGCGGGGATAGTGAGGTCATTCGCATAATCGACCCGAGGCTTGGGGCGGCGAGCTATCAGAAAGCGGAGGGCAGTTCTAACATAATAGATGATTTATCGGATGAGGATATTATTGTTCAGCCGGCGGAAGCACTCGACATCGAAACAGGATTACAGGCGATTAATAATCTTTTAGCATGGGACAGGGAAAAAGAGATGGATTTGGATAATAAGCCTAAATTGATGTTCAGCGATGAGTGCCAAAATCTCATAAGTTGTATGCAAGCATATCAGCCCGGAGATTTGAAGAATCCGAGTAAGGACTTCGTTGATTTGGCCAGGTACTTTGCCGTGGGCAATTTCGAGTATTTTGATCAGGAGGAATTAATTTCAACGGGCGGAGGATCGTATTGATGGGTAAGTTAAAAAAGTGGACAAAAGAGCAGAGGGATGGAGTGGTGGAACTTCGTAAAACCGGATTAAGCTGGCCTAAGATAAGTCAGCAATTGGGAATCCCTCGTTCAACTTGTCGGGGGATATGGGTTGAGAATTTAGAGGGTGAATCTGAACCTCCCAAATTGGACAGGCAGATTGTAGAGGCTAGGGTATTAAAACTGGTCCCAAATCCTCGTTTAATGCTTATTTACTTCGATGATCGGGAGGGGGTTGCCAGGTGCGTTAAGCGGCCACAGGACAACCGCCCGCCAAAATCCTTAGTATATGTCAAAAAAGTCGAGGGAGAAGATGATCTGTATAGAATCGCCTAACCAAAAGGAGACGAGGATTGATGCGATGTTGAGGGAAATGGTGGTTGAGGAGGCTTTGGCGGCATTTGAGGAGGATAGAGATCCAAGAAGTCATACTTTACAGGAAATAGCAGACTTTAGTGGGGTGGGTTTTGAGACTATGAGACGAATCGAAAAAGCAGCCCTGAGTAATTTAAAAAAAATAATGTTACAATTGAAAATCAATGAGTGAAGGAAGTGGATTAGAAGTACAGGAGTTTGACGAAAAAGGCCCTGATGTAGATGCGATCAAGCATGAATTTAATGATGCAAAGGCGAATCTGTCCTTTTGGATGGATAAGGCTGAAGAGGCCAGGGAGTGTCGGTTTAATGAATGGGCTGGTAAGGATGGAAGCGGCAAGAAGAATGGACCTGAAGCCTTCCCTTGGAATGGGGCAAGTGATCTTGAACCCTCACTTGTTAATCCTTTAATCGATGGGGATGTAGCCCTCCTTTCGCAATCACTGTCACAGGCCAACCTGGTAGCCGCTCCCGTCGAAAGTTCCGACATTGGCAGTGCTAAGATGGTTAGCGAGTTTCTGAAGTGGCGGATGAACTCAATGACGGAACTTCCTCGGGAAGCCGCCATCGGAGCAAACTATTTATTGCAGAATGGAATTACATTTTTCGGTACTTACTGGAAAAGGGAAACCACTCGAGTATTTAAGGATATCAGCCTGGAGGAGATCGCCCAAATGTCACCCGAGTTGGCTATGGCAATTCAGGACCCTGAGATGAAAGAGGGAGTCGAGGAGATGCTATTTCCGTTATTCCCTAATCTGAAGAAGCGGAGAGTCAGGAAGATGATAAATGAGCTTCGTAATAAAGGAGTTTCTAAAGTCCCGACTGAGAAGGCGGTAGTAAACAGACCGGCAATCAAGGCTTATGAGTTGGGCAGAGAAATAATCATCGATTCAAATGTGATTGATTTGGAATCTGCCAGGTCAATTCATTGCATTCATTATTACAGTCCCGAAGCACTCATGCAGAAGGTCAACGAGGGATGGGATAAGAAGTGGATCGAGGAATTGATTGAGAACTCGAAAGGATTTTATTCTGAGGAGAGTTATTCCACGGATCTCATGTCATATGACACCGGTAACTTTTACGGCCAACAGGATTACGAGGGCATGGTTCGGGTAATTACGACATATCGTAAGGAACTGGATGAAGATGATGTGCCTATCTGCACAATTACTTGCTGGGCTGATGAGGTTGAGGGTCATGGTTTTCATAGTCCGATGCAATATGATCAGGGCAGATATCCATTTGTCTGCATCACTCGGGAAAATTTAAATCACCGCCTACTCGATTCTCGAGGTTACCCTGAGCTTTTAAAGTCTTACCAACAGGCCGTGAAAACGGAACTCGACAGCCGGCGTGACAGAGCATCTATGAGTACGATGCCAGCCGCAGAGTATGTGGTTGGTCGTAAGCCCGAACGGATCGGACCAGGCGCACAGATTCCAGTTCGTAGAAGAGGAGAGTTTGGATTTGTTGAGATCCCTCGCTACTCACCGGCAAGCATGGAGGTGGAGATGCAGTTAAGACAACTCGCCAACAAGATAACCGGCCGAGCAACATCCGCCGAGGATGCAGTTGAAGCAAACAGTATTAGACAGCACTTGGTCAATCAATGGCTCAATGGATTCAAACAGATTTTAAATCGGATATGGTGCTTGGACCGAACTTACGGCGGTCCGCAAATTTGGTTCAGAGTCACAAATAACGAACAGGGTGCGATGCTCATGCTCGATGAAACTGCCGAGGTTTACGATTTTAATATCACTTGGAACTCGATGAACCAGGACGAGGAGAAAGTTCTTCAGAAATTGGATACAGTGGGTAAATTAATGGCTCAGTATGATCGCCAAGGGGTTGGCAGATATGATGTATATCTCCGCAAAGTACTTGAGGCTATCGATCCTAATCTTGCCGGCCAACTGATCGCCCCAGTTGAAGAGGCAACTGATAAAGAGATTCAGGAAACTTCTGCCGACATTGCAAAGATTGCATCGGGTCAGGTAGTAAATGTTCCTCAACAGGGAGTAAATTCTCAACTTCGCTTACAGAAGTTACAGGAGTACCTCAGAGGAACACCCGAAGTACCGGCAACCGATGTCCAACAAAGGATGCAAGAGGATGAAAACTTCGCAAAGAGACTTCAGACATATGCGGGTCAGCTTGAAATGATGCAAATGCAACAAAAGAACGCAATAATTGGACAGCTAGGTACTGCCCCTGGCAATGTACCAGGAACATCGGGGGTAGCGGCATGATTAAATTATCAAACGAAGAAGAAAAAAAATTCCAAGAATGGTGGGAGTCTGATCCGGATGTACAAGCATGGAAAGCATCTTTAAAAAAAGAAGATGAAATAAATTTAATAAAAGAAGGCCACAGTCCCCAAAAAGCAAAAAAAATAGCTCGTTCACCTAGCTACGATTATCCCCAAGAAATGATTAATGCGGGTAATTATTATGACTACCGGAAAGCGTGGAAGTCGGGGGATTCGCCAAAAGTAAATAAACATGATGGCAAATACCATTGGGGCAGTTCAGGTAAAGCGGTTAACCACCCCACTGCATGGAAAGAGTCGTATTTAAAAGTAACGGGTAAAAATCCTGACGAAATCGGCATATCTGAAAAGCAAGGAGTCGAAACCCTTAAAAATTACCATTCATTAATTATTAATAAATTTCTCTCTCCTCCCCAAAACAATCAATACTTATTTGATAAATTTAACCGCTATTAAAAAGGAAATATTATGCCATACGGAAAAGGAACATACGGATCGAAGGTTGGAATGGGACGGAGAGTAAAACCAGTAAGAAGGAAAAAATGACATTAGCAGATGCAATCGCCGGACTAGGTGAACAGACTGAATGGCTAGTCGTAAAAGAATTTATCAAAGAACAAAGAGATATGTGCCTGGTCGATTTTCAGGATTATACCCATGTCGATAACCCGCAAAAACTCGCCCGTCTAAGTGGCGAGATAGCTGGACTTACTCGCATAATAGAAAGTTTAGAAAATGCCGAGCCTGACACCCCATCAGCAGTTTAAAAACGAACATCGCGCTCTGTTAAAGCGTTGGATCGATGAAAGCGATATTGAAGATATGGAAATCGCTAAAATCGCAGTAGCCGATGTCGAGGAATGGCTGGATGAGGATGTTGTAGATTTTGAATCCGACATCCCCCTCGATGACTAAGCGACTTGGGTACATTTACGAACAGGAATTTTTCACTCAGGCTTTAAGGCACGGCCTGGAAGTATTCACCCCGCTCGGGGATCACTTACCACAAGACTGCATTGTGGTGAATGCCGCCGGTAAAAAGTTTAATGTTCAAGTCAAGGGGACTGAAAAAGCTAAACTAAGCGATAAGACTCGAGCTATTCGGCGGTACAAGTTTTCGTGTACTACTGGCCGTGCCGTCAAGAAGCCCCTCGACTGCACAAAGGTCGATGTGGTGGCAGTCTACTGCGATGACATTCGGATTTGGTATTTGATTCCGTGCATGGCCATTGATGGGGCTGTAACAATCGCCGTCTATCCCCATGTAAAGGACTCAAAAGCCAAACACGAGAAGTTTAAAGAAAATTGGGAAATATTTAAAACTGCCTGAGTAATTTATCCGCCCCCTTGTTATAATTGTAATCGGTGCATCATATCGATGTGCAGATTAACGCAAGAGTGCGAACTTTAAACGCAGAAAACATGGCAGATACAGAATTGACCGAGGCTTCGGGTACGACAACGGAAGCAGAAATACAACCAACGCAAAGCATTACGACCCTTGAGGAGTTAACGGCATCGTTCGTTGACAAAGTAGAGGAGAGTGAAGCGAAACAGGAATCTGAAGTGGAGCCTGGTCCCGAGACCACAACCGCAGATGCAGATACCGACCAGGATAAAGATGTTCTTTTACAGTCAACCGAGTCTGAGGAATCAGAGGAGGAGGAAACGGAGGAAATAGCTGAAGAGGAAGAGGAAACAGAGGACGAAGCTGAACCGCCCAAAGCTGTTGGCAAACTGCTTAAACAAGTCAATAAATTGACCGCTCGAGCAAAGACCGCCGAAGAAACAGCCGAAGCATTACAAGCTCAGATTGAAGCCTTAAAATCCAATCCGCAGAAGCAATCGGAACCCAGTCAGCCAGCCTTGGAAGAAGTCCAAGATTTTCAATCGTTGGAAACTTTACGAAAGGAAGCACTTGCCGCCAAAAAATGGGCACTCCAAAATATTGGCCGTGACTATGTAGAATCCGGCGGGAAAGAATACAGCGATGATGACATTCGTGGCGTATTAACCCAAGCCGAAGAATACTTGTCTGAGAAGATCCCCGAAAGGGCGCAATATCTTCAAGAAGCACAGCAATGGCGACAGGATACGATTAATGCTCATCCGTGGATTTCAGAAACAGTCGATACCGACCAAGCTGAAGAACGCCGTGGCGTTTTTAACCAGTTAAAGAGTCAGTATGCAAATGTTCTGAACTCCCTACCGAATGGCGACTTTATAGCGGCCACACTCGTAAGAGGGGTGGAAGCGATTAAAGCTGATCAGGCGGCCAAGACGGCCAAGCCGAAGGCCAAGAAGGTAGCCAAAGCACCTCCCCCAACGATGGGCGATTCAAGCCCACCGATTCAAACTTCAGCCACTCGAAAGACTGCAAATAAACAAAAGATTTTGGAGCGAGGACGACTCTCGGAAAATGATCTAGCCGCATTTCTAGCGGAATAAAATTTATAAAACTTCAAAATAAGGAATTAAAAAAATGTCAATCGCAACAAGCTACAATGTAGTAAGCACTAAAGGTGCTAGAGAAAATCTCGAAAATGTGATGAAAACTGTTTCACCACAGGAGACTCCAATCTACTCAACAATCCCACAATCCGCCGCTCCAAAAGCAACTCTTAATGAGTGGTTGGTTGACTCACTTGCCGATCCAGTAGGATCAGGTGGAAACATCGATGGTGCTGACTTAACTATTTCAGATGCCGCTAACTTAATTGACACACGCGCTCGTTTGTCTAACCGGGTGGCCACATTTAGGGATATTTTTGCCGTATCAAGACAAGCCGAGATGGTAGATGTCGCTCCTGGCGGATCACTCTTTGCGGCCTCTCAGGCTAAGAGTCTTATCCAACTTAAAAATAGTTTGGAGACTGCTATTGGTTCTGATAATGATCAAGCCGCTGGCACTAATCTTGCGGGGAGTTCGATGTGCGGGTTAGGCCTATGGAGTGATCCCACACATACGGGGGCGACCTTCGATACATCCTTAAAGCAAGGATTTCGTGCAGTTAGTGGTTCTCGTGTTTCTATCGGTTCTTTAACTGAGTCTGCTTTCCGTGGACTTCTACAGGCTGTTTACACTGCTTCCGGTTCTAAAGGTTCTTTCAGACTTTTCGCTGGGCCAGCACTCGTAAATAAAATAACCGACTTTACCAGGTCCACTACTACAAACAGTGACTTTAACTTCAATCAGGATGTTAAAGATGGTATCTTAAAATTGTCAGTCGTCACCTACATTTCGGATTATGGCCAGTGCGATATTGTGCCAGATTTATGGCTTGGTCGTCGGGATGCTGGAGCAAGTGGAACAAGTACAGCACTCGGAACTGTTAACACAGATCGTGGATATTTGCTTCCAACTGATGACACTGTTTCATTAAAATTCTTGGAGGGTATGACAATTCAGGATCTTCCTGACAATGGTGCTGGAAAACGGGCATTCTCAGAGTGTATGGCTACAATTCGTGTTTCCAATCCACGCGCGCTTGGAAGTATCGTGTAAGTTTATATAGTTTCATCTATATTTGATTAGTGTGGTGGGGGGATCGAGTTTCTTCAGGTTAGCTCGGTCCCCCTTTTTCTTTTTTAAAATATGAGTCTTAATATAATAGTAAGAGGCGGTAAGAGAAGTGGTGGAATGTCCGGTGAGGAGATGGCCCACTATCTTTCCAAAAAGGCAGAAGCACAAGCCGAGCGTGAAAAAGCTGGGTATCAGAAACGAGCATTGGCCGCACGGAAATATGGTCAATCAGTTAGTGGAGGTAAAAACCTTCGTGCAGTTCGATCTGTCGATCTTACTACATATTTAAGACATGAACAGGAACGGCCTGGCTGTATGTCAGACCCCGAGTATTCAAGGGATTTCGCAAAAAAGAATCCAGAGACAGTTATTGGATCGTGAGGACTGTAACCTACACCGAGCTTAAAAATAGATTCACTTCGGCAGTTGGAGTGGACTCTTTACTTTCGGTCGAGGAAACAGCATTTAAGAACTCATTAAATGATCGGGTCAAGGGAGCATGGACACGCGCACAATGGCCGGAATTGATGACACTGAAAGAAAAATCAGTGGCGGCAATCACCTCGCCATTGGTGGCCGACAAAGCGGTTCAGATCGACAATGACTCGGACATCATGGATGTCTTTGCGGTTTTTAATAAAAACCCATTGGCGGATCGTCAGGCTATTAAATTAGATTATCAATTAATCAATGGGTATTTGATTTTAAAAGCGGATGCCAATGACACATCTGTATTCGTTCAGGGCAACCAGGTGACCCCGTCAAGCTACGGTGATGGAGTTGGAGAGACTTCAACACTTCCAAGATTCCTCGAGCGTTACTTACTACTCGCTACTGTTGCAGATTTTTACAAGGCAGATGGCCAATTGGAGAAAGCGGTTCAACAGGAGCAAATGGCAGAAGAAACCCTAGCCCTAGAAATCGACCGAGTCGAGAGGCTGGAGGGAATGAATAAAATATCGGTCAATACATACCCGAGCTACAGCTTCGGGGTTAACATTTTAACTACTACATAATTATGGGACTAGGAACAGTAAATATCGGAAATGCTATGGGGGCCGGCGGAAGTTTATACGCAAATGATACAGCCGCTCACACTGGAAATTTCACATCTATTCAATTCACCGAGGACTCTGTTCTTTCGGCATACACCGGTAAGGTTGAAAATGTATCCGCATTAATTTCGGATGCTACATCCTTCGCACAGGGTCAGGTAATTTACGGCGAATGCACCAGCTTCACTTTAGCGAGCGGAGCCTGTTTGGCCTATAAAGAATAATGCCCTTTAACTGTCTAGGACTACTCGTAGGTGACACCGATGCGGACAACGCAGTCGGACCAGTACCTATTGTCAATAATGCTTTGCTTACTGAGTCCAGGGCATTCTTGCAGACCGAAGACGGATCTTATCTTCAATTTGAATTTTAAATATTATGGCTAATTCACGCATATCCTCACTTTCATCACTTGGTGCAACCCCGAACACGGCTGACATCATTCCGATTACCGATGTGTCAGACACGACCGGTTCGCCTCAAGGGACAACCAAAAAGGTAACAGTTGCAAACCTAGTGGCGGCCGCTCCGCAAGGAGATCTCCAGGCATCCAATAATTTATCTGATGTTGCTAGTGCATCAACATCGAGAACTAACTTGGGGTTGGGAGATGCGGCCACAAAGACAGTTGGAACTGCTGATACAAATGTACTTGCAGTTTCTAGCGGCACAGTCGATTTAGGCGGGAATAAAATTGAAGACTTCGATGCAAGCATTAATGACCAAACAGGAACAGCTTATACTTTGTTATCTAGTGATAACGGCAAGGTAGTAGTCCTTGATAATGCTAGTGCAGTAACTGTTACAGTTCCTAGCGGATTGGGTGCAGGATTTAATTGTTCGTTCGTACAGAAAGGTGCTGGTCAAGTTAGCTTTAGTGCATCTAGTACTACTATTAACAACAGACAATCCCACACGAAGATCAATGCTCAATACGGAGTAGCTAGTTTAGTCGCTTATGCCGCTGACACTTTCGTCTTAGCTGGAGACACAGCTTCCTAAGAATGTTCGTTCTTCCCACATTTAGTTTCGGAGTAGTAGCTAGTCCTACCACAATACCTGAGACATTTGATACCGCTACTTTGGAGAATGGAGGTAACGGTGCTGGTAACGATAACACTCTGACTCTAACCATACAACCATCTTCAGCAATAGCGGCTAGTGGTACAATTACATTGGCTGGACTTACGGGATCGCAGACATCTGACAATGCTTCATTAACAGTCGGAGGTGCAGGTGCATCTATCTTTGGATCAAGTGGATCATGGACTCAGTCAAGTGGTACATTAGTTCTTACAGTTGCTGGCGGTCAAAGCGTACCAACAGGTTCAGATACTGTCATCACTTTTACTCTCACTAACCCAGCTACAACGAACGCTGGAGTCACAGGAATTACTTTAGCATCTAGTGGATTCACAACTGCTGATATTAGCGGAACATTCTTAAATGCAGTAGCTCTGTTTAATGTTACTACTAGAGACACAGAAGCAAATATTTTAGCAAGCACACCTACCAATCCGAGCGGAGAAGTTAACATCGCTCTAGGAACGGACACAGGTTATTACTATATCTACGATGGTAGTGCCTGGTACATATATAACTACGATATTAGTGATCCGATTCTTATTACAGCTACCAATACGGAAGCTACTATATTAGCATCGACACCTACTGCTTACACGCTTGAACAAGCAACTGATACAGATGACTTATATCTATATGACGGTAATGCTTGGTATATTTACAATAACGATTCTTAATAAACATGAGTACGATTACACCAACAACATCTTCAACCAGACCTACAGGAGTCCAAGGTAGGATTGCATTTGAAACTGATACCAAGAATATAATTGTTTATGACGGTGCGAATTGGAGAGCGTATGGTTATGACTCAGCTGCTTTTGGTGGCGGTAAATCTAATCCTTACGCTTTGAACTTTGGTTCAGGTTCTGCCGAATCAGCGTACAATGACAGTATAAATCTATTTGGTAGCGGTGATTCATTTACTTATGTGTACTGGGTGAAGTTTGATTCAGTTGCTAGTGGTCAGTATATGTTATTTTACGATGATGCTAGTGGGTATGCTAACGGGTTTGCTCAACGCTTCTCAGCTAGTGGCGAGATTACAACTCAAGCAAGAATAGGTTCTAGTGGTGGTGTATCTTTTGCGGAAGGTGGTTTTACTACAGGTGTGTGGTACATGATTGCTATTACTTATGACGCTTCGACATTAGCTATGAAGTATATGAGTGGAGGAAGTGCTACATTAAATGATGGGGGGAGTACTAGCATATCAAATTTAGATGTCGGCCCTCAGCTTAGAGTGGGTAGCGACCAAAATAAAGGCAACACAGTTGATGGTATTATTGATGAAGTTTGCTTATGGGACACAGTTTTGCCTGATGATTCCTTGAAACAAGTTTACAATTTGGGTAATCCTTTGGATGTAACGAATGCTACTGGTGATTATACTGAAACATCAAACTTAGTAGGATATTGGACAATGGATGCTGGTACGGGTTCTTCTGTTTCTGACTCATCTACTAACAGCAACTCCCTAACAATTCAAGGAACTGCTGATTATACATCTACAACTCCTCAATAGCCATGCCAACTACAATTCCAACAACAACTTCATCCACTCGTCCAGGTAGTCCCTCGACAGGTGATGCTTACTTTGAAACAGACACGAAGAACTACATCATCTACGACGGTGCAAATTGGCGAGGGTATAATAGTGATGGTTTATCGTTTACTAAAGGCACACAGAGTGCAGACTTTGGTGGAACGAATGAGTATGTTTCTATAGCAGATTCGGACAGCCTTAGCTTTGGTAATGGTTCGTCCGATAGTGCATTTAGTATTACTGCTTGGATTAAACCTGACTCATCTACTGGTGGTTTTAGAATAGTAAGTAAATCAGACGCTAGTAATGCAGAGTATTTATTTGCTACAGACGGTAGCGGTAATCTTAGGGTTTGGATATGCGACAATACATTCTCTAACGCTATAGGAAAAAGATCAACTGGTGGTTTAACTGCTGATACTTGGCAACATGTAGCTATGACTTACAGCGGTTCGGGAGCTTCTTCAGGAATAAAACTTTACATAAATAATAGTGCTGTATCTCTTACTGATTCTTCATCTGGCTCTTATACAGCTATGGAAAATCTTTCAATGGATGTAGATATTGGACGATTTGTTTCATCAGGTGGTACAAGTTATTCTGATGGACACATGGATGATGTGGCGATTATAGGTAAGGAGCTATCAGCTGGAGAAGTTTCAAGTATTTATAACAGCAATCTTTACCCAGTAGAAACCGTAAGTCTGTATAGATTTGAAGGGAATGCGAACGACAGCGTAGGATCAAACAACGGCACGGGTCAGAATAGTGTAGTGCTTAACTCAACAGATGTAAGATAATATGAAGACTTATGTTATTATAGATTCCTCCGAGGTTGGTAGCGTAGACTTCGATCAAGTGTTAGAAACATCCGCAGAAACTTTAAGGTTTTCATTGGACGGCACTAAGACATTTGTTAAATACGAAGACGGACAACCATCTTTTCTATGGGGTAAAACCGAATACACCCACGAAGAAATATTAGAAGTGTTAGCCACAGACGAGTGGACTTCTGACGAACCTATCTAATGGCGACTGAAGTCGGAGAAAATGTACAGGTCAAAGCAAACTTGGCATTCATGGCGAAAGTTATCGCCATTGTTGGCACTTGTGTCTGGGGCTACTCCGTCATTTGGAACAAGATTAACGAACTCGATAATAGCCTGGGAAGAGTTCAGCACGAAGGAACTTTGCTTGGAGATTTATCTGCTAGGATGATGCACATAGAGAAGTTTGCAGAACAAGCAAAAGCGGATCTTGATCATTTAGTCGAAATGCAAGACGCACCCATAACTTCAGACTTTCAACAGTTTGAGCGACTAAACTATTTAGAAAAAGAGTTGGATAGGCTTCGGGATAAGGTGGAGAAGTGACATGGAAATTACACACTATATGTTCGCCGGACTGGGGGTCGCACTTTCCATCCTCGCATTTTTTATTAAGCGTAATAAGTGGGAGATCGATGACATGAAGGAACGGGTCCGACAAATAGAAATCTCCCATGCCGGACAAATTAAGGACATCGATCACCTGACTAAAGTCTGCGAGGATCGGCGGGAAGATATTAAGAAAATCTTTGAGAAAATGGAGAGTAAATGAAATGGGTGAACTTATTGCTATGTTTCTTACCGGTGGAGGTAGTACAGCGATGGGTGCGATCCTTAAAGGCGTGTTTGGCATGGTCTTTGAGAGCCGCAAGCAAAAGTATGACATGGAGATGGCTCGAGAGAGTAGGGGGAATGAAAACTTTCTTAAACTACAAGAGCAAATCGCAAACTCAGGTCAGGCAGAAACGGCCTCAAAGACGAGAAAATTATTGGCGACTATTGGTGTTAGTTCCATGTGTGCTTCAATTATCATGTGTACGATTTTTCCCAGTGCAGAACTTGTCGTCCTCTCCAACGCAACAGGAGAAGGTAGAACAGAAATTCTCTTCGGACTCCTTAGTTGGCAATCCCCCCAAGAACCAATCCAGATCACTTCTGGACACATCTCCCTTATGGGAAACCTCACGATCCTCCCCTGTATTTTGGGATTTTATTTTGGACCATCCCCCCGCAGATGATGATTGATCGAGCGTCAGTATTAGGAATGAGCGGGACAGCGGCCACCTTTGGTCTGTCCACCTTTGACTCAATGATCGGAATAGCTGTTGGCTTGGTGACATTGGTCTATATGTCGATCAAACTTTATCAGGAGGTAAAGAAGAAGTGAGCCGATATCGTTCATACGGAAAGCTCGATGATAAATTCATCACTGAAGGGGATACTTTCTTCTTACGGATGAATGCTCGACTTCGCCCAAACCAATTAAAGCCTGGTGAGGTTGCTCTGTCTAAAAATGGCCGAATGAACGATGATGGAACATGGCAACCCCGAAAGGGATTATCGACTCTATTTGGAGCAATCACATCGGGAGAAAATTCAATTAGATTGCCGTACACAATTCAAAGCGCCCAAAGAAACGGCGGGGTTGTAACTATTGTTTTGAATGAAACTCCATCCCTTTCTTTTATACCAGGGGATAACATTCATGTGGCCGACCTGGACTCCTCGGCAAACGGAACACAGACTTTAGCCTCGGTAAATTTTACCACTAAGACAATTACCTACGCTAATGCCGGATCTGATACTGTATTCAGTATTAACGGCGAGGGGGTAGGGAACACATCCGTGGTTTCTGCTGGGACTGCAATCTCGACCACTTTAAACTTTACCCTCAACGATGATGGAGTAAACGAGGTATTCGGATCAGCAGTTTTCTCGGATGCGGCATCGGATTCCGATGATTATATTTTAACTGCAACCGATACAGTCTGTATAATCTTTCGTCTGAAGGACTCCGCACTTTTTAAATGCCGGTATGACGGGGGTGGGGAGTCCGTGGATGGACCTGTTAACCTGACTCAGGGACTCGGTAAAATGTTCATCTTTCGGACAAATCAGACTACCCTCGAGGCATCCCCAAAAGTTAATTTAATCGAAGTATCTTCTGCCTCTCAGACTTCAAATACAATTACAGTTAATACATCATCGTCACATGGCCGAGTGGTAAATGATTTTGTAACTCTTAGCGGGTTCGGAAATTATACGGAGAATCCAAATGACTGTTACCAGGTTAAAACTGTTGTATCTCCAACAAGTTTTACAGTAACTAAAGAGACCGCACAGACTGCCACTTTTAATGTCTCGGGTGCAAAGGTTGAATACTTTGACGATTTTACCAAAGTGGCAAATGGGACTTATACCGCACCGGTATATCTGACAGACACAACTGCGACCGCCTCCAACGGGGAGGTCACAATGGATGTCACCGCTCATGGCCTATCCGCTGGGGATACTTTAACCATTCAGGCGGGAGCATCTCCATTCGATGGATCAGTGGACCAATCAGTGCGAGTAACATCAGTCCCCTCAGTCAATCAGTTTACATTTAATTTAAATGTGGTGGATGGATCGGCCAGCCTCACAGTATCCAAACCATTGGCAATCGGAAAAGGATTTATCCATCAGCCCGCCGCCCCTTGGGGCGTTGTTCACGAAAGAAGGCTGTGGCTTCCATATTGGTACACTTCGGCCACTTCGCCAGCAGATAGAGAAATAAGAGATGAAATCGTGGCATCTGACATTATGGATTTCAATACATTCGATGTAATCGGAAATCAGTTCAGACCGACTGCCGGACAAAGTGACTTCACAGTTCAGCTTACTCCCTTCACCAAGGATAGCCTGGTAATCTTTAACAGAAAATCGATCCATCTAATGACTGGAATCAGCGGATCTCTAGCTGATGTAAAATCCAATGTGGTTACAACAGAAATCGGATGCTCGGCAAGAAAGTCAGTGGTCCAGGTGGCAAATCAGATTATGTTCTTATCTGACCAAGGAATATATTCTATAACCTTTCTTGATGAATATAATTTGCGGGGAACAGGGACACCAATTTCCGAAACTATTCAGCCTTACATCGACCGAATAAATCAGGACTATGCTCACCTATCCTGTGCAGTTTATTTTAACAACCGATACTGGATAGCACTACCAATTGACTCTTCAGTCGGTGCTGGCAATGCCACAAAATTGAATACAATAATTGTTTACAATTTTATAAACGGCGGGTTTGAAAGCATTGACACAGTTAATTCAACCAAGTTCGCAATTCGTGAATTATTAGTCGGTAGGGAAGGGGCACAGAATGCTTTATACTTATCGACTGAAGAGGGCGGGGTGCATAAAGTCGATGGATTTGAGGGCGGAGATGTGGTATCGCTGACTGCCGGCCAAGCGGTTTCTCAGACAATACCAGTAGTCTCACAGGTTACAACTCGCCAATATGATGCCGACCAATTGGACCGAAAGATGTTCAGCCGTGCAGAATTTCATATTAAGAGCGGTGAGGAAACGATTACGGATGGTAACATCAGTTTCATAACTGAAGATCCTGACTCAACCACTTCATCCACTTTGGTATCTAGTTTGATTGGTTCAACCTTACCAGCAAATGAAGATTCATCGATCAGACTAGGGATCAGAAAAAGAGGCTTCGGGATTCAGGCAGACTTTCAACCAACAGAGGGCAGACCCTATCTTCGGGCCGCTAAAATTGATGCACGAATAACAGACCGCTCAACAACAAGTATTTCATAGGAGATTAAAAAATGGGAGTAATAACAACAGGACAGACTTTTAGTAGTGGGGACCAGGTTACGGCCTCCAAACTTAACGACATCGCCAATCAGGCAACATTCACATCGGCCAGTGCTACGACTGATGATTCAACTTTGACACTAGCCTCGAGCAAGCTGAAAGTAAAAGACCTTGGTATCACCTCGACACAGTTGGCGGCGGACTCAGTTATAACTGCCAAGATTCAGGACAATGCTGTTACCACGGATAAAATAACAGATTCAGCGGTAACCCTAGCAAAGATTGAAAATATTGCGACAGCTAAAGTAATAGGTCGGACAACAGCCGGAACTGGAGTCCCCGAGCAAGTATCCATTTTGGATGAGGATAATATGGCATCCGACTCAAACACTTCAATTGCCACCCAGCAAAGTATAAAGGCATATATCGACACTGCGATTAGTGGACTTCCAACCTTTTACGCATTCAGTTCGGGAAGTATTACTACCGAAGCCCAACATACAATAAGTTACCCTGGTGCTTGGACCGGCGGAACTCCTGATAAGATAATAGTCAGCACTCGTTACCCAACAGGAGATGCTCTCTCCACTGTATTCTTTCAGTTGGTAAGTTTTGATTCAACCACTGTCACTGTTTTCGCACAAGCGGGGGCATCTACATTTGCATCACATTTTTGCGACATCCTACTCGTTAAAAACTAAGTTATGAAAGAATACGAAAATTACGGACTCATAGAAAGGCTTCTAAATTTTGGATCACCGAAAACATACACCGATCAGTTCGGCAGACAGGTCACAGACTCGGGTGTACTTTTTACCGAGAGGTCAGTAAAAGACCCAGGATACGATGCCGCATTAAAGGCATACGAAGCTCAAAACCTCGAGGACGAGGAATTGGCCATGATCAATCCAGCCGAAAGAGAAATCCTTAGAATGTCGGGAGCAAGCGGGAAGATGATGGGATCAGGAATGAAATCATATGCACCTGAAGATCCGCTTAAACAAGCGGCAACTCTTCTAAACATGGCCGCCCCACAAGGGGAAGGATTGGCATACATTAACGAGGACGAGGCGGATATGCTCAAGGAAGCCGGTGGGGCTGGTGAGCCGGTAAACTCCTCGGGA
>Ga0208917_1000668_pt1 | contig 17314 bp, 31 predicted proteins | sample DEB08_DNA_10_FD_185500 | JGI IMG/M metagenome (GOLD analysis project Ga0208917, IMG submission 185500) | Aqueous microbial communities from the Delaware River and Bay under freshwater to marine salinity gradient to study organic matter... | ecosystem: Environmental > Aquatic > Marine > Coastal ...
CTCATAAGGGAATGCGTTGTAGGGAATCCGAGCAGGTGTAAAGGGGTTGACAACAGACCGTAGTACCTGACCATTGCAAACCCAGGCATTAATTTGGATTTCGTCCAAGTCATCAACTTCTTCAGGGATTTCCATGCCAACCTGACGGGCGTATTCGGCATCCATAACGCCCCAATACTCCAAGACTTCAAACTTAGAGGATGCGATGCTGTCGGTTCGTTGGTCATCTTTGAGTTCAAGTTCGTAGTCTTGTTCAACGTAGTTAGGCCCTAAGGTTAGGCACTCTCGGATTGCATCTTTGTCAAAGTAAGGCATTTTGCCCAAAGCTCGGAGCTGCGAGCGGTTGAGCTTGTGTCGATGAACAATATATTCACATTCTTCGATTGTCGTGGCATTCGGATCAGGGAAAAAGTCCCAGATGGAAACGAATTCAATGCGAGGTACACGGACAAACAAAGGATCGTAAACACGCCCTTCTTCGCCTTCAGTCCAGCGATGAAGAGTCTTGTTGAAGTTGAAGGGGCCTTTGATGATTCCGGTGCCAAATAGGGACGCTTCAAAAATTGCATTGCGTAATTCACTGGAGCCGTTCGATTCATCAATCTGATCGTGAATAAGCTTTTCCATCTGGCGTGCAGCACTTTGAGCAGGCATACGCTCAGGAATCTGCGGATCAGGAACAGCACCTTCTTCAAAGCGATCAGCATTATCTTCAATGAGTTTGTCAAGGTAGCGTTTCGCAGAAGAATAAGTTGCACCGGGGGCCAGGGTACGCCCATCACCTTCGTAACCAACATCAAACGGATTCTGAGCAGGCTCTTCAGCTTTAATAGAAATTGGGGTTTTGGCACTGGATTCTAAATCTGGCGTCTGTTCGTTAGTAAGATGAATATACTCTGCTACGCCTTCAGGTATCTCAGTTTCCATAACCCCAATAGGAAACTTACCGGTTCCAAAGATAACATCAATCAACTGGCCGTAGGCCGCCAAGACTTTAGTCTTAGTAATCTTGATGAATACTCGGGACTTCTCAGACTCTCGGAACCGTACATTCTTCGGATACAAACCACGGAAATTATGGTAAGCCGTAATCCAACGATTTTCATCGTGGTCTCGGGCCATCTGAGACTCATAGTAACGAGACTCAATAAGCCCTGCTAGGTTTGAGCGCAAGTTTTCTTCTAGGTTTAATTGCATGCCATCTTCATTTTCGACTTCTTCGAAATAAAGATTGTTGGCGCCTAGCAGGGTTATCTTGTCTTCAGCTTCTGCCATAAATTTCTCGTATTAGTACCCGAAGGTCTCGTCTGCCGGTTGGAAGTGCTGCTCGCGCTGGAACTCACGCATGCGGCTCATGGGGTCTTGAATCCGTGGCCGCGACATAATTAAATAACGTAGTGCGTCGTATGCGTGGTCCGAAGCGTGAGTATCAACATCCTCCGGGTTGGATTTATCCAGAGGAATACTTTGAAGTTCGCGTATCAGGTTAGGGCATGTATTAAATATTTGTAGTCGTGGCCTACCGCTTTGCTGTAACTTCAAGTATTCATGGATTTGTATTTTACCTGCAATACGGTTTTTGTCTGCAGGTCGTAGTTTATGTCCTGCCCTTATTAGGGCTTCTGCAATGGTGGGGCCCGTATGTCCGGTTCTTGACCAACAAGCCGTATCAAGAACTCCAGAGATCGACATGGGGTCTTCAACCTCCATGTTTGTTAGCATCATGGCTAACTCTTCTCCGGTCATTCCCTTGCGGTACAGTTCTCTATAAATGATTAGGGTTCCATCACTTGGGTCTACTGCGCCCCACACACAACAAGACTCAGAAGCGTAACCGTAGTCAATCCCTTTCACTCTTTGCCAATGCAAAGGAATCTCAAAGGGCGTAACAACATGCACGGGCGGGCTGAACTCTGTGAATGCTGCGCCTTCTGCAACGTCCCAATTCCCTTCTAGTAATTGCTTTCGCTGTACGTCTGGCAGCGACTTGAGCATTTGCTCGTAGCGGCCATCAGTAGCCAGATAGGGATTATCATCTAATCGGGCCGGGATGAACTTTCGCGTGATTCCATCAGAGCCTTGAAAGCCACTGTTGGGGGGTGCAGGATCAATGTATCGCTTTTTAACCCAATGCGCCCCAACACCCCCTGGGTTAGCCGTGCAACGCATGTACGGAATAATTTCGGGGTCTGTAGTCCTGAGTCGGGATGCAAGATAATTCCAGCCAAATTCGGTTGCTTGGTGCGTAATTTCGTCAAAGCCGATCCAAGAATATGCTTGACCTTGGTAACGATAGACATCGGCATCACGCTCTAAGAATCCAAATTCAATCTTTGCACCGCTCGGAAACGTCCAAAGCTTTTCTACTTCACGGTACTTACAACCAGGGAAGGCCCTAGGATATAGCTCTCGGGACTTGTCTATTAGTTCCCTTAGCTCTGGCATAGAACGCCGCAGGATGAGGGCCCTATGGGCAGCCTTGTGTGCATATCGCAAAGGGTCAACAAGCATGGCGTATGACTTGCCACCCCCTGCCGCACCCCCATATAATACGTCGGTCTCACCTGCGGCTAAAAATTCAGTCTGTGGGCCTTCATTGGGCTTGAAGACTATCTTGTCTTCAAGAGCCTTTTTGACTGCGGGGCCCCTAGACTCAAGCTCTTTATCTTCAACAACCCCCGGCTTGCCCTCTAGCAACTGAACAGTATTTTTCTTTTTTGCTAGGGTGGCGCGGTGTGCCGAAAGCCTTGCAGCTAATTTTTGGACTTCTTTTTCTTTTTCTCTTATTTCTTTCTTTTTTCTTTGCTTTACTTTGGTGCTTGAGTGGAAGTTATAGCCTCGGCTTTTGGTTCCTTGGCGCCTACCCGCTTTCTTTTTCGGGGTTCCATCAAGCTTAAGAATGAAATCTCCATTCTCGTCTTTCTGATAATTATCTGGATTTAGTTCCCAATCAGGCCGTTGTTCTTGAGTCATGCTGTTCTATGATGTTTTTTAGGCCTTGATGCGAGATAGATCGTCCAGTTTTGTAGCTAAGCCATAGGGCCCCTTCACGGAGGGAGAGACTCTTTGAGACTACCATAGGTATGATGTTTTCTAAGGCTTGTAGCTCTTCCTCAACTTCTATTAAGAGTTTGGGGTTCTCTTCGTCAACTCTGTAACCAAAGGGAATGGTACTACTTTTCTTCTTAATTGGCATCTTCATACTCCCCATCAATAACACTCATTTCTTTGGCGGGAAGTATGAATAAACCTTGAGAGTTTTGAACATCTACTTCAAGCTTGTCTTTCTTACCTAGGCCTACACGGTCTAGGAGCGTCTGTGCGGCCTGTAGGCGGACATTAGCTTGAGGCACTGGGTTATCACTGGTAACCATCTCAACGACCTTCATAGCCGCCTGAGGGGCGTTGAAGGCCATGACATTCTCAGCTAGTTCAATAATCTCTTTTCTTAGGTCTTTTGCAATGGTGGTATAAGAGCCTGGAGCATAACCAGCAATCTCTGCTGCTTGTTTTAGATTACCACCACAAGGTATAATATTCTCTAAGAATATTTGTTGCTTGGTTGTTAATTCTTTTTTATTCTTCATACTTAGTATTATATACCTGATTTACAGGTTTGTCAAGAGGTTTATGACCGTTCGTCGGCTAGGGTTGACAAAACGGGATTTCACCTGTATACTATTACTTGTAACCTCCCCCGGTTGCACCTATATATTAGAGAGACCCCGCTTAACGGCCCCAGTACGGTATGGGGGGCTTAACTCTCTTAGTACGCATAGATAGCTCACATAGTTTTTAAAGCTGCGGCGAAATGCTAGATAGGGTTCGGAGGTCTTTGGAGAGGTGGTTTCCAAAGCTGCGGGTCTATCTGGTTGACACGCCATTTCTTTCCAAATTGTATTTGTATCAGTATATATATACCCCACCCCCCCTGGCCTCCTGCCCCGCCCCTCCAAAGCTCTCCAAAGCCCTCCCTGTTATGTTATAACATTACACTTTCCCCCTCCAAAAGTCTTTCTGCCTTTATAGGCCTTCGAAGACTGCTGTTTTTCTATACAGTAGGTAAAAACTTCCTAGTCTCTGAAGCCTTCAGAGGCTCCCTTCCCGTGATTGACAGAATCTATGAAGGCTTTGGAGTGTGATAGATTCTATCAATCTTCAAAGCCTTTCACGTTCTTTATCAACAACATGAAAGAATTTCATACCCTTCCTGTCTCCCAGGCCTTCCCAGGTTCTACCCTCACCCCCTTTTGAGTGTTACCCCCCACTGTTACTTAAAGTAACACCCTGTTACCCAAAGTAACACCACGTTACCCAAGGTAACAGCCTAAACCCCCTCCCAAAGCTCCGGCTCCCTGCTAAGTTATTGATTTTCCAAAGGTTTCAAAAGTTGGCATGGCCTCTGCATTGTTTATGGCGTAACCGACTCACCTGGAGCCGATAATGGCCAAGAAGGCAAGGCAGCAACACAAGCGCAGCCCACAGCGCACGAAGGCGCCCCTTGGGGTTAACCCTTCGAAGCGTGCAGGAAAGCGCTCAAAGCCTAGTCCGAAGGCCTTCGAAGCCCCTTATGCTGCAATTCTGCAAAGGGGGTTCATCTAAAAGACAATCCATAGGCCGGAGCATCCCCTAGAACCTTAGGGGCACACTGCAAGGCCTAGCGAGTCATGGCGCCAACCATGACTAGGGAGTGGGCAAGTAGGGTCCGAACCTGTCACCGCCAGCGCTTAGGGTGGGCATGGGTTAGAAGGGTCCGAACGGTGGCAGCATTCCCGAAGCCTAAAGCCGGTACGCGACGGCCTAGGTTCCCCTGAAACTGCGCTTAGGGACTCCCATGCTTTAGGCCGGATTGCCTTTTCATAGGGACGCAATGCGCCGCAAGGCCTTTGAAATAGTCGCCCCATCATATACTTCCCAAGGTAAAACGTTCCGGGGGTTATCCCTGGTAACGCTGGCCCCTTGGGTTCTATGGTGGGCTTAATAATGATCATTAGGCTTTTTCTAGTGATCATTACCCAAGCCTATCAAAAACCTTCGGAGCAATTGATCATGACTATCAAGACTCAAAAGCAATTGGTTTCTCGCCTCAAGGCTGCGAACAAAGACACGGTGAAGGCCATTGTCAATGATGCTGGCCTGTTTTGTGCATTTCAATTAAATGAGAATCGGAACGCTGAACCCGTGTCCTGTTTCTACCGCGCCTTGCCAGGGTTAGCCGTGAAGCCTAAGGGTGTTACCCAAACTAATCTGCGCAAGTATGCCGAGTCTGTAGGCCTCAAGTTTGACCCCAAGTCTAAGAATTTCAGCATTGATAAAGGCAAGAACCTTGAAGCCTTCGCAGAAAATTGGCACGAAGCCTTTGTGTCTGAGCCTGTCCAAAAGTCTGAAGCTGAGAAAGCTATGGCTAACCTTACCCGTGCTGTGAAACAGTACCGGGAAGCTGGCCTCAGTGTCGAAAAGATTATGGACCTTGTGACCGGAATTGCCCTGGAATTGGAAAGCAACGAGGAGTAAATCATGATCAAAATAGGAAAGCGTTCCCCCGTCACTGGCGTAGTCAACACCATGAAGCTTGACGTTACCAATGAGCAGGTAGAAGCTTGGCTAGACGGGATGTTGATTCAAGAGGCTATGCCCCAGCTAGAGCCTTTTGAGCGTGAATTCCTTATCAGTGGCTGCACCCCCGAAGATTGGGAATATCTTTATGGACAAAATGACTAAGACGGTCAGAGAATATTACCAAAGCCGCTACTATCAACAACAAAAGCGATACTCCAAAGAGCTTGCCTGGGCAATTGAGGCTCAGAGGCGCCTGGAAGACTTCGAAAAGAAAAAAGAGGAGTGACGCCCTATGAAGGCTTACAAGCTTTTCAAACTTAGGGCCGATGGTACCCTAGGGCCCTTGTTCATAAACGCCTCTCAGAGGATTCCTGAGGGCGTGTGGTTGAAGTCTGAAGATCACCCTACCAAAGGCTTTGCTCACCGCCCAGGGTGGCACTGTACCCTGAAGCCTGAGGCACCACACCTGAGCCTGAATCCAAAGGGTTCCAAGCGTGTGTGGTGTGAGGTTGAAGTTTGCGAAACGAAGTTGTACGATAGGCCCGAATCCCAAGGCGGTACCTGGGTTCTGGCCGAATGGCTCAAAGTCAACCGAATCCTATAGGAGTTGTTAGCAATGCGATACGAATACAGCTACCACTTCACAGCAGACCTCGCAGAGTGTGCAATAGAACAAATGCTAAACTCTGGAGAAATTGACGAAAAACAAGAGCCAGACATTCGTCGAATAACGGCAGTGTGCTATGCCGTAACGCTAAACGATCAAAAGATGGAGAGCCAGCCATGAAACTTCTAGACACCTCTGGCGGCAACACCAAGCTTCGCAAGACTGACGGCAGCACCACCAAATACCGTGTGGCTGGTCTGTCCATGATGCCTGACGATATTCTCTGCCCCTATCGCAACGTTGCAGCCTGCAAGGACGATTGCTTGGTAGAGACGGGTAGGGGTGTTATGCGCCCTGTGCGCGAAGGGCGCCAGCGCAAGACTGACTTTTGGCACCTAGACCAAGAAGCCTTCAAAGCCCAGTTGCGCAAAGAGCTGACCAACTTCGACAAGCTCTGCAAGCGCCAGGGTATCAAGGGTGCAGTGCGCCTCAACGTCCTAAGCGACATTCCTTGGGAACATCACGACATCCCTCAGGAGTTTCCTGATCTATACTTTTATGATTACACCAAGAATTCTTCAAGGCTTGGGAAGACTCCCAAGAATTATGATCTTATGTTCAGCTACAGCAAGGCCCCAGACTACCAAAAGTTTGTTGTTAAAGCCTTGCGCACTGAAGTTCCTGTTTCTGTTGTCTTCAAGAATGGCATGCCCAAGTCCTTTATGGGGCGCCGTGTGATCGATGGCGACGCCTCAGATTTGGTCAACGTGAAGGCGGGGCCTGTTGTTATTGGCCTCAAGTTCAAAGGCTCTAAAGATAAGGCCAACGACGATTTCGTAGTAGATGCTTCAAACCTGATAGCCATTGGAGGCTAAACCATGAAAATCTTCAATCGTTCTACGATCTACCGCAAGCGTGTTCACCTTCGCCGCTTTGGCATTGTCCGGGGGCGTTGCTTCGATGCCTACCACTTTGGTAAGCGTTCCCTGTACGTTCAAACGAAACACTCCCGGCCTGTTGGCTTCGATTCAATCAAAGAAACTTACTAGGAGAATTATCATGACTGTTACTCAAATGTTTCCCAAGGCCTCTGTGTTTGGTGGCTATGGCCGCGCAGACTTTAACATTGACACAGCCCCTCTCCAATACATTGATGGTTGGGGTAATGTCAAGCGGGCTTCGAAGCGTGTTATTTTTCGTGTTGATACCGGTGATGAACTAGGTATTCATGGTGATCGCTACAAGCCGGTAGCCCCGAAGCACATGATCGATGCAACCCGAGCCATCATTCTTCGCAGTGATCTCAACACTGATGGGATTGAGGAGCGCATCGCTACCTCTCATTGCGGGAAGCGTACCTTTGTTAGGTACAAACTTCCTAACCATACCTATACAACCCCCGAAGGCGACACTGCGGCCCTGTGCCTGTTGGCCCTGACTAGCTTTGATTCTAAATGGCCCTTCATGATCAGTGTTGCTGCTGAGCAGTTTGCTTGCACCAATCTTCAAGTCTTCACTGTGGGTGAGGTTGCCTTGTACAGGTCCAAACATATTCAAAGCCTTGATATCGATAAAGGCTCTCGCATTATTGTAAAAGCTTTGGATGTTGTTAATAATCAACAAGAACAATGGCACGAGTGGTTCAACACTCCAGTAAGTCTTCATAGTGTCTCTGAACACATTGCTAAATTTACTAATACTTATGATGAATATAAAGATATTATTATTAATCAAGGTATAAATAATCCTATTAATTATAATCTTTATCTTAAAAGAAATAATACTAATGTTAATTATATTCTTAAAGTCTTCAAAGAATATCAAGAGCGCCTTGGCCCGAACTACTGGGCATTGTACAACGCTTTTACCGATTGGTCAACCCATGCTGGGTTCTCCAAGCGCGTTAACTACGATACAATCGCCTCTGCCAGGAACGACCGCGCAGAGCGGGTTCGCAAGTATGTAACCACTAACTTCGGGAGACAGGCGGCATGAATGAGGTCTTTGAAATCCCCCAAGGGGATGCTACAATGTATGTAACAAGTAATAAACTATTACCTATATTATATAAAAGTAAACATATATTAAATAATGAAGATGTTATAGATTTCAATGTAAAATTTAATTTATTATCTTTGAATCGTAGAGATATGTTTGAGTTTATAGAGTTCTTGCAGTCTGTTGTCGAGGAAATGTCCCCAGCCTTTGGGGACTCACCTCCCTTTTAAGTGTGGTGTTATTTATGAAAGGAAGATATAGATTAATTACTGATGCTCAATATTATAAATGTTTTGAATGTCACCAAGAATTCAATGAGCTGTTGGACCCACCCAAGGAACACCCTGACCACGAGCGTTGGAAGCTGTGCCCGGAGTGTTCTGCATCTTGGAAGTACATTGAATGTCCTAATATTTATGATGGAGATTTATGATGAAAAGTTTTCATGATGAGCTTCGAAACTATCTGGACCTTGGCATGACGTTACAGTATCGCCGCAACGAGGGCAGTGCTGGCAAAGGCCGCCGAGAGCTGGAGGGCGTGGTTAAATGTAAGCAGGTTGGAATCTCCCGGCCTGATATGCTTTGTGATCTTTGGGGTGGCATGCGCCCAGTAGGCATGGGAGTAGATATCAATGGCCGACATTAATCCTTTTACAAACATTGATTCTTTTGAGAACGATGCAGAGATTCAAATCTTTGTAGATCATGCGGACTCCCCGTCGTTTCGTATTCCTTTTTGGAATGATGGCGCCCATGAGAAAGACTTCAGGGAACGGGTGATGTTGACTGCGGAGCAGATGGCTGGTGCCTATGCCCACGCTGATACTTTCTCTATCACGGTTAGAGTTATAATCAACCATGGGGTTGTTAACTTTTGAGGAGAGTGAGCCATGGTTGAAGACGCAAACTTTAGCCTTGAAGTGCTGGCGGTCAAAGAGAACGAAGACGGCAGCGCGACCATTACTGTGGAACTGGGGCCGGTAGCAGCACAATACTTTATTGAGCTGGGTATCCTGACGGCCCTTACCAAAACCCTTGCGGAACTTGAAAAACCGGAGACAGACTGATGCACAAAACCCCGGAAGAATATGAAGCCATAATTCAAACCCTCAATGCCCGTTACAACACTGCCATTGATGGCCTGTCCAAGGCCTATGGTCTGATAGAAAAAGAAAAGTACGAAGAAGCTCAAGACGCCTGTTGGTTTGCAATTCTTAACGCCGGGAGGATAGCATCGTCATGAATATATTCTATTTAGATTCTGATCCCTTTGAGGCTGCAACACTTCAGTGTGATCGGCATGTTGTTAAGATGATCCTTGAGTCGGCGCAATTATTATCTACTGCTCACCATGAGCTTGGGTCTACGGCTCCCTATAAAACAACACACAAGAACCACCCCAGTGCTGTGTGGGTGCGCCGCAGCTACCTGCACTACGCTTGGTTGTACAAACACTTCATAGGGCTTTGTGCCGAGTATGAAGCTAGGTACAATAAAACCCACAAGTCTTGGAACATTTGTCGGGAGGCGCTTCAAGACGCACCTACTAGGATCGCTGTGATGCCCTTCGAAGAGCCGCCTCAGTGCATGCCCGACGAGTGCAAAGTACCGGGGGATAGCGTAGCAGCCTACAAAAAATACTATCAACTCAAGAACTCTGAGTGGACTAAACTTGGGAGGCCTATGAAGTGGAATCGCCTTGTGTTGGAGTATGCGAGCTAGACAAAGTAGAACGCCAGTGCAAAGCATGTTTCAGATATGTTGACGAGATAGCCAACTGGCGCCGCTTGACAGACCGCCAACGTGGTGATATCATGAAGCGGTGCTGGAACGAGAAGAAAGAATATATTGAATTCTTTGGAGACTCTTATGAAGATCGATGTTGATGATGAATGTATCAATGATATTGTTAGACAAGAAATGAAAAACCTAATCAAATATAATCTTGAAGATATTCGAAAGGGACGTATAGGTGCTTTCAGTCTTACTAATAATACTTATAATGATCTTTGCTTATCGCAAATAATTGCTGCGGCTTATGTGATTCATGATTATTATTCAGCACCCGGAGAAGAATTCAGTGACACGCCAGAGAGTTCTTGATGACGAGGGAAATGTAGCTGTTCTTGTTTCTCAGTTTAGCGGGATTGGTTATTATAGTTTCAATACTGATCATCCTGAATGTGTCTTCGATCCTTTTGTAGTTGAGATTGCGATGAAGCCTAGGTGGTACCTAGAGCCAAATAAAATCAAAGCTATCAAGCACCACCTTAAAGACAAGTATGGTAAAGATTTTATACTTAATGGCGTTGAAGATTTAGTTGTCGAGTGGATACCTGAGGGTACAAAGTTTAGGATTCATGAATATGACGGCTCTGAATACATTGAAATCATGCACGAAATCGATTGGCTTGAAGCTTAGTACCATGCTCTATTTGATTTGGTTTGTGTTGTTTGTTATCATGCTTGTCGCTGGGCGGGCTTTGTTGAACTGGTTAGAAGGAGGCCGTAATGCCCCACCGAAAGATTAATGATATTACTCCTCAAGAATGGAGCGACATGGCTGCAAAGAGTAGAGCAGAAGACATGGCAGCACGAGGATTCAAAAGCCTAGTAACCCAAGAAGGCGGCGACCACTACAAGAAACACAAGATTCAACCCATTGAGTATGCTATGGCGAATGGGCTTGACGCCTGCCAAGCAAACGTGGTAAAGTATGTCACAAGGTACAAGGATAAGGGAGGTCTACAAGACCTTAAGAAAGCTCGACACTACATTGATATGTTGATGGACTTCTATCAGGAGAGTGGAGAATGAGTGACATTACTTATGTAGCAATCACCGAAGATGAAGATTACTGTGTAGGGGATATAGATACTATTACTACTTGGCTATACGACCACGATATAGTTATTTCAAGATGTTATTTCTATGAGCTTGGTAAAAAAGTTGAGGTAGTTCTTAAGGTAGTCGGCCACTCATGAAACTTGATGACTACCAAACTAAAGCGGTTGAAACCGCAGTCTTCAAGAACGAGTTTTACCCTATTGCATCCTTGATGGTGGAGGCCGCAGAACTTGCAGACCTATTTATCAAGCCTATGTTGCGCGGCGATAATACTTCTTCTGACTTCAGAGCAAAGGTTGTCTCAGAAGCCGGGGATGTACTCTGGAATCTGGCTGTGCTACTACGACAAAACGGAGTCAGTCTCTCCGAAGTCGCAGAGCTTAACCTCAAAAAACTTGAAGATCGAAAACTGCGTGGAGTTCTACTCGGATCAGGAGGCAACCGATGAAGAAAATCTACTGGAAGATGTACTGGAAATTTATCCACGGGCCTTTGAAGGTCTTATCATACAGTCTGTTGTACATTAAACACATGGGCCATCCCTGGGTTTGTGTAGGTGACGTAGAGCGTGAAGGCGGGAAGACCTTTACATACAAATATGACACTGGCCCGTTCGGGCGCGTCTACGACACCTACCTTAATTTGAAACTGTCTCACAATCTTGAAATTAAAAACTTGCAGGTCCTTCCACTACGGGAATTCAAGCGATGAAAATTGTAGAAGGCAACTTCGGAAAGAAAGAAATCCAAGGCCGCTCTATGCGGGAGAAGCTTGAAGAGTCTTTGAAAAGTCTTGGTCCTGAGATTGACGACCCCGGCGCGGAAGTAGGCTTCATCCTTATCACGGACATGGACAGTAATGTATACGTTGCTTCCGATCTACCGGCAGAGACCTTTAACTTTTTGCTGGATACTGCTAAGATGAATGTCCTGCTGTCTACGACTATGAGCGTTGACTGATGTTAGACTACGAAGACCTGACCGTTGAAGAGATCATTGACGATGTGTTCACTCGGGCCTTCGTAATGATGTTGGGTGTGCAGCGACCAAACGAGGAGGTGTTGACACGTTTTGTTAGTTGGTGTAAAATGCAGTCGAGCAAGTCAGGAACGGCGGTAACAGAAGAGTTCGTTCTAGCTCAGATACCATTGTTCATTAATCATTTGTATACGAGGTAATCATTATGGCAGTTGTTGAAGGACATGCTTACTGGTCTTTTGTCACTACTCCTAACACCAAGTTCACCCCCTGCTATTCGGTGAATCTTGTGGTTGACCCTGAGATTGCCGAGGACTACCGCTCTCGTGGGTTCCCGGTTAAAGATATGGAAGAGGGCCCTGCACTGATCATCAAGCGCAAGGTCAACGGCCCTAATGGTATGATTCGTGAGGCACCCGACCTGATCGACCGCTATAAGAAGCCCCTGAATGTTGCGGTAGGTAACGGCTCTCGCGTTAAAGTTCTCTTCAAGGAATGGGACACCAAGTGGAACGGCACGGTCTATAAGGGCCTTGACTTCAAAGCCATGCAGGTTCTCGACCTTGTGGAGTATGGTGGCGGTGACGTAAATACCGCTTTTGATGTTGAAGCAGAAGAGGAAGAACTCTAGTGGCTAATACTTATTACGTTGATGATAAGACCTATGACGTTGATAAGTTTTCTGCCGAAGGTCAGCAGGCATTTCGCCTGTTGGCCCTGGCGCAGCAAGACTTCAATGTTGTACAAGATACCCTGACCCTACGGCAAGCGGCAGTCCTTGCGCTGCACTCCAAGGTCCAAGAGTATCTTACCGATGAAGCACTAATTACTGAGGAGCCTTCGGAGGAATAACCTTTGGCTTTTGTCAAAACGCATGTCGCTTGTCCGTTGTGCGGCGGTAGTGATCCTGCCGCCATCAACGAAGATGGTTCCGCCAAATGCTTTTCCTGTGGCGGGTTTATTCCAAACTATGAAGCTGCGATGGGCGGTACAGTGACTGAGATTGCTACTTACCAGAGAAACAAAATGGATGACTCCACTAGCTATGGTGAGTTTTACGCATTAACTGACAGGGGGATTAGTTTAGACACAGCCAAGAAGTACGGTGTTCGATCTGTCAAGGATCAGGCCGGTAACATCTACGAACATAGCTATCCTTATTATGTTCATAATGAGATTGCAGGCTACAAAGTCCGCAAGACCAAGGACAAGAGCTTCATGTGGCAGGGTTCACCCCGTGGCACTGGACTCTTTGGTCAACAGGCATTTCAACAAGGCGGGAAGTACATCACAATTGTTGAAGGCGAGTGTGATGCTATGGCCGCCTATGAAATGATGGGGTCTAAGTGGCCTGTTGTTTCTGTTAAGAATGGCGCCCAAGGTGCAGACCGGGATGTCAAAGATGCCCTAGAGTTTTTAGAATCTTTTGACAATGTTGTTGTCTGTTTCGATAACGACAAGCCTGGGCGTGAGGCTGCTCGCAAGGTAGCCCGAATCATTAAACCCGGAAAGGCGCGTGTAGTCACGTTGCCCGAAGAGTTTAAAGACGCTAACGATATGCTCAAGAAAGGCCGCCAGCAGGTCTTCATGAATGCTTGGTGGGGCGCTAAACTCTATACACCTTCTGGAGTCTTGAACGTCAGCGACCAGTTCGATTCCTATATGAATCGGCCTAGGAAGCCTTCTATTCCTTACCCGTGGCAGGGCTTGAACGATAAGCTTGAAGGCATGCGGCAAGGTGAGTTGGTTACGTTGACGGGCGGCACAGGCCTTGGAAAGTCCAGCGTTACCAGAGAGATCGAACACTGGTTGATTCGCAACACCGAGGACAATGTAGGTGTGATCGCCCTTGAGGAAGACTGGCGAAGGACCATCGATGGTATCGTTTCCATTGAGGCTAATGCCCGCATCCATATCGATAGCGTCAGGGACGCTTACCCGCAAGAGGAGCTTCAGAAACATTATGAAACTATCTTCACGGGTAAGAACAAGGACCGTGTCTGGGTCCATGCCCATCATGGCATGAATGACCTTGACAGCATCTTTAGCAAGCTGCGCTTCATGGCTATCGGCTGTGATTGCAAGTGGATTATTGTTGACCACCTTCACATGTTGGTCTTGTCCACGCCGGAGAATGATGAACGTCGTGCCATTGACAACATCATGCACCGGCTGCGTACCCTTGTTGAAGAGACCGGCTGCGGCATGGTCCTTGTGTCCCACCTACGTCGTGTTGATGGTAACAAGGGTCACGAGAATGGTATTGAGACTGGTCTCAGCCATCTTCGTGGGTCTCAATCCATTGCCCAGTTGTCTGATTGTGTCATCAGTCTTGAGCGTAACCAACAGTCTGATGATCCAGTCGAGGCCTCAACCACCAAGGTCCGGGTGCTTAAGTCTCGGTATACCGGGGACGTTGGCCTAGCCACCCACTTGCGCTACGACAAGGACACGGGTAGACTAGGCGAAGTAGACGTTGAAGAGTTTGAAGAGGCCTTTGAGGTAGAAGAACTATGACCACCCTTGTCTTTGATATTGAGGCTGACGGCCTAGACCCAACCAAGATTTGGTGCATTGTCGCCATTGACACAACCACCAATCAGGCTAGGTCTTTTGATCCTAATCAACTAGAGGAGGGCCTTGAGTATCTTAAGAGCGCCACTAAGCTAGTCGGCCACAATATCATTGGCTACGATTTGCCGGTCATCAAGAAGCTAATGGGCTTTGACCTAGAGCCTGGGCGCAAGATTGTGGATACCCTTGTACTGAGTAGGTTGTTTAATCCTACCCGTGAGGGCGGCCATGGCCTAGAGTCCTGGGGGTATAGGTTGAAGTCTCCTAAGATCGAACACAATGAGTTTGATCAATTTACTCCAGAGATGCTGAAGTATTGTGAGCAGGATGTTGCCCTTAACTTCAAGGTCTTCAACGCCCTTAAGCTAGAAGCAAAAGGCTTCAGCCCCCAGTCTGTTGTACTTGAACACGATACCTACCGTATCATCAACACACAGCGGGACACGGGGTTCTTGTTAGATATTCGTAATGCTACTTGTTTAGTTGCGGAGCTACAGGATGAACTTACTAAAGCTGAGAACGAAGTACACAAAACCTTTACTCCAAAGGACAGCTCTCTTGAACTTCAGCCGCTTCTTACTAAGGCGGGTAAGGTTTCTAAGATGGCTCAGGTTGTCGGCTCTAACAAAAAAGTTCGGCTCTCTGATGAAGAACATGCGAAGGCGTCTTCGAAACCTGATGCGACCTTTGTACGTTCGGATTCAATCCCCTTCAACCTAGGTTCCCGAAAGCAGATCGGGGAATACCTCATTGAGTTTGGTTGGAAGCCTAAGAAGTTTACTCCTACGGGCCAGCCGATTGTCGATGAAACCACCCTAGAGAAGATTGGGAACATCCCCGAAGCCAAGCTGATTGCTCGTTACCTTATGCTTCAGAAGCGCCTAGCACAGATTAATTCCTGGCTCAAAGAGGCGCAGGAGGATGATCGTGTGCGTGGCTATGTCAATTCTAATGGCACGATTACGGGCCGCATGACACATAGCAACCCTAATATGGCGCAAATCCCTAGCACCAACAGCCCTTATGGACATGAATGTCGTTCATGTTGGACGGTACCTGAGGGCTACAAGCTGGTAGGTATTGACGCCTCTGGTCTTGAGCTGCGAATGTTAGCCCATTACATGAATGACGAGGCATTCACTTATGAAATTCTCAACGGTGATGTACACACAGCTAATCAAAGAGCTGCAGGACTTGAATCAAGAAATCAGGCTAAGACTTTCATCTATGCACTCCTATACGGCGCAGGAGATGCAAAGCTTGGAAGCGTGGTTGGAGGAAACGCAAAGCATGGTGCAGAGCTTAGACAGCGTTTCTTTGATAATCTCCCATCATTTAAGGCTCTTAAGGATAGAGTTGCAAGAGCGTCAGCAAAGGGATATGTCAAAGGCCTAGATGGCCGCAAGCTGTTTATCCGCTCTGAGCATGCGGCACTTAACACTCTGCTACAGGGTGCGGGTGCCATCGTTATGAAGCAGGCCTTGGCCTTGTTTAACGACAAGATCAAAGACCTCGATGCACGGTTTGTTTGTAACGTCCACGATGAATGGCAGCTTGAAGTATCTGAGAGCATTGCAGAACAAGTCGGGCGTCTAGGTGTGGAAGCCATCGAAAAAACTACCGAAGTGTTGAAGCTTCGTTGTCCCCTTACTGGAGAATACAAAATTGGAAACAATTGGGCTGAGACACACTAAGCTGATTTCGCATAGCATCAGGCCCGATCAGTCTTCAGAAAGCATTGAAGACCTTGTGGCCTACTGCGCCCGAGTCAGTAACCCCAGCAACCAGAACAACAGTAAGACGGCCCCTCGCCTCATTAAGTATTTGATGAAGCATAAGCACTGGTCACCATTTGAAATGGCTAGTGTTGGGATTGAGATCAAGACTACTCGTGATATTGCTCGACAGATTCTAAGGCATCGTAGCTTTAGCTTCCAAGAATATTCGCAGCGGTATGCGGACCCAACACAAGACCTAAACTTCATTCATCGTGAGGTGAGGCTACAAGACCCCACGAACCGCCAGAACAGCATTGAGCTTGAAGACGATCATCTTGATTTGTCCTGGCAGCACCATCAACTTAATGTCCGCAAGGCGGCAGTGGAGGCCTACAACTGGGCCATCGAAAACAACATAGCCAAAGAGGTTGCTCGTGCTGTGTTGCCCGAAGGACTAACAGAATCTGTTCTGCAGATGCACGGTACGGTACGCTCTTGGTTGCATTACATTGAAGTGAGGACTGATCCATCAACGCAAAAAGAACATAGGAACATTGCCGAAGAGTGTGCTATAATCTTAGGGCAGTTAATGCCAAAGTTTATGGAGATACACAATGAAAAAGGGTAATAACATTGTCTTTCAAGATGGTGAGTGGTGGTACACGGGATGCTCTGATGGCTATCGTCGGCGCCTGTCGTCGCATCGCCGGAAGAATCGTAAGCGGATGTTTGTCAATGGTAACTATGTTAAAGTGTCACATCCTCTTCATCGCTCCGGGCGCTATGAGGACTTTGAAGATGCTGCCTTTGCGGCTCTTAAAAACTATAGTCGCACTTCTCAAGGCCAAATCTACATCGTCGCCAACCCAAGCTTCGAAGGCTGGGTTAAGGTAGGCATGGCCGTTGACGCCACTGATCGCGTGAATAAGTATCAGACTTCAAGCCCCTTCCGAGACTATGAGCTTAAGTACAAGTTCGATGTTAATGATCGACGGGCCGCTGAGACTAAGGCACATGACGCTCTTCATGCTC
>Ga0208917_1000669_pt1 | contig 17272 bp, 26 predicted proteins | sample DEB08_DNA_10_FD_185500 | JGI IMG/M metagenome (GOLD analysis project Ga0208917, IMG submission 185500) | Aqueous microbial communities from the Delaware River and Bay under freshwater to marine salinity gradient to study organic matter... | ecosystem: Environmental > Aquatic > Marine > Coastal ...
AACTCCTTAAAGGTGTTGAATTCAGAGTGGTCTAGTTTCTTTTGACCCAGTTCAACCTCAGCAATAAAGTCAAGTCGATAGGACTCTTGTGCCTTATAAGTAAATTTCTTATAGAGTTCTAAGTAATCGAGTGTTGTGATTCCCATCATCTCAAAGACTTTATAAACTCTTCCAGAAATTCCAATCTCTTCCATGGATACCATGTTCCATGGTGACAACATTTTCTTTTTCTTTTCACCCATGACCCTCTCAATGCGGCCACAGAGATATGGAATATCATATAGTCTCACATTCCAACCAGTCACAACATCAGGAGTGTTAGTCTGCCACCAATTGAGAAATGCATTCAGCATCTCAACCTCATCAGAGTAATGATGATAAGTCACATTAGTCTGTGAAGGAACATAAGGTTTCCTTCCCCAAGTGATGATTTCCTTTGTGTTGTAATCTTGAATAGAGATTGTCAACATCTCTTCTGAGCAGTGTTCTGGATCAGGGAATCCCTCTTCAGACTTCACCTCAATGTCCATTGTGACAAGGTTGATGTTCTTGATGTCCCATTTGATCTCATTCTCAGAGTACTTGTCTGAGATGTATTGATAGATGAATCTCTCATTACCAAAGATCTTAAATCCATCAACACCTTCATACTTCCTAATGAAGTCACGACATTCTCTAACTGTTCCAGGTTGAATAGGTTCAACACACTCACCTTCCAGTGTTTTCCATTCACTGTCCTTTTTGGACTTTACAAACAATGTTGGTTGAAACTTTTCTCTGAAGGAGACATGACGCCCATTCTCATAACCACGGACCAGAAAGTTGTCACCAACCATCTGAATGTTAGTGTAAAATCTCACTTCACAAGATTCTCATACTTATCAATCATCTTACCATTAGGTTCCACAATGGTCAAGATTTTATCAGAATGAATCATGAATGAATTTTGAGTTGTAAGATCTACTAACCAGGGGGCAAGAGTTCCATCTGATTTAACCTCAAATGGTTCAATCAAACGACAATCTGGTTCACCAAGTTCAGAAGAGGCCTCCTCAATCTGACTCAACAACTTCTGATTGTTCACTAGAACCAATAACTTCAGATTTTCTTTTTTCATACTTTTCTACTCCAGCAACATAGGTCTCTACAAGTTCGTCAAGTGGTTCTACAATACTCACCACCCAATCAGTGACAACAGGAATCTTCTGATCTTTTGATAAAGGCATCCAAGGTGTTAGTCTCATCTTAAATGGAAGTTTTTTATTTCCTACATGTGAAACCTCATTACCAATCAAATTTACTCTACATGGATAATTAAAGAAATAACCCACAACTCTTTCATTGACAACCATCTCTTCAATGTCGGCAATAATATCTTCACCAGATCTCAACAGTGCAAGTTTAATTGTCATTTGTTTTTATTCTTTACTGTAATTTCATAGAGTCTCTTAAGGACCTCAGCAAGTTGTGGTGACTCTTCCCACTCCCACTGTTCTTCGTGACCTTTTTTAGTTTTATTATGAGTTTTGTTTGTCATAACAATGTTCAAATCCATTATAGTTATAACACAAAAAAAGGGAGGTGTAAACCTCCCCTCTCATCAGGATTCAGAACCGAACCACAGTCGCTTCTGGTGTTTTTCAGGAACAATGTGACGAAGAGACACAGAGAGAATTCCATCAACAAAGTTCACTTCAGTGACCTCTACATCCTCAGAGAGTGTCCAAGAACGAGTGAAGGAACGAGAAGCTAATCCACGATGAACATACTCACGTCCATCAACATCTTCTTTGGATGCTTCTACAAAAAGTTGATTAATCTCAGTGTAAACTTTTACTTCATCAGAGTTGAAACCTGCCAGAGCAATTTCAAGACTGTAATTGTTTTCGTCTACCTTGACGAGATTGTAAGGTGGATAGTTCACATCTTGATTGATGGAACCCAGATGATTGAACATCCGATCCAACCCAATGGAGTAACGATCAATATCTTTAAGAAAGCTATTGAGGTCTCCAGAACGGTAACGTGAAAGTGCGCTTACCATGTGTTTTCTCCTTTTTAAGCGAGTGTGAAATATGTTGAACCCCTAAGGCATCCAACACAATTAATTTATAGGAGAAGGTTGAAAATGGGAAGAGGGTAAACCCAACTTCTTTATGGGGTTTCCTCTACTTTATCCTTTTTAGAACCAATATTGTACTTCTGTTCTAAAATCCACTCTTTCTTATCTCTATAAGGAAGAACCTTGATCTGATTCAATGGAGCAATATCCATGATCGTATCTTCCTTCACAAGAGAAACCAATCCCCAGTCAGCAAGTAGTTTGGTAATTCGATTACGTCTCTGAACATCGTTCACAGTGAGGTTTGCATACTTACCATCAAGTGCAAACAGTTCCTTAAAGTGAACAATAAAATATTTTCCCTGTTTGTGAAGAATATGACAAGACTGATAGAGCTTCTTTTCTTTGCGAGAAGCCACACCAATGCGTGTCAGAGTTTCACGAACTTTGAGAAAGTCATCAGGTTCATTCAATCGGACCTCAATCATTTTGTCCTGAGACCAATTCACTTGAGGTTCAATAGTTTTTGTCATTTCTTGCCACCAGTTTCAAGTCGTTGTTTGATAAATTCAATTTGTTCAGGTGATAAAATCTTCAATGCTTGAGATGCTTTCTCGTTACTAAAACCATAATAACGTTTCACCAACTCCAGATCTGTAATCTTATCCTTACGAATCCAGGGAGAGAATCTCTTCCGTTTTCTCAAAGTATTTAGATAAAAATTATATTGCATATCTTTGTCAAGGAAATGATACTTATTCATTTCATTAGCAAACATAATACAGTCTAAGTGACCAGACAGACAACGATTGATAATATAAGGAGGATACTCCTTGGTAAGATCAGGACTATCCTCTAACACATTCTCTTTGGTGAAATTAATTGAATTCAACCAATCTTTAAGTTCCATTCAACCTCCATCAGCTTGACATCCGATCAATGCACCACCAATTATACCAGTTGGAATTGACCAAATCCAATTTTCTTGAGTAGACAAAACTCCACCTGCTGCACCACCAGCTATTCCCCCAAGAATACTTCCCTCAATACAAGAGTTGTCATCAACATTTGATTGAGTTGGTTGTGGGTATGGTTGAATTCTCACTTGATTTTCACAAGCAGTTTCAACTTGTTCATTCCATCTTCTAACTCTACCAGGATTTGTTCTTGTACCTGGAATGTACTCCTCACGATAAACTGTGTTGTAACACTTAGTCTCTTGAACACCACCACCCTGTCTATAGTCAGCAAATGCTGGAGGTGTAATCAAAACTGATGCTACCAAAAAAGTTAATAACTTCATTGTTTTACAAAATAAGTTTTTTAGTTGGTGTTTGAATTGGAGAGAAGATCTTTTCATAGTTTTCTTCAATCTCTTCTCTTGCCTCAATCACATAAACAATGTATTTCTTTGCAACTTTGATGGTATCATCCTCCTTTGCAAGAGTAGACCATGGTGCAAACCCAACCTGACCTTGTGCATTAGGAAGAGCAACTAGAGGATGTTCTACCTCAAGAAACTCATCATCTTCATTAATCAAAGTGAAGATAACTTCTTCACCTGTGTTCATGCGCAATACTTTTACATTCATTTCCACTCAGCCTCAATCATAATTTCAGTCAAACATGCCAACATATTTATTTCTTGATCAGCAACGAAAGAACTCTGGTACTGATACTTAGCAATAATAAGGACAGCAGCAGCAATCCCAGGACCTGCCAAGTGTGTGTAAAGAGCATCGTAAATACTACGCAATAGTAGAGCAGGATCATTGTCCAGATTATCGACGACCCATTTACGAACTTCAGTGAAGTTTTTCTCTTTGAGAAACTTGAAGAGTTCATTTGTTTTGACATCAGAAAAAGTTGCAAGAATTCCAGAGTCTATTTTTCCTCCAACGGAATACCTCTGGCATTCATTGAGAACACGCCTCCAGTCGGGGAAGTGTTTGTTGATAAGTTCCGCAAGGACTTTCTGATCGAACTGAACCTTTTCGATCTGTAGGATTTCTTGAAGGCGTTTATAAAAGCCTGCAGCAAGCTGTGCCTTTTCTTTCCCCTTAATGGAGAATTCGACGACCGCACAACGAGAGTGGAGGGGAGAGATAATTTTGTTTTTGTAGTTGCAGGTGAAGATGAACCTGCAGTTACCAATAAACTCCTCAGTAAACGCCCTAAGGCAGAGTTGTACATCTGGGGTTGTGTTATCTGCCTCATCAATGATGATGACTTTGTGTTTTGCAGTTGAAGAAAGTGAGAGGGTCGAAGCGAAGTTCTTCGCATTGTTTCTGACAGTGTCAAGGAAACGTCCCTCATCTGATCCATTGATGACATAAACATCAGCTCCTAGTTCATCACATAATGCCTTTGCTACAGTAGTTTTACCACACCCAGGAGGCCCTGCAAGTAGCAGATTAGGAACCTCCCCCTTCTCCAGGAAATCCTTAAATGTTTTCTTTGTACTCTCTGGGAGAATACAATCATCAATTGTCTGGGGACGATACTTCTCCGTCCATACAAACTCATTACGACTCATCAGGTTTCCTCAGTGAAAAAGATCCATCTTTATTATCAATCCATTCTAACACATCACCCTCCTTCCAGCCCAGAATGTCCAGATAGTTTTCTGGAAATGTAAGAATCCCATCATCATCAATAGTTAATGTTGTTCTCATACCCAATCAGGTTTCCTATCAGGTTTTCTAACATAGTTATCTCTAACCCAAGGTTTAGATGCAATATACATCTTATAAGCATCAAAGGTTGAGATGTTTGTATCTAACTTATATTCATCAGGCATGGCACGGACAAATGGGGTAGGTCCCTTACCAGACCTACCTGTGGGGTCTCCAGAGGGGAGAATGACCTGTGCTTCCTCTAATGTCTTACGACAAGTGTGTTCCTTGTCATAACGTGCTTTGTACTCATCACAAAGTGCAAGACCATGATGGAGTAACCATTGCCAGTTCATTACAAATGAACTAGCCCAAACAGTACAGGGATGGTTACGAAAAGCACCTTTGTCTGTTTTGTAAGGTTCACCATCTTGTCTGTGAAGTTCACCAAACCCATGCCCCCATTTTTCTGAACACACAATGGACAGCATTTGACAAGTTTCCAATGGCATCTTGACAATGTGTTTGTCAGGAAGAACCATTGCAGACTTATAAGGATCCGAATCAGTTACAAAAATGTTCATTCAAATAACCCATACATGTAATGCACACCCCATTTTAACTTATCTGGTGGGATGTCAACAATTCTTGGAACAAGATAATCATGAGCTCTGTCAATCATTTCTTTACCAAGAACATTTACCATAATCTTAGAGATTCTCAAGAACTCATCATAATCTTCCTGAATGTTTTTCTTTGCACCATTCACATAGAGAGTTCTAATTTCACTGAAAACATCAGCAAGTTCTTTGTCAAAAACAATGTCTCCATCTTCAAGTGGAATACACATGTTTTTGATGGATGACATACTGAACTTCATTGCTCGAGTTGTGTCATCCTTAGAAAGTGCCAATGGATCATTACATCTATACATGTATTGAATCACACCATTTGTGCATTCAACCACACGAAGAACTGAAAGATTGAACTTCTCTTCCTCTGTTAGATTTTGAAAAAATGTTTTCCAGTCTCTCATAAAGCTCTTGCACCTCCACAAATTATTGCAGATGGCATTTGAGCCTGTGCAATCTTTTTAGCATCATGTTGATAGTTAGCTTCAACAATCATTTTGTGATACTTTGAACCTGTTGTTGGAAGCTTATAGGTCAGTTCCCATTGTCTCATAATAATTACTCCAAAGGACGAATGAACTCATTACAAATGATGTCTTTTGCTTCAAGCACCATCTGTAGATATTCTACACCACTTTCTGGTGTAGTGTGGTCTCCACATGTAAAAACGTCACAAACCGCCATTCCTTTCTCTGGCCAAGTGTGAATACTAATATGTGATTCTGCCAACATTGCAACTACAGTTACACCTTGGGGTTCAAACTTATGAGAGTTCAAAGACAGCAACTGTGATTTACAATGATTAGATGCATGATAAATGCAATCTCTTATAAAAGATTCGTCATCAAGAGATTTACTTGGACAACCTTTAAGAGTAAAAAGAATGTGTTTCATTTCATGAATCAAAAAATAAAATTAGAGTTTAAAAGAATTCGACGAGAGATGTCAGTAGCATTGGTCCCTGTGTGAATGTGATTACCATGAAACAACAATAACCTATTTTCCTTGGGAAGAATCCTCTCTTTCTCAATAAGTTCACAATCCTTATCAACTGATCCACGATAAAGTTTATTTTCGTAGATAATAGTTGGAGCATTACATGTGTTGAAATAAAAAATGGTTGTGTAATGGATTCCATTCACATCAATGTGAGGTCCAAACACAACCTGTTCTTCACCACGATATGTGGTCATATCCAGTCTTGATCTTACAACTTTCTTAAATCCAAAAGTCTCTTTGATCTTTTGGTTGATGTTGTAAATGATTGAGGAGTTAGATCTTTTTTGGTAGACTTCTGGTTGTTTTTGTTCAACAAAGTTACATCCAAATCCATAAAAAAGTCTAGAATCTCCCTCATCCTGAAGAGAGATTGTATGATGAAGAAAGTATTCTTGCAGATGAGAGTCTATTCTCTTTTTTGAGTAATCAAATTTGTCTTGATCTAAGAAGTCATCAATGATGACAATCTCATCTGATTCAAATTTACGGATCATCCAAAGGTACTGTCAGGTTCAAGAGCAATGTAGTAAGTCACATCTTGATTCTGATTAGTGAAACGTGAAAGGAGTTTAGAAGAAACGATTACATCATAATTACCAGGAACAATCTTCAGATTCTCTTCTTTGAAGTTGAAAACAAACTCAGAATCAGTTTCACCAACAATGATAGAGAAGTCATTGGAAGTGTCATTCTTCTTATCACGAGCAACCAGTTTGACAACACCATTCTCACCAATGGCTGAAATGTCAGGAACCTGATAAACAGATGCAGCCTTCTTGAGTTTCTCCAGTTGTTGACTTGTTAGAACAAACTCAACATCCTCAGATGGAAGAGTAATCTCCTTTTCAGGTGGTGCAACAATCACATTAGGATCGGCAAAGAAGAACTTTGAACGACTCTTGCCTTCTTTGATCACAACATACTCATCATTAGTGAAATCAAGTTCAGCATTCTGATGAAGACTCAGACCATTTAGAAACTGATTGAGATCATAGATTCCAAAGTCTTTGGGAAATTCTTCACTGACATTTGCTTCAACAAGAATATTCTTCATCACTGAGATAGTTCGCAGTTTGTTACCTGCCTTGAAAAGAATAGACTGGTTAATGGAACTAAAGTTCTTGAGAAGATTAACAGTGGATTCAGAAAGTTTCATGTTCAATAGTTATAGTTAGATTTTTGACTGTGGAGACCAGAGAAGTGGTAGAGAAGAATACAATAATGAATTGCTTTCAAAATGTCAAGTTTAGACTTACCACCTTTTTTACCAAACCTGGAAAGATATTTAATAGCATTTGATCGACAGAATGCCTCACCATCACCAATACTCTCAATAAGATCAAGTGTTTGTGTCTTTGATTCTTGAGAGGTGTAGTGAGATTGATAGGTTCCTGAAAGATATTCCTTTATCTCATTCAGAGTCTTATCTTCCTCATACTTCCAGAATCCTGAAGGATTGCCAAAGTTAGGAATAGAGGTTGGAATCTCAAGATTAAGACTAATATGATCATCCCCTAGACCACCAGGAACACGAGATGATTTAAAACTAATGGTGTCACTCTCACGACCACCAAGGAATGTCAAGGTGTCTGGAGCAGCATTGGGATTACCCACTAGACTAATCCCATCAAGTTCCCAAAAGTCTTGGGGGTTTCCTTCACTAATGTTTGAGCTCATAATTCAAAAGTCTTTGTTTAAATGTTATCAGAATTCAATGTTTTTGTCAACCTTTTCATCAATTGAAGTTAGATCAAAATCACCATCAACTTTGTCATAGAGTTCAACAAATGAAGACTTAGTTTCATCATCAAATCTGTTGAGACAGACTTGAATTGACTTGGTCTTATCATCAAAGATCTTATAAGCATTGACAATGTGGACAAGACGACGAGTAGAAATCACTTCATCAATTCCACCATCATAGAAAGTCTTACGAATGATGTCTGCCCAATCAACCAAATGACTGACAAATTTATCATCATCACAGATCTTACTCAAGATCTTAGCCTCTGTGGTAGGAGTAGGATAAGACTGCTCAAAGGTCACACAGAACCTTTCTAGGAAGGCTTCATTGAGAATATTAGTTCCAATAAAGCGACCGTCATCGCTGCCTTTACCTTTAGTATTTGCAGTTGCAATAACATTGAAACCTTGTTTAGGGTGAATAAATTTACCAATCTTTTTGAGGAAGACACCTTTACCTTCCAGAATGGATTGAAGACACAAAATCTTATTGGATGCCAGGTCAACCTCATCTAGAAGCAACACAGCTCCGCGTTCCAGAGCCTCGATAACGGGTCCATTATGCCAGACAGTTTCGCCATTAACAAGACGAAACCCACCAATAAGATCATCCTCATCAGTCTCGATGGTAATGTTGACACGGATCAGTTCTCTCTTAAGTTGAGCACAAACCTGTTCAACACAAACCGTTTTACCATTACCTGAAAGTCCTGTAATGAATGTAGGGTAAAAAAGATTGGACTTAATAATCTTTTTGATATCATTGAAGTTACCAAAAGGGACGAAGGTATCATCTTTTTCTGGAATAAGATTTTGTTCAACTGCAGGCATTGCAGATGGTGCCTGATATTCTTTCTCTAGTTTTTCTTGTGTGGTAAGGTTCCACTTACCACGACCAGTTTTATAATCATTCAGTTTTTTAGATGCAGTTGGATAACTGACATCATTCATTGTACACCATGCACGAAGGTCACCAGAGGTCACAACATCACCATAAAGGTCTTGAAGTGAAGAGACTAGAGTTTCAGTAGACAGAGCCATGGACAGCGTTGTTTTGTTATCCTTATTATAAGACCCCACTGGCTGTTCACCAGTAGGGTTATGCCAGTTATGAAACTGGTTTAGCACACCAAATCCATAAACTCACTTAACACTTTTTTATTTAGTGCTTTAGATCGTAAAGATTTTGTGAAGGCAGATTTGATTTTTGCTTTTGATGCATCGTCATCAACATCAAATTCAACATTTTGATTGAGTGTGTTATCCATAATAACAAAGTAAGATTGATAACCAGAGTTACCTTTGATGACATAACTCTTATTCTTACGTGACTTCTTGTAATCATCTTCAGAAATCATTCCATCATAACGACGAATAATGGAACCAAAATCACGAGAGTTTGCAATTCTAAATCCAATGAAGTTTACGTCTGGAAATGTTTGTTTTAAATCAAGAAGAAGAGTTTGAGTAAATGACCAATATTGTTCACCCAGATTATAAGTAAACCCAGTGTTACGATTACGAAGATAGGAATTGTGAGTCATCACATAAAAACAACCCATAAAATCTTTATCACCACAAGTTCTCTTCACATTGGCCTTGAGAGGATGAGCTTCACCATCAGTTAGAATCACACACTGAACTTTTTGAAGTTTGTTTTGTGATTTGAATTGAGGAATTAAACTGTGAAGAACAACTAGACTTTCATTTAATGGAGTTCCAGAAAGATTGAGTTGAGAAGGAATTGAATAGCCACACAATTTTTTGAAGTAATAGGAAAGTCTCCAAATCGTTTTCATTTGTTCATCAAGATTTTTCTTATTGACTTTATGAGTCAAAATGTTCATAAGAACAAATGCGTCTTGAATAACAAATTCATTTTCAATTCTTTCAGAAACATTCAAATTACCCTCAATAGAGTGTCTGAAGTTGTTTGAGAATGCATAAACTTCAAATGGAATGTTGACCTTAGAACAGAACCAAACAATGTTAAAAAGTTGTTTGATTGTGTCTTCCATAATGTCACCCATTGACCCAGACCAATCAAGAATAAAGATTAGACCATGATTCTTTCCATCAGGAATAACATTTACTTTCTTGAAAAGATCTTCATTGTACTTGTAGGTGTGAAGTTTAGAACAATCAAGAAGTCCAGTTTTAGAAACAGAGGAACGAAAATAAGCATCAGCAGCTTTCTTACTCTCAAACTCCTTTACCAAGTAATTGACTTCTTTTTGTGCTGACTTCTTGTAGTCATGATACTCCTTATCAACAAATGAAAACGAATTAAGTTGATGTTCATCTGATGTTACTTTCCACCAATCATTGATAAGTGAATGAATTTCAGTGCTCGAGATAATCACATTGTCAAGATTAATCTTAGGAATCTCATAATAACCAGAAATACCAGGAGCAGTTTCAGAAGTCAGACTCTGTGCACCTTGATTGAAGAGATCATCAGTCTCAACATTGAGATCATCATTGATGGATGAATTAGAGGTTTGACTCTCACCTTCAGACTTTGTTTCAATGTCATTAGTTTCACCATTCTCTTCTGTCTCTTCTGAATCATTATTTTGATTCTGTTGTTCGTCACCAGAAGTTTGTGAATTATCTTGTTCTGATGTATCAGGGTCTTTGTTACTATCAAAGTCAACCTGATCTTTACATTTTTGATGAAGAATCTCAGCAGCAAGAACTGAATCAGAGAAAGTCTCACATTCAGAAATCATTTCAATAATTTCTTTCTCATCATCAGTAAAAGGAATATCAACAAAGTGTCCAATCTTGAACTGAAGATTGACACGGTCAGCAAGATTCATCTTTGAGAGATCACGATCACTCAACTCAAAGAAGTCGTCTTCACTCAGTTCTTTATAACCACGATAAAATGACTTACTGATTCCACCATACTTACGTTTCATCAGTTTCTCAATACGTGCATCCTCAGTCACGTTGACAAACTGACGAGGAACCCTGTCCTCCCAGTCCCATTCATTAGGAGTAAAGAGTGCATGACCCACTTCATGGGCAACCAACATGTCATAAACTTCACTTGATGCTTTGTCCCAAAGTGGAAGTGTCAAAACTCTGGTCTCAACATCAAAACAAGCAGTTGGAACTTTTTTATTTTCAACAACTAAATTCTCAGTGGCAAGAAGTCGAGCCAGTTGTGACTTGATTTCGTAGTTGACAGGCATGGTGGGTCTTTCTTTTGTCCTTATCTTACACGCCATCAGGTGGTTTGTGGAATGAGCACTACCACTTATTTAATTGGCATAACTAGACCCCTCTAAGTAGAAACACTCAGAGGGGTCTTCAGTGGTCTATTCCTCCTAGGTCAGTTAGTGGTCAGAATGTGTCTACAAAATCTTTTGGCGTCATGGTCAATAATGTCACATTCTGAGATGCACTGAAAATAATCAGAAACTTGGTCGTACTTATCCTCCGTAGTTGATTGGTTTTCCCATTCCCAGGTTGAAAGTTCATTATAAGAAACAAGGTTTTTCATGGTAACCTCCATTCACATACTATTATTTACACAAAACACATGAGATTTCAAGTGTCTCTTTAGAATTCTTATTGTGTCAGATGACTGAATCCTTTAACTTTTTCAAATCTCATTACTGAATCAAACTTATCTTCCATTCCAGATTTGTGTGAGATAACAAAGATGTTTGCATCAGTAATTTGATAACGAATGATTTTCAAGAACTCATCTGTCCCAAACCCATCCAGTGAGGAATCAAAAACCTCATCCATAATCAAAAGGTTGGTGTTGACAGAGTTCTTGAATCTTGCGACTTCCCTCCAAGTAAACAATAATGCTAAATCAATTCTCATCTTTTCACCTTCACTGAATGATGAATAAGAAAAATCCTCATGAATTGGAGACTCAATGGTCTCATTGAATTCTTCATCCAGTTGAAAGTTGATGTAAAAGTCCATCATCTGTAAGTACTTATTGACTGACTGATTAATCAGTGGCAAGTACTTACGAATGATTTTAGTCTTAACACCTCCATCTTTCAAGAGATTGTAGGTAAAGTCATAGTAAGAAACGTTTTCTTTTTTATTTCCGAGTTCTTGAAACGTTTCTTGAAGACTCTCTCTAAACTGGTCTAACTTACTGTGCTCAGAATTTCTATCTGCAAGTTGTGTGGTAAGTGTTTGAATTTCTGATTCCAGTTGTTTAATCTGTCTCTGACAATTAGAGATTTGATTATTGTTTGTAGAAATACCATTCAGTAGTTCGGAAAGGTCTGTTGATAATTTGGAAAAAGTGGACTCTCTCAACTCTTCTTCTTTAATTGCCGAAAGGAGTTCTTCATAACCCTTTCGTAGCTCTTCTGCTCTATCTTGAGAGTCCCTAATTCTATTTACACGAAATGACTCTTCAATGTTTTGTTCACATGTAGGACAAACCGAATTCTCTGAAAAGAATTTGTGTTCCTCTGCATGAGTGGAAATCTTCTGAGTCAACTTCCCTTTTATGTTACCATACTCTCTGAGTCTTTTTGAGGATCCTTCAAAATTCTTAATGTCTTCTTGAAGAGTCAAAACCTCTGAATTAAGTTTCTCATTATCATTCAACTTCTCATTCTCTTCAGTCAAAAGAACATTGATTTTATGTTCACACAAACTGATGTCTTCTTGACTTTTATTGTCCAGTTGTTCAATAAAGTTTTTTTGCATTTGAACTTTATCTTTGAGAGATTCTTTTCTCAGATCTAGTGTGTTGATCTCTTGTTTGATAGATCTAATCTTTTCTTTGATGAGAACATTCATGGAAGAAAAGATCTTAATGTCCAAAAGATCTTCCACAACTTCTCTTCTTGAATTACAAGGAAGTTGCATGAATGGAACAAAAGAACTTGAACCAAGAATCACGATTTGAGTAAAACTTTTATAATTCATCTTCAGAACAGTTTGTTCCAACCACTTCTGTTGATCTACAGCAGAGTGTGATTGATCTAACTCTTCACCATTTCTAGAGATTTTAAAGATGTTAGGTTTGATTCCTCTTTCGACTTTCCAATCAACACCATTTACACTGAACTCAATCTCAACCAATGTTCCCTTCTCATTGGTGGTGTTGATGAGTTGATTCTTATTAATCTTTCTAAAACTTTTACCATAAAGTGAGAAACAAAGTGCATCCAGAATTGTGGATTTACCAGCACCATTAGTTCCCACAATCAAAGTAGTTGAGTGTTTATTGAGATCCACCTCTGTGAAGTGATTACCAGTAGATAATAGATTTTTCCAGCGGATCTTTTCAAATAAAATCATGTGCGTTATCAGGGGGAATCACAACATCATTGGGTGTAATAATAAAATATCGATGGTCATGAATTTCACAAGTTTTGATCATGATCTCATCATCAATCTCCAGAACTTTCATTGTTGGATAATCAAGAGATTCCAATTGAAGAGAATAACGAGTTGCATCATCTTCATTTTCAAAGATGTAAAGAACTTGTTCTCCATCTTCATCAATGACTGAATACGCACCTTCTCTTTCCTTTCCTTCAATTGTAATAATATACATCAGGTCATCTCACACGCTTCTTGATAGATCTCACGGATCGTTGATTTCAATAAGGATTTATCAAGTTCAGTTTCTGTCTCTTCAATATAACGATCCAGAATTGTCATTGTATCTTCAACTTCATAGTCTTGTTCTTCTTTGTCATACCAACCACTAAAATCATAGTTCTCTACAATTTTAAGATCTGCAACACCAACATCATAAAGTTTGTCAATAAACTTTTCAAACTTTACCTTATCTGATTTCTTTTTGACAATTACTTTAACAATCTTATTTTCAAAGTTACGAGCATCAAACATTTGATGATCAGTGTCATCATAGTAAATGTTATGAAACAGTTGATAAGGATTATCAACATAAGTGTGTTCTAGTGTTGAAGTATCCAGTAGAGTGAAACCTCTGGAGTCGTTGACATCCGTCCAGAACATTTCGTAAGGATTGCCGAGATAGAAGACCTTTCCGTTGTTGGATCGAGTGTGATAGTGTCCAGAGTAGACACGCGAAAACTTGTCAAAGATTTCAGATTCTGTTCCATGGTCCATAACAATTTGACGGTTGACTTTGAACCCGTTGAGTTCAAGGTGACCCATGGCAACTGTTGCATCAGTTTTTTGAATGATGTCCACAGTCTCAGAATGATTCTCTTCATTGATCCAAGGAACGAACAGAACCTTGAGATCATCGATAGATGATTCTGTACAAGAAGAATAAACCTTAACATTATCATATTCTTTCAAGAGAAGATCAACTGCATTGATGGAGTTGGTGTTCTTATAATAGGCATCATGATTACCTACCATCAGATGCATTGTGATTCCTCTTTCTTTGAGAGGATCAAACACAACTCTCTTTGCCCAATCCAAAGATTTGAATTCAATTCCACGACGACTATCAAATGCATCACCCATGTGAATTACCGTGGTGATTTCTTCTTCATCTAAAGTTGGAAAGAAAACATTCTTATAAAACTGTTCAAAGTAATCATGAAATAGTTTGGACCCTTTACGACAGCCGTAATGAGTGTCAGTTATAACGGCAACTTTCATCAGTTATTATAACGAAGTTTTGAATGCACTGCATCTTTGATGGAATTGTAGTCTGAATAGTTCTGACTGTCAAGATCATTTGCATCAAAGACTTCATCAAAGTCTGTTCTTTCCAAAATCTTATTCTTAATCTCCAACTGTTTCTTCTCCATGGAGATGCGTCTCAGGAAAGCAAAGTAAATGATTTGAGTAAAGTAAGCAAAAGGATTCTTTGACTTCTCTGGATTGAAATTATGAATGTAGCGAACACAATTCTCAATTCCATCAGAAATCATGTCTTCACGAAACATGTAATTGACAAAGTTTGGTTTATAAGAAAGATGATTAGCCATCTTTAGAAAGCAGTCACCAATGTAAGTTGGAATCTGTGGTTTGGGTTTATCATTCAACTTTGCTCTTTCAACTTCAGCAAAATAATTCATCAAAGCATCAAGAAAATCTTTGTTATTCACATAGTGTTCTTTATTCTTTACTTTTTTCATTACACCATAAGTTTGTGTTGACATAAAACCTTTTTATTCATGAATTTATTATAACATTTTTTCAGGACTTGTCACTAGGTTTTGTTTTTGACTAGAATAGGTTTGTCGAGTTTGAATGGGACTACTTAAAGTACTTTAAGGGTCCTTTGGATTCACTGGGTTTTTAAAGATCTTCTCAAGGGATTTCTTAGTGTCCTCTACACTTCCTAAGTAACCCATTTCACGAGAGATAGTACTTTCAGTTGAACCTTTGTTTATCTTACGACAGAAGTCTTGATAGTAACTGATCATCTCTACATTAGATGATTCAGACATTGTGAGAACATCATCCATATCAATTACAAAAAGATCTTCACTTGAAGTCTTTAACCAAGGTTCCATTTTGTAACCATATGGTCTTCCTCTTACAATGATTTCTTCAACTGTAATTGGATTTGAAAGAAGAAGAACAGTTCCATTCTCTTCTTCAGATGCTGCTACCTTTGCAAAAACTTCTTCACCACTATACTTAAACTTTACTGTTGCATAAAAGTCATCTTCAATTGCCATGTTTACTCCTTTATCTGAATTGATATAATGTCGTAATTGAATTGCTCCTGATTGTATATCTTAACTCTTTCAATAAAATGATTCAGAGTGTAGTTTTTATGACTCCGAATTGTTGTATCATCAGCAATGTCATAAAGTTTTGCTTTCACTTTGTTTTTGCCTTTTCTTAGGACTCTACCAATACTCTGAAGGTTACGTATACGAGATTTGGATGGAGAGGCAAAGATTACATTGTGTAAGTTTTTAATATTAATTCCTGTGCTGAAGGTGCCATAAGAGGCAACAATAATTGCATCATCTTGTTCTTCAGTGATTTTTCTAACAAGTTCTCGATCTTCAGCATCCACACCACCATGAATAAAGAAAACTTGACGATTTGATGCTACATTGCTATTTATCATTTCATAAAGAATGGCCCCATGTGTTTCCACTCTTGCATAAAGAACCAAAGTGTTTCCTTTCAAATCAATTGCAAGATTAGAAATAAACTTTGATCTTTTTTCATTTGAAATTAGGAATTGAATCTCATCTTCATAAGAATCAAACTTTTGTGGTTTGTGTTTTAAAACTAAACATTGAATGTCAAGAGTTGCAAGATGTCCTTGATCAATTAACTTCTTAGTACCAGTGACCTTGTATGATGGTCCAAACAACCCTTCTAACACCCATTTATGGGTCTGTGTACCGTCTAAAGTTCCTGTGAACCCAAACCTATACTTAGCATGATGTAAGTGGTTCATAATGGTAATGAGAGACTTACTTTTAAAAAGGTGTGCCTCATCACCCATGACTACATCATAATCTTCAAAGAAACTCTTTTCTAACTTATAAACAGATTGCCATGTTGTAATGGTAACTTCATTGGTGTTTGTTTTATCTCTTCCTGCATAGATGCGATGACAATGATTCTCTGCATCCCATCCATATTCAATGAAGTCTTTATACATCTGCTCTACAAGTGATGTAGTTGGAACCACAAGTAGAATCTTCTTTTTCATTCCAACAAAGAATCTTACCAATGAGTAAATCATAAAAGACTTACCAGATGCTGTAGGTGAGATAAGAAGTTTTCTGTTATATCTCAATGCATCATAAACAGCATCAATTTGATAATCTCTTGGTTTGATATGTGTAATTGAACTTATATAATCTTTAACACCTTCTTTTGAAATCATCTCATTGACTTCAAAAGGTAACCCATAAAATTTATTATCTTCAAACTGATATGAGTAACCCGCATTCTCACAGAATGCAACAACTTTATCTAATAAACCACAGTAGATACGCTTAGTACGCATATCATAAAGATGAATCTCTCCGTTCCAGTTTCTTTTCCGATACTGGGGCATAAACTTCATATTGGGAACTTCAAATGTGAAGCGGTCCCTAAGTTCATGTTCAATGTGAGGTTCAGTTTCTATCTTCAGGTAAACTTCATTTACCTTTTGGATAATCAAATCTGCCATTCATAAAGGTTATCACCTGTCTTATTTATTAGTAAATTAACAGGAAGAAACAGTCCCACTAAAACCTTTTGAATTCAATTCAGAGTTTTTTGTATTAGCTTCATTTTCTGTAGCAAAGGTGGTTCTA
>Ga0208917_1000671_pt1 | contig 17218 bp, 30 predicted proteins | sample DEB08_DNA_10_FD_185500 | JGI IMG/M metagenome (GOLD analysis project Ga0208917, IMG submission 185500) | Aqueous microbial communities from the Delaware River and Bay under freshwater to marine salinity gradient to study organic matter... | ecosystem: Environmental > Aquatic > Marine > Coastal ...
TCCAGGATTGAGAGTTACTTTCGTAGCTATCCACACTTTGGATATGACACACGCATCATTAAGAAAGGACATGACAAACGTAATGGTGGTGACGTATACAGCGTTGTAATAACTAGACAATCATCTTGTGACTAATGGAGATTTCAAATGCCTAAATCTTTGTATAGAATACCTATCAATGAAGAAGGACACAATGAGATACCTAGTAGTGTATTCAATCAGGCAGACATAATTGGTAGCCAACTGTCAGATGAACAGCAGGTTCTTCTTGCTCGACTGGCTGTAATTCTGTTGCAGATTCAAGCTGCTTACAAACTTGATGAGGAATTAGTACCAGACCTATGTGGTCAAGAACTAGGTGAGCTTGTATGGGAACTTGATTTAAGGTTTGGTATGCATGACATGCTAGAATATTTCTATGGTACCAATGCATGGCATATCCGATTCGGTGGTGATACATTAGATGACATTGAGCGTTCACAAAAACAAGAGGAGACTGAAGATGCCTAACCATATAGACAACAGAGTAACTATCTATCATGACGATGCAGACATGATGGACTACATCGAAAACATTTTGAAATCAGAAGACACTGAACTGTGTCACACTTTGATACCAGAAGAACGTGACCATGTAGGTGATCCAGTAGAGGGTTGGTACGAATGGCGTTGTCAAAATTGGGGAACCAAGTGGGACATCTATGAGGTGGACTATGCTCGCTTGGATAGCAATGCAATGCACTTCACATTCAGTAGTGCTTGGTCACCACCTATTCCTGTCTTTGAACACATGGCAGCCATGGGGTTTGAGATTGATGCACGATACCTTGATGAAGGTTGGGGCTTCATTGGTCAGTTTACTGCTGATGAAAATGGAGTAACAGAAGACTTTTGTATTGACAGAATAGATGAAGTGTGGCAGTATCGCCCGGAACTTGGAGAAGAATTTGATCTTGAAACACGTTTACAAGGAGAAGAAGAATGAGATTAGAGATCAACGATAAGGTATTTGATGCACCCCGTGAGCATATCGTAGATGCACTAGGCTTGTTGCCTATGTGGGTTACAGCATATAATGTTCTTGGTGGTGATGACATAGTACAACACATGACAGATAGCTATGGCTACGGTGGCCTGTATAAATTTGGTGGTCATGTAACTGATGATGGTAGCTATTGTAGTGAACATGAGGATGACGATGATCTGCCATGGGTAGGTAAGATGAAGACTAAACATGGTGACGTATACTTTTACGAGTATGCAATCACTGCACTACCAACACCGAATGGTTACTTTATTACAAGGATGGATTGATATGGCTAAAACAACAGTGACAATCTACTTAGAGTTCGATGACGTTGAACACGATGAGAATACATTGAAGGAAGCAGTTTATCAGTACCTAACTGATCTGATTGACGATGATTCTTTAGCATATTATATCAATCAAGAGGAGTAATACAATGACACGCATTCGCCCTATAAATCCTGTCGCAAAAGCAATCGCAGCGTCACGCCGTAGAGCGAATGTGTATGCACCAAAAAAAGGTAAGGGTTCTTACAATCGTAAGAAACTCCTACCTGTTATAGAGAACTATAAAGATATTAAAGATAATAAATAATATTATTATTATCTTTGATTATCTTTTATTATTTCTGTTTATCTTTAATAAAGATATTATACAGGTAAATAAAAACACTGTCAAGGAGAAAGTTAGTATTGACATACTGGATTCTATATAGTATCATGCTATCCATGTTGTTGTTCGCAATCTTTGGAACACTTGCAATCATTTTTGTCAGATGAAGGAAGGAAAAACAAATGACAAAAAAAATATACAACTACAAATCACATGACGATATGTCACCAGAAGATTATGATTACATTACTTCTGTGTCAGATGACTTCCCGGAAAATATTCCCATTGAAGAAATAAATGATTTCTTAAATGAGTTATATGACTACAACAAAGACCAATCAATATTTGTTGATGAAGACTTTGATAACATTGACATGTCACAACTACAAAAGGAACTAGGAATATGAGTGTCAACCTTTGGGAAAAAGATCGTAAGCGTTTGTTTCGTGAACTGTACCAGCAATACCTTGATGAAGGTTACAATTCAAAAGAAGCAAAGAAGTTTGCTAAAGAAGAAGCAGAAGAAATCATGGCTGACACAAGTGAATATGTAGATAACATTAACAAGGCTATGTTCGATGAGTGATAAGATCATAACAGAAAAGCAGATACTCATGCAGAATGTACATGAGTTGCAGCGTAACTTGCAGGAAGCATACAAGCGTATAGCAGAACTGCATGAGAGTTTGGAAAAGTGTTTAGCTGAAAGGGATAAACAAGATGGCTAAAAAATATGATAACATGACTACTGATGAGCGTATCGCATACTGGAATAGAGAGCGTGAGAAAGCCAAACAACTACGAGCAGAGAAGATTAACCATCTTGATCTAGAACAGCGCAAAGCACTTGTTGAGTTACACAAATATCTTAATCGTGTTCTAGATATTGCACTGTATCCTGACATGGGTGGTATCAGAGCAGTGTCAGCGTATGACCTGCAAGAACTAGCAGATGCTAAAGATGTATTTGTAAACCAATTTAATCTTGGAGTAGACTAATGGCTATCAAAGTTATCAACAGCATGAATGAGTTCAAGAAAGTAAGAACTGCAATCAACAATGCAGTCAAGGCTTCCAACACTCTCATGTCAACTGACAGTAAATTGCTTGACAATATTCATGACGACTTGGAGAAAGCGCAGCGTGGTATTAATCGTTTCATTAATATCCTTGAGCGTAGAGGAGATCATTACTAATGTTACTGCATGAATTTTATAGTGACGAAGATTGCAGTCGTGGTAATGGTAGTTACCGTAAGGCTTGTGTCTTCAAGGAAGATGATGGTAGCTTTACTGTAGTTATGATCCAGGATTCTGCTATCATAGAAGAACGTAACATCAAAGGACACAGTGAGGTGTATGCTGAAAACTGTGCAGAGAATTGGGTATTGGGGGTTATATAATGAACAGATTTCTAATTGACTATCACCCAGAAGCTATTGCTCGTCAGCTTTGTGACCAGCATATAACAAAGATGCCACTTGAAGAAGCACAGATGTTATCTCACGCCTTACACAGACACATGGGTAATGAAGAAGAAACATTTGCAGACTTCAACAAACGCATGGGATTACAGAATGGCCCGAAGGTACATGCCAAACATCCATGTACTATATGGGCAGGTGATACTCGTGCTAACTACAGGTTCGCTTTGAATCTCTTGGAAGAAATGTGCATTGAGAAGACGCTGCGGTTTGGTAAGCCACACAAATGTCAGCAACTTATTCCAAAGTTTCTAGAACTGGAACACAAGATACCTGATGGTAGACTGACTGCCCACCCTCAATGCTTCAGTGGTCACGATGACCTAAAGAGAAATGACCCATGGCCTGTCCAACCGTACCGTCAATTTTATATCGTTGACAAACTAAGATTTGCTAGGTATAATAAATGTCGTTCAATGCCAGATTGGTTGGGAGAATACAGTGTCAAAAAGGTACAAAATATATAGAGCCTTCTATGAACTATCAGATATACTTAAATCGTCTGAAGTTCCCGGAAGAAATTTTAGAAATAAAAATCTATATCACATTGAAACTTATAGAGGTGATAAGTTAACTGGCTTCTTTACAAGAGAAACAAATAAAGAAGCAAAAGAATTTGCAAAAGAATGGATGGAGTTATAATGTCTGACGATGAAAGTAAAATTGTAAATCTGTTTTCTGTTGTCAAAGAAAGAGCAGAAAAAGAAATTGATACGAGTGTAGAGGATGCATTCACAAGAGCATTAGAGCAAGACATTCGTGATGTCATGATCATTGGTTGGACAAAGACTGGTGAACTATTCATGAGCCTTGCAGTTAATGATGCACCTGATATGATCTTCATGCTTGAACTTGTCAAGAAGGAGATACTAGATGCAGCACGAGGGTAAGATTTATTTTGAAACCAGTGATAAGGTATCAGTCATAGAAGGTATAGAAGACATTCGTGACTTCATGGAAGAACGTGCAGAACTAGCAAAGGCTATGGGTTATGAAGCCAAGATCAGAGATGGTATGTTATATATCTTTGACGAAGGTGAACTATACGGTACATATTTCCAACACAGACACATGAATTAGGAGATTATAAATGGAACTTAATGACTATCAAAAACTCGCAATGAAGACTGCTATTTTTCCAGAGCGTGATGGGTATTCATACACTGCCCTTGGTCTTGCAGGTGAGGCAGGTGAGATTGCAAACAAGGTTAAGAAGTTCATTCGTGATGGTTATTCACAAGAAGAATTACCTTATAAAATCAATGACTTACGAGATGAACTTGGTGATGTACTTTGGTACGTTGCAGCCATGGCTCAAGTGTTGGACACAACATTGGAGCAAGTTGCAAAGAGTAATATCCATAAGCTGGCTGAACGTCAGGTAAAAGGTACGCTTACAGGATCAGGAGATAAGAGGTAATGATGACTGACCGTAGACCGTCAGATGTAGAGGTCAGGCGTGAAGCATGTGAGTGTGGATCGTCTGATGGGAGAGTTGTGTTCCAAGATGGACACAAGCATTGTTTCGTATGTGATAAACATTGGAAGGCAAACAATATGGAATCAACATCACAACAACAGGTGATACCAGTTCAGAAGAACTATGTACCTGTCACTGACAAGGGTGTGTTTGCATCTCTAACAGATCGTAAGATCAAGAAAGAAACTTGCGAGTTCTTTGGCGTTAAGTCTACCATTGGTCAGGATGGTAAAGTTCTTGCACATCATTACCCATACTACGACAATGATAAAAGTCTTGTCGCAAACAAGACAAGAACAGTCGAGAACAAATCATTTCGTTGCGAAGGCAATGTATCTTCTGCGGCTCTGTTTGGTCAGAACAAATTCAATCAGGGTGGTAAGTACATCACAATCTGTGAGGGTGAAGTCGATGCCATGTCAGCCTATGAATTGCTTGGATCGAAGTGGCCTGTCGTATCTGTAAAGACTGGTGCGCAAGGTGCAGTTCGTGATGTCAAAGCACAGTATGAGTTTCTAAATTCATTTGAAACTATTGTTGTTTGCTTTGATAATGATGGTCCAGGAACTGAAGCTGCAAACAAGATTGCTCAAATCTTTGAGCCTATGAAATGTAAGATCATGGACTTAAAACTCAAGGATGCTAACGAGTACTTGAAAGAAAACCAACGTGAAGAATTTACTCGTAGCTGGTGGGGTGCATCACCTTACACACCTGCAGGTATCATTCGTTTGTGTGACCACATTGATTCTTTGTTTGAAGAAGATGAGAATGAAACTGTATTGTATCCTTTCATGGGATTGAATGATAAACTATATGGTATGCGTACTGGTGAGTTGGTAACCATCACTGCTGGTACAGGTGCAGGTAAGACAAGCATGATGTATGAACTTGAATACCACATGCTAAAGAGTACTGATGCTAACATTGGTATCATTCACTTGGAAGAAAACAAGAAGCAGACTATGTTCCATCTGATGTCTATACCTGCCAATGACAGACTGTTTATTCGTGAGGAACGTAAGAAGTATACAAGGGATCAGTTACAACCATTCATTGAAGACACTGTAAAGAACCCACGTCTAATATCATTCAATCACTTTGGGTCTATTACAACTGACGAAATCCTTTCACGTGTACGTTACATGGTAAAGGCTATGGATTGTAAGTTCATTGTGATTGATCACCTATCTATCTTGGTATCTGGTCTTGATGATGGAGATGAACGCCGTAACATTGACATGCTCATGACAAAGCTACGTTCACTCGTTGAGGAAACACAGTGTGGCATGTTACTTGTATCACACCTACGCCGTGGCACTGGTGATCAGGGTACAGAACAGGGTAAAGAAATATCTTTATCTATGCTTCGTGGTTCACATAGCATTGCGCAGCTCTCTGACGCTGTTATAGGGCTTGAACGTGATCAACAGGCAGATGATCCTGTAGCCGCCAATACAACCACTGTACGTGTCTTGAAGAACCGTTATGCTGGTGAGACTGGTGTAGCTACATACTTATTGTATGACAAACAGACAGGCCGTATGTCAGAGATCGACAGTCCTTTTGAATCTAAATCAAATGAACCAGACATGGGAGATTATCTATAATGTTACAGCCAATCAAGGGAGCAGTGAACATACCATTCTCAAAGCATAGGTATGAACTTGCAGATCAGTCAGCTAAAGATGTGATCATGGCTTACCTTATCAAGAATGGTCATACAATTACTGATAGCAAAGAAGATTTTTCTGTTGACATCAAGTCAGAAAAGAATTATAATTCGTACTTCAGTGAGGTTGAAGTTAAGTTTGCATGGAGTGGTGATTGGAATCCTAACTGGAAAGAGATACGTATACCTTATCGTAAACACAAGTTGATCAATAAGGTTAAGTCTCTTGGTAAGGATAATTCTTTCTTTAACTTTTACATTCTTCGCTCTGACTTGAAAGCTGCATGGCGTATTAAAGATGACATCGTTGCGGCATCAGAGGTGAAGGAAGCAAAAGGAAGATACATTAAAAAGGGTGAACACTTCTTCCACATCCCATACGAGAAAGCGATATTGATTGAACTATGAAACGTATAGCACTTGACATTGAGACAGATGATATTGATGCAAAGGTAGTACACTGTGTATGTGGTCAAGATGTAGATACAGGTGAGAGGTTTGAATGGTATGAAACCAAAAGTGGATATTCTGATTTACCTACTGTTCTCTCTCATTACGATATTATTGTTATGCACAATGGGGTATCCTTTGATGCTCCTGTCTTGAACAAACTTCTTGACGCTAACATACCTCTATCAAAGATTCGTGACACACTTATTATGTCACAGATTGCAGACCCCTCTTTAGAGAACGGTCATAGTCTTAAAGCATGGGGTCAAAGACTAGGTGAATATAAAATGGATTACTCTGACTTCTCACATTTTAATATGGAGATGTTAGAATATTGTAGGCAAGATGTTGAAGTAACTATTCGGTTGTATAAACATCTCCTACCTAAACTACAAAAGTTCTCTGCTAAATCTGTCAAACTTGAGCATGACATACGTGCTATCATTGACAGACAAGAGAAGAATGGTTTCAGCCTTGATATACCAAAGGCTTCTATTCTTGTAGCTAAACTGTCAGAAGAAGCTGCGAACATTGAACAAGAGATGCAGGAAATATTCCCACCGATTGTTCATGAAAGATATTCGGAGAAGACTGGCAAAAGATTACAAGATAAAGTTGAGGTATTCAATCCTGGTTCTCGTCAACAGATTGCCTTTCGTCTGATGGAGAAGGGATGGAAACCTGACAAGCATACACCTACTGGACATCCTATTGTGGATGAAGGTACACTGAAGAACGTAGACATACCAGAGGCACAGAAGATTGCTAGGTATCTACTACTTCAGAAACGTGTATCGCAAGTCAAATCATGGCTGGATGTAGTCCAAGATGACGGCAAAGTTCATGGGCGTGTGATGACCTTGAAAGCTATCTCTGGACGCATGGCGCATCACGGCCCTAACATGGCACAAATACCTGCCGTTTACTCTCCCTACGGTAAAGAGTGCAGAGAAGTGTGGAAGACTTCTTCACCTTCGTACAAACTGTTGGGTTGTGATGCGTCCTCTTTAGAGTTACGTTGCCTTGCACATTACATGAATGATCCTGACTTTACCAAAGAGGTAGTAGAAGGTGACATTCATACGGCTAACCAACGTAACGCTGGACTTGATAGCAGGGATCAGGCAAAGACATTCATCTATGCTCTGATCTATGGTGCCGGGCCAGCAAAGATTGGTTCCATTGTAGGGGGTGGAGCTAAAGAAGGTCAGGCAGTGATGGGTAAGTTCTTGTCAAACATGCCAGCACTTAAACGTCTTCGCAATGCTGTAGATAAAGCAGCACAAGAAGGATACATTAAAGGTCTTGACGGTAGATTACTTATTGTCAGACAACAACACGCAGCAATGAACCTTTTATTACAAGGTGCAGGTGCTATCATTTGTAAGTCATGGCTACGTCAGATTATTCTTGGTGCAGAAAGAGCAAAGCTAGATTATAATCTGGTTGCTAGTATCCATGACGAATATCAGTTTGAAGTAAACACACAACAAGTAGAACAGTTTGGAAGGATAACTAAAGATGCCATGAAGCTAGTTGAAGCAGAGTTAAAAGTTAATTGCCCATTGGATAGTGAATTTAAAATAGGAAATAATTGGGCTGACACACATTAAGTGTTGACATTACTATTTAGTTGTGGCATAATATTCAAAATCAAGAAAGTGATAAACATATCACACAGTACAAGGAGAAGAAAGTATGAGTGTAATTTCTGGTAAAGCTTATTGGGCATCTATCATTAACCCTAACACTACATTTGAACCTGTATGGTCTATTGATGTAGCTCTTGACGAGACTAACAAAGCTATCGTTGAGGCTGACGGTTTAAAGGTTAAGAACAAGGGTGATGAGCGTGGTGACTTTGTTACCATCAAGCGTAAGGTTCAGGGTAAGAACCGTGATAATAATCCACCTGAAGTTGTGGATGCACAGAAGCGTCCTTTCCCTTCCGATAAGTTGGTTGGTAATGGTTCACTCGTTAACGTGCAGTACAAGCCGTATGAGTGGACTTGGAAAGGTAATGCTGGTATAGGTGCTGACCTGTCTAAGATTCAAGTCGTTGAGTTGGTAGAGTACGAAGATGAAAACAGCGAAGACTTTGATGTTGTTCCTTCTGGTTACTCTGGTACGGCAGAGTTGAATGACGAAGTACCATTCGGTAACTAAGTAAACTTCACGGGAGCAACTACACAGAGAATGGTTGCGGGCTGGCTTGTGTTTGCGGTGGGTACGCCAGCATCTTTTAAATAAACAGAAGAGACATCTTATGAAACATGAAGATTTTATGAAAGCTAAACAAGCTGAACTAAATAATCAATGGATGCGCACCAAAGCTGCTCAAGCTAACTTACAGTCTGACAATGTAGACATGGTTAATTCACCACCTCACTACAACCATGCAGGTATCGAATGCATTGAAGCAATCGAAGCTGCACTAACTCCTGAAGAGTTTCGTGGCTACTGCAAAGGAAACAATATCAAGTATACATGGCGTGAGAACTACAAGAATAAAGATGAAGACCTAGCTAAAGCAAACTGGTACTTGAGTAGATTATTAAAACAGAAGGAAAGCTAATGGCTCATATTAACACACTTATAGATGACATATATAGAACACTTGAAAATGGTATTGATCAGCCTAGCGTAAAGAAACGTGATGCTATTTATAAGTGTGGCACAGAGGTCATGGCGGCTATTACAAATGCTGTTACTGAAAGACGTGACCAAGATAATCCAACCTTACGTATGTCACAGATTGGCAAGCCATCACGTCAAGTATGGTATGACATGAAGAAGACAGATCGTGAAGCTTTAACCGGGCAAACAAAGATTAAGTTTTTGTTTGGTGATATTCTTGAATCACTACTTCTTTGTCTTGCTCAACTTGCAGATCACGAAGTATCAGAACAACAAAAGACAGTAGAGGTTGAGGGCATCAAGGGCCACACCGACTGTCGTATTGATGGAGTATTAGTAGATGTCAAGTCAGCATCGCCCTATGCTTTTAAGAAATTTAAGGACGGTACGTTGTCCTATGATGATCCCTTTGGTTATATTGCTCAAATTTCTGGGTATGCCGAAGCCCAAGGTGACACTGAAGCAGCGTTCTTCGCAATAGATAAATCATCTGCAGAACTTGCTCTGTTGAAAGTTGAATCAATGGAGATGATCAATGCTGGTGACCGTATTAACGAGTTAAAACAAGTGGTGGATAAAGACACACCACCACCTCGTTGTTATTCAGATGAAGCTGATGGTTCTTCTGGTAACCGTAAGCTTGCTATTGGTTGTGTGTATTGTCCCTTTAAGAAAAGCTGTTGGTCTGATGCAAATGGTGGCATGGGATTACGTGGTTTCAAATACTCTAATGGTGTACGTTACTTAACAGTTACTGCAAAGGTTCCAAATGTTGAAGAGGTTACTGTATGAAGAAGTCTACAAAGCGTCAAAAAAGAAACGCAAAAGACCATAAGTACAGAAGCAATTCAGAGTTATCTTGCAGCGAACAGTTAGCAAATAATAAAATTGATTTTCAATATGAACCATATCCTATAGCTTACGAATGGTATGAGAACAAGAAATATATTCCTGATTTCATACTACCTAACGGTGTCATTCTAGAAGTTAAGGGTAGGTTCATGTTGGAAGATCGAAAGAAACATTTGTTTATTCGTGACCAACATCCTGATATAGATATAAGATTTGTATTTGATAATCCTTACCGCAAACTATACAAGGGTGGTAAGATGACATATGCAGATTGGTGTTACAAATATAATTTTAAATTCTGTAAATTAAACGAAGGCGTTCCTACCGAATGGTTTAAGAATGTCTGAAACAGAAATCAATATTGTATTAAGTGACGATGCTCAAGTTAGTATTTCCTCACCAGAAAAAACATTATACCTAGCAGTAATATTACAGGCATTACTAGATGCAACAAAGCCAGCATATGCAGGAGAGCCTGATCAAGCTATAATAGATAGAGACAGAGCTATAGCCTGGTTCTTTGCTTCAGTTGGCGTTACTGCAGAAGACTTCAGAGAAGTATGTGACAATGCAGGTGTAGACCCTGATTACATGAGACAATTTGCTTTTCGTGTACTCAAGTCTGGCGAAGTAGACTTTGTTCGCCGCAGAATAAATGCTATTCTTGGTCACTAATTCTATTGTAATCCTTATCCTAATGTGATACTATTATCTTTCGTCACATTCAAATCAGGGAGAGATATAAATGAATAACCAATTACCAACAGACTATCAAAACTTTATTGCACTTTCACGCTATGCTAGGTGGAAAGAAGATGAACAAAGAAGGGAAACATGGAGTGAAACAGTTGCACGTTACTTTGACTATATGGCTAATCACTTGGCTAGTAATAATGGGTATAAGTTACCTGACACCTTGAGATCAGAACTAGAAGAAGCAGTACTCAACCAGTCTATCATGCCTAGTATGAGGGCTTTGATGACATCAGGACCAGCGTTAGATCGTTGTCATGTTGGCGGTTATAATTGTTCGTATGTTCCAGTAGATAGTCCTCGTGCCTTTGACGAAACCATGTATATTCTTATGTGTGGTACAGGCGTTGGCTTCTCTGTTGAGCGACACAATATTGAAAAGCTTCCTATCGTTAATGAAGATTTCCATGAGACTGACACAGTAATTAAGGTTGGCGATAGCCGACCAGGTTGGGCAAAGTCTCTTAAAGAACTTATTGCTATGTTGTATACTGGACAAGTTCCCAAGTTTGATGTGAGTGAAGTACGCCCTGCAGGTGCAAGGTTAAAAACATTTGGTGGACGTGCATCAGGACCACAACCACTGATTGAATTGTTTGAGTTTGTTATACAGAAATTCAAAGGCGCAGCAGGACGTAGACTTTATCCTATTGAATGTCACGACATCATGTGTAAGATTGGTGAGGTTGTAGTTGTAGGCGGTGTACGCCGTTCAGCTTTGATCAGTCTGTCTAATCTTAACGATGATCAGATGGCACACGCCAAGTCAGGTCAGTGGTGGGAGAACGAAGGTCAACGTGCATTGGCTAATAACTCTGTAGCCTACAAGCAGAAACCAGAGATGGGTACATTCATGCGTGAATGGTTGTCACTGTATGACAGTAAGTCAGGTGAACGTGGTATCTTCAATCGTGAATCATCACGTAAGCAAGCGGCAAAGAACGGTAGACGTGATGCTAATCAGGACTTTGGTTGTAATCCTTGTTCAGAGATTATCCTGCGTCCATACCAGTTCTGTAATCTGTCAGAGGTTGTAGCACGTGAGACTGATACACTTGTATCCTTGAAAGAAAAGGTACGTCTTGCTACCATTCTTGGTACATTCCAAGCTACTCTCACAAACTTTAAATACCTTCGTAATATCTGGAAGAAGAACACAGAAGAAGAACGCTTGCTTGGCGTATCACTGACTGGCATTATGGACTGTGCGGCTTTACACAAAGGTAAAGAGATAGGTGACACACTAGAGATGCTACGTGTTACTGCCATTGAAGCTAATGCAGCTATGGCACAACAGCTTGGTATTAATCAGTCTACTGCTATTACCTGTGTCAAGCCTAGTGGAACTGTATCACAACTTGTTGATAGTGCTAGTGGTATTCATGCACGTCACAATCCTTATTACATTCGTACTGTACGTGGTGACAACAAAGACCCACTGACACAGTTCCTTATCTCACAAGGTATTCCTAGTGAGCCAGATGTAATGAAGCCTGATAGCACTACAGTGTTCAGCTTCCCAATGAAGTCACCAAAGAATGCAGTGACACGTACAGGTATGTCAGCTATTGAACAGCTTGAACTGTGGTTAACCTATCAGCGTCATTGGTGTGAACACAAACCATCAGTCACTATTTCTGTTAAGGAAAACGAATGGATGGAAGTAGGTGCGTGGGTATACAAACACTTTGATGAGGTATCTGGTATTAGCTTCCTGCCCTTTAGTGAGCATACATATCAGCAAGCACCCTATCAGGATATTGATGCTGATACGTACAAAGAACTGGCATCTAAAATGCCAAAGAATGTGGACTGGTCTTTGCTTCGTGAGTTTGAAAAGGAAGACACTACATCAGGTGGACGTGAGTTGGCTTGTACTGCAGGTGTCTGTGAGATCGTTGACTTGAACGCAGCATGAGCGTAATATGGAAGAAAGGTGAGGGGTGGGTACAACATAACCCACCTCAACACCACCCAAGTAAAAAAGAATGGGAAAAGCACAAGGAAAAACAGAATGATAAATCAACTTGATCTTTTTTTACCTAACGATAATCTTTATGAAGACTTGGAATATCGTGATATATCAGAGATAGCAATAGACTTTGGAGAAGGTACATTAAAGAAAGAGGATTTAAAAAGAACTAACAATTTTTTATCTTCTATTCCACGTGGTAAATACTTTATATATAAAGGTGGATCTAAACATAGATTAGAAAAGTATGGTGACCAAGATGACTTTCCTTTTATCATAACTTCCGAAGGTAAAAAACTAACATTTAATTATAGTAGAGATGTATATCCAGCAGTTGTATTTACAGATAAGGGTATATCTAAATCTTATAAGGTACATAGATTGGTTGCCATGGCTTTTCTATATAACCCTAAACCATTCGATAATTTTTTAGTGGATCATATTAACGAAGACAAGCATGATTACAGACCAAGTAATTTAAGATGGGTTAGTCCATCAGAAAATCAAAAGAATATTAAAGATACAGATGCTTTTAAAATTATTGGTTTTGTTAATCAATAATAAAAAGTTCTTGACATGATGTGTATTATATATTATAATATGTAAATCACTGACTATAAGGATTGTAATAATGTTCATGTACAGAAAACCTACCATTTATATTGGATTCGATGAGAGAGAGGGTATTGCTTATGAAGTCTTGCGTAACTCAATTCTTAAATATACTTCGGAATATAACATCATACCCCTCTTTCAACCTGCATTACGCAGAGCAGGTTTGTATCGCCGTGCTGCTAGGATTGATAGCATTGATGGCAACCGTGTAATGGTTGACGAACTGGATGGAAGACCATTCAGTACACAGTTTACCTTCACACGTTTTCTTATTCCTGCCTTGAACCAGTATGATGGATGGGCTTTGTTTATGGATTCAGACATGATGTTACGTTGTGACATTGGAGAATTGTTTGACACATATACAAAGAATGAACAGTATGCTATCCAATGTGTAAAACATGACTACAGACCTAATGCCACAGTAAAGATGGATGGTCAGGTTCAGCAGACTTACAACCGTAAGAACTGGTCTAGCTTTATGCTATGGAATTGTTCGCATCCAGGTAACCTTCGTTTAACTGTTGATGATGCAAACGTAAAGACAGGTTCATGGCTACATGGTTTGTCATGGCTTGAAGACGAAGAAATAGGAAACATTAATGAAGAATGGAACTGGCTAGATGGCTGGTCACCAGAACATATTAATGCCAAGAACGTACACTTTACTACAGGTGGTCCTTGGTTTAAAGAATGGGAACCAAAAAGACAAGCCGACATTGCCTATGCAGGTGAATGGCACTCTTTAAAAACAAGCATGACTATGCAAGAAGCGTTAGGAGAAATAGATTAATGTACATTTTTGTCACATCATTTAGTGAATCAGGTTACCATGAATATGCAAAGAACATGCTACAAAGTGTGGTTGATAAGTGGAACCCAAAGCACTTTAAACTTATAGCCTATTACCATGACTTTGATGTTCATGAACTTAACCCACCAACATCTGAAGCTATTGAGTATCGTAACCTAAATGATGTGCAGGAAATGATAGAGTACCGTGAACGTATGAAGCTGCACGATGGTACTGAAGGTGGAAAGATGCCATACAACTGGCGGCTTGATGCTATCAAGTGGTGTCACAAAGTATATGCTATGACTGACCTAGCATTTGAAATGATGGAAGACGAATATGACGAAAGCAATTGGATGATTTGGTTGGACGCTGACACAGTGACAACTAAACGTCTTGATGTTAAACAAGTACAGAGATGGTTGCCCGACAAGTGTGACCTTGTTCATCTAGGGAGAACCGACATTGACTACAGCGAAACAAGTTTTATGGGCTTCAATTTATCTAGTCACAATACTTGCAGTATCCTTGCTGATCTTAGGGGTGCTTACACCATTGGTGAAACCATCGCATACAGAGAATGGCATGACGGATTTATTTTTGAGCGACTCCTCAACATCTATAAAGCGCACGGTATGGTCACTAACAACCTATCCGAAGGCGTTAAAGGACTAGCCGCATTCGCACAGTCACCTTTGTCAGAATACTTTGATCACTTCAAAGGTAACCTAAAGAAGAATGCTAACAACACTGTTGCACCTGATGTCAATGCGGCACGTTATAAACAGCTTATTAAAATGGTAAGCTTCTACAAGCCAAAGACAATCGTTGAGACTGGTACATGGAACGGTGGACGTGCTATTCAAATGGGTGTTGCAGCATTACAACATCATGACAAGGTACACTACATTGGCTTTGATTTGTTTGAAGACGCAACTGCAGAATCAGACAAGTATGAAATGAATACCAAAGCACACAACACAGTCGAGGCAATCTCTAATCGTTTGCAAGAGTTTGCAGACAAGATGAAAGAACAAGGTAAGACATTCACCTTTGAACTTCATAAGGGTGACAGTAAGAAGACTGTACCTGCCTGTAAGAAAGTTAAGAAGGCAGACTTTGCATACATTGATGGTGGTCATTCATATGAAACTGTTAAGGCTGACTTTGAAAACCTGAAGCACATTCCTATTCTTGTGTTCGATGATTACTTTGCTAAAGATAAAGATGGTAATCTACCACACGAAGATAACCTTGGTGTTAACAAACTCATGAAAGAGATTGAGGCATATGGAAAGGTTGTGTTACCTTCTTCTGATCCAGTAGTTGGTGGTGGTATTACACATCTTTGTTTTGTAGCAATGAAAGAAGGTACACCAAAGATACCAGAAGAACTTACACGTGTACCTATTGTTGTCACCCCTAAAGATTCCAGGCCAAAAGAAGAAATCATTAACAATGTAGTTGAAAACAAGAAACTCATTAAGGATTTTGACTGGATCAAGACAAGCAAGATTAATAATGAAACTGCAATTATTGTTTCAGGTGGTGACAGTGTTGATTGGTTTGACCTTAAACAACGCATAGCAGAAACAGATGGTAAAGTATTCTGTGTTAAGCATAGCTATCCAAAGCTACTTGAGCAAGGCATACAACCATTTGCTTGTGTTATCCTTGATCCACGTCCTATTGATGGTACAAGTACACATGGTGTAGTACGTAAAGATTTGTTTAAGAAAGTTGACAAGGAAACTATTATGCTTGTTGCTTCTATGACTGATCCATCTGTTACCAAGTACTTGCTTGAGCAAGGTGCTAATATAAAAGGTTGGCAAGCTTATTCAGATGCACTACGTGATATGAATGTAAAGGACAAGATTGTAGTTGACAAAGCTACAGGCATTGACGAAGGTTCTACATTAATTACTGGTGGTACTTGTGCGGCTATGCGTACCATTGCGATTGCACACACACTAGGCTTTAGAAACTTTGATCTGTTTGGCTTTGATTGTTCTATTCCAAACATGACAGAGGAAATGAAAACAGAAACAACAGATACAGAAAAGAATAAACCAAAGTACATGCAAGTCGAAACAGGTGGTACAAAGTTCTGGACTACTGGTGAGTTACTTGCCATGGCTCAAGACTGTGAGAAGCTGTTTGATAATGTGGATATGGATATGGGTATTAACTTCTTTGGTGAAGGTACACTCGCCGCCGCAGTGTGGAAGCAGTCTAAACGTGGACAGGAAAAATACTACACAGAGTTGCTAGATGTCGCAGCTTAATGAGAAGCAAGAACGATTTTGTCAAGCCTATATCCTGCATCGAAATGCTACAAAGGCGGCACAAGCTGCAGGGTATAGCGAGACATCATCTCACAACCAAGGCTATCGACTGTTACAAGATGACAAGATACAAGAACGTATCGAAGAACTTACGAATGAAATCCAAACAGATGTCGATGTCATATCAGAAATCGAGAAGCAGTATGAAGTGGCTCGTAACGCTGGCAATGGCAATACTGCTCTCAAAGCTCTTGAGTTACTTGCTCGTGTAAGAGGAAACAATTCAGAGGAAGTCAATGCAGATGCAGAGACATTGGAGAATGAAATAGTTCAGGCTTTAAAAGTGTTAGGTGTAGACAAGTCTTTTGCTTTGTATGAACTAGCGTTTCCCGAAGAATTTACTAGCACTACGGACACCGAAGCTAGCAGCAACGATGACACCTAAAGTATACTGATACCATTCAGGCATACCCATAAGAGCAGTAAATCCAGCATCTACGACTTCCCTTCCCCAGTCACCACAGAATGCTAGTATAAGCGGTACTGAAAATATAATTGTTAACCATTCATCTTTCCAACTAGA
>Ga0208917_1000672_pt1 | contig 17214 bp, 27 predicted proteins | sample DEB08_DNA_10_FD_185500 | JGI IMG/M metagenome (GOLD analysis project Ga0208917, IMG submission 185500) | Aqueous microbial communities from the Delaware River and Bay under freshwater to marine salinity gradient to study organic matter... | ecosystem: Environmental > Aquatic > Marine > Coastal ...
ACCTCCATCCACTGGCCGGACCCGCTCCCCGTTGACCAGTTGATCAAACTCAACGAGTTGCAGGCGAAGATGGCGATGGGTCTGGAGTCTAAGCGTGGTGCTCTCCGCGCCCTTGGCGAAGAGTTCCCCAACGAGAAGATGGCCGAGGTCTCCGAAGAGTTGCGTGACGACGCGATGGACCAAGGTGCTCTTGAACTAATTAATGCTCAGATAGCCGCATCGGTGATGGCAATTACTGGTATGGTTACACCTGACGGAGCGCAGCCTGCCTCAGAGACAAAGAGTGCAGGCGGCTCTGACGTAACATCTGCCGGTTCCGCACAAGAGGGATCGGGAGTTATGCCGGGGGTTAACCCCTCCGGTGACATAGTTAATCAATTGGCGCAGCGGGCATACGGAGCCAACTTGGCTCAACGACGTGTGCCTGACACGGACTGACTAACGGGAATCTATTTCAGACATATCAGCACGACAACGTGAGGTATTAACAATGGCAGTTAATGAAACCGGTGACTCTGTCACCATTGATAACCCTGTGACGGCTCCTGTTGAGCAAGCGGCCCCGGCCCCTGTTCAGGAGACGCAGCGAAGCAAGAACGCTCGGATGTTCTCCGAGGACGAAGTGGAAGCGATCCGTCGTCAGGAAAAGGACAAGTTGTACGACAAGATCAACAAGTTGCAAGAGCAGGTTGAGATCTTCAATCACGAGCGCGAAGAGCAAAAGCGCCTCGCTGAGGAAGCCGCTGCTAAGGAAGCAGAAGAGCGTCGCCTCCGTGAAGAGGAGGAAATGTCTGCTAAGGAACTTCTGTCTAAGAAAGAAGATGAGTTCCAGCAGCGCATTAACACAGCCCAAATGGAGTGGGAAGAGAAGTTCAACGCACTCCAGCAGGAGGCTGAGGCTCAGAAGGCGGTCCTAGATCAGGAGCGTCGCTACCAAGAACTTGAGTCGTACAAGTCACGACGCATTGCAGAAGAGCAAGACAGCATTATGCCGGAACTTCTGGACTTCATTAAGGGAAATTCAGAAGATGAAATTGAAAGCGCAATTTCGGCAGTTGTTGCTCGTACATCTGCTATTGTGGAGAACATCCAACAGGCTATGCCGCAACAGCAGCAGCGTCTGAGGGGAGTCCCGGCGACGGGATCAACCCCAATTGGGCCATTGGAGAATATGACGGAGCAGCAGACATTGACCTCGGCAGACATTGCCAACATGTCGATGGATCAGTATGCACAGATCAGGGACCGGCTCTTGGCACAAGCCTCGTTTAGAGGTCGCTAACCCATATTAGTAACAACGTATCCTACGGAGGATAAATACCATGGCCCTTCCCGCACCTCAGGGTGGAGCGATTACCGGTGCCGACCTTTCGGCGGTCACCACGACCGGCTATTCGTCGGACGCTACTCTCTCCCCCGCCATTCAGCAGATCTGGTCGAAGGAGATCCTGTTCCAAGCGATGCCGGTGCTTCGCTTTGAGCAGTTCGCCGTCAAGAAGACGGAGTTGGGCGTTCAGCCCGGTCTGACGATCAACTTCATGCGTTACAACAACCTCAGCGTCGACCAGACTGGGTCGGAGTTGACTGAGGGTGTTCGTATGGAGCCGGTCGCCCTCTCGGCCTCGCAGATCCAGATCACCGTCAAGGAGCACGGTAAGGCTGTCGCCGTCACCGAACTCCTCCTCAACGCCTCGTTCGATGACGTGATGGCCTCGGCCTCGCGCCTCCTCGGTCGTCACATGGCTCAGTCCATGGACACGCAGGCCCGCAACACCCTCTACCAGAACGCTATCCCGTTCGGTGGTGGGGCCGCTGTTGCTCCCAACGCCGTCTTCGGACGCACCACCGGTTCCAGCCGTACGCAGATTTCGCCGTACGACCCGGGCACCGTCGGTTCCGCGTCGGCTCCGGGCTACATGTCCCCGGCGACCGTCAAGGATGCCGTTGAGGTCCTCGCTGGCCAGAACATCCCGCGTCTGGGCGACACCTACGTGTGCTTCGTTCACCCGTCGCAGAGCCGTGCGCTCCGTGACTGGCCGGAGTTCATCGAGGTCACGAAGTACGCCGCCCCCGGCAACTTCATGCTCGGTGAGATCGGGCGTATCTACGACGTTGTCTTCATTGAGACCACGCAGGTTGCCAAGGGTCTGGACACCAGCGCCATCGCTGCTGGCCTGCCGGACGCTGGTGACGGCGATGTCGCTGACGAGTCGTACGCCGCCATCATGATCGGTGACAACGCCTTCGGCCACGCCATCTCGCTCCCGGTTGAGTTGCGAGACGGCGGTGTGATCGACTTCGGTCGTGAGCACGGTCTGGCGTGGTACGCCATCTGGGGCTTCGGCATGATCACGCACGAGTCCCGCGTCATCCTCAACACCCTCGGTGGGGCCATCGCCTGATAACCCCGCCAAGTAAGTACTGGCTAGAAGGGCGGGGGCACACGCCCCCGCCCTTTCCAGTTCGTAGAGGAGACGTAGGATGACTTCATTAGCAGGAACTTATGGGTTTACTGCCGATCAGGGAGCCACGTTCTCACAGACGGTCAAGTGGAAGGACTCCACTGGGTCGTTGATCGACCTCACCGGCTACACCGCCGAGATGGTCATCCGTGAGAGGACCACAGCCGCCCCTGTAGCGCTGACCCTCTCTACTTCCAATGGCCGCATTACCCTCGGGGATGCGGCTGGCACTATTGACCTGCTTATTGCCGACGAAGATACGGCAGATCTTGACGAAGGTCATTACACATACACGCTTGAGTTGACCTCATCTGGGGGCATCGTGGAGCGTGTTCTTATGGGGTTATTCGTAGTAAGGCCGAAGGTGTTCAGATGAGCAACTACGTTGAAGTCTACGAATCCATCAACATAGTAGAAGCGTATCCAGAGCAGAATGTTGTAGAGGTCACCAGCCCCGGGGCGCAAGGTCCTCGTGGATCAATCTTCATTCAGGGCAGCGGCGTCCCCACTAATGATGTCGGCTCTGTAGGTGACTACTACGTTGACGTTGACGACGCTAACGCACTCTATGGGCCAAAGACTGACGCTGGTTGGCCCGCAGACCCCTTTGGCGCGTTCAGCACAGAAACCCGACGTTCTATCTATACCCAAGCGTCCCCATCTTCATCTTGGAGCATTACTCACAACTTAGGCGGGTATCCGTCTGTTACTGTTGTGGACAGCGGAAAAACACAGGTTATAGGAGAGGTAACTTACCTCAGCGAGACTTCAATTCGTGTAGACTTCACTCAGCCGTTCTCGGGCATTGCCTATCTAACCTAAGGACTTTTTATGGCAACGAAGTTCGTTACAAATCTTGATCTGGTTCAGAATCAGATCGTTAATGGTCGCTTTGAAAGCCTTGCTTCCGACCCCACCACTGGCAACTTCGTTGGTCGCGTTGTCTACAACACCACCGAAAACGTCATCAAGTGGTACGACGGAACGGGCTGGCGCAAGGTTGTTCACGCCGTTGCCTCGGCGGGGGGCAACTCTGCTGCTCTTAGCGTTAGCGAGTCTAACGGTTCGGTCAGCATCACTCCCAATGCGGCGACCTCCACTGATCCCGGTGTTATGTCGGCGGCTGATAAGACCAAGTTGGATGCCGCTACCTCTAGCAACACCGGTTCCACGATTGTCTTCCGTGATGCTTCTGGCGACTTCGCTGCTAACGACATCACTGCGAACAAGGTCACTGGTCTTGTCGCCCCCACCGCTGACACCGACGCTGCTAACAAGGCGTACGTCGATGCGGCCCGCTCCGGTCTTGATGTTAAGCAGTCGGTGCGAGTTGCCACCACCGGCTCCGACATCTCGCTGAGCAACACCACGACCACCGTTGACGGTGTCACCTTGAGCGACGGGGACCGTATCCTCGTCAAGGACCAGACCGACGCTTCTGAGAACGGCATTTACGTCGTCTCCACCAGTGGCGCGTGGTCTCGTTCCTCTGATGCCGACTCCAGCGCCGAAGTTACCGCTGGCCTCTTCACCTTCGTTGCTGAGGGTAACGCCAACGGTGACAGCGGATGGGTGCTCTCCACCAATGACGCCATCACTCTTGGCACTACTGATCTAGCCTTCGCCAAGTTCTCTGGCGCTGGTCAGATCATTGCTGGTGACGGTCTGTCGAAGTCGGGCACCCAATCCAACCAGTTGGATGTCAATGTCGATGGGACCACGACCTACATTGACGGTTCTGACAACGTCGCCGTCAAGTCGTCGGCCACCCAGTATGAGGTGCTTATCTCTGACGGGGCGGGAACTACCCCGACGTGGGGCGCTCTTGACCTCTCGCAGGGTGCGGCGGTTACCAATGATCTTCCGGTCACCCACGGTGGTACCGGTGCCAGCACCGCTACTGACGCCCGTAACAACCTTGCTGATACCACCTCTGGGACGACGAGCACTCCGACGCTGGCCCGCGTTGCCGCTCAGGACTGTGCCGCCTCTTCGGGTTCGACCAGCACCACTACGGTGACCCACAACTTCGGTACCAAGGACATCCTCGTTCAGGTCTTTGAGGTGTCCACGGGCGCGACGGTGATCGCTGACTCCGTCCGCACCTCCACCAGTGCTGCTACTGTCACCATTAACGGTGCCAGCATCACCTCTGGCGATTACCGCATCGTCGTAACGGGCTGACATAAGGGGGTTGCGGCCCCCACGGAAGGGACTGAGTCGTGGCTCAGAAGTTCACTACCCCAATTGTTATACGGAACATCACGTCGGCAGCGTCCGACGCATTGGCCGTATCGGTGGACGGCGAGGCCGCTGACCGCATCAAGTTTGAGGCGGGTGGCCGACTTGTCTGGGGTGGCGGGGCTTCTGCTGGCGATGTCAACCTGTACCGCCACGCCGCTGATCTTCTCAAGACCGACGATGCCTTTGAGGCCGCTGCTGGCGTCATCACGCTGACATCCAGCGGCACCCCTACGTCAAGCATCGCTGACGGTGCCATAGCCATTGATACCACTAACGATGTCTTCTATTTCAAGTCCAGCGGTACGTGGCAGGAGGTTGCTGGCGGCGGAGCAACAGTCACCGTCTCTGACACGGCCCCGGCTAGTCCGGTAGAAGGAGACCTATGGTTTGAGTCCGACACAGGACGCCTTCTTGTCTACTACGATTCCACGTGGGTTGAAGTAGGCGGCGCTGGTGGCGGTGGAGGATCGTCTACAATTACAAGTAGCAGCACGGATGCTGCGATTCTTTTGATGGAGATTGGACCGTAATGGCAACAGGAGATCGCACAGAGACTAGGGTCTTCGGCCCCTCAGAGATAGCAACAGCAGCATCTGCCGGTACCGTCGGCACCGTCCCCGCTAGCCGTGTCTGGGTAACTAAGCAGTTCATCTTCACGAACACGAATGGTGTGGATGCGTGGGTTACCGTGTCTGTTGGGGACGTTTCTACCGCAAGTAACGCTATTTTCTATCAGTTGCCGGTGGCGGGTAATGACACGGTGGTGTTCGATACTGCGTTGGTATTAACTGCTACGGAGACTGTTCAGGCTATATCAGATAGGTCCGGTGTGAATATCACTGGTGTTGGCTGGGTGAAGGAAGTCTGATGGCTATTGATGCCGCGTTGGGGCGTCTTGGTATCAAGCCCGGGGTATGCACTAGTTCAACGCGCCCCGCGAACCCTTACGAAGGTCAGGTAATCTACGAGACTGACACCAATCGTACTCTTGTGTATGACAATGCCGCATGGCTTGTTGTTGCCGATAATCAGGTGTTGAGTATTGATACGACTAATAGTCGTGTCGGTATCGGTACGACGACACCTAGCAACTCATTACATGTTTATTCACCAACGGTCGATCTTGCTGCCGTGTTTGAGTCTGGTGATACTAGGGCGACAATAGGTTTGAAGGACAGCGACGCTACAACTCCACAGAGTGCTGGCATTGTTGGTATCGGTGACGAGTTGGCTTTCCGTGCCGGGGGTAGTGATGTGGTTCGTATTGATTCGTCTGGAAATGTCGGTATCAATGACACTGCACCCTCGTACAAGTTGGATGTGAACGGTGACATCAACGCCACAGGAGCGTTACGTCTGGCGGGTTCTGAGATTGGTGCGAGGGTTTCGTTCACACCATCGTGGCGGTCCGGAATAACCATTGGTAACGGAACAAACCAATGGTATTACATGAGGATCAATCAATACATTCTGGTGTGGGGTGCGACCGGTTTGGGTTCTACATCGGCGGTGACTGGTGGGATCACCATGTATTTGCCGACCGGTGGTACACATACGAATATTTACGCTCCGTGCGGGCAATCATTTTCCCGTGACGCAACAAGCGGATCGCAGTTCACAGGTCAGGCTATTCTGCTTGGAGGCGATTACATTGGGTTCTACCAAACTTACACCGGAAGCACCTACGCTTCAAACACCGGTTTTAACGCGACGGTGCCTTTCACTTGGACGACAGGCGATGTGTTCGGTGCGATGTTCTTTTACAGGCAGGTGCCATGATTACAGCAACGTGTACTACTAGCGGTTGCCGCTTGTTTGGCGAGGCATTGAACGTGATCGGTGAGCCTGACGAGGTGATGTGTGGCGGATGTCAACAGCGGACTGGTATTAGCGACCTGCGACCGGACCCGCCGATGCCAGCCGAGTTCCCTGATCCGCCGGGAGGTGAATGATGGCTGTTTCTTCTACTTCTTCAGGTTCTCTCAAAACAGGGGTATGTCTTTCAACAGACCGCCCAGATAACCCTTATAACGGACAGGTTATCTATGAGACCGATACCAACCGCACGTTGATTTACGATAACTCTGCGTGGGTTGTTATTTCTGATCCTTCGTTGTTGTCGTATTCTGGTACGGGGGCGACGGTTACTGCTGATGCCATGACTGTTGCCGGGGAGAATGTGACCCCGTATACGGGTCGAAGGAATCTGTTGTATAACGGTGCGATGCAGGTGGCGCAACGCAGCACCTCGGTGGCCGGTATTACGACTGGTGGCTATTACACGGCAGACCGCTGGCAAATTACCAAGACTTCTCTTGGTACGTGGACTCAGAGTGTGGAAAATGATGCTCCAACTGGTTCGGGGTTCAGTAAGTCGTTGAAGATGTTGTGTACGACCGCTGATGCTTCCCCCGCCGCTAACGACTTTTTGTCTTTTCGGCAGACTTTGGAAGGTCAAGACTTGCAGCATATAAGAAAGGGTACTTCTGCTGCGAAGCAATTGACTGTTTCTTTTTGGGTAAAATCTAACGTGACAGGTACATATACCTTAGAGTTAATTGACGCTGATAACACACGCTATGTCTCAGCATCATACTCAATTGATGCCTCTGCAACGTGGGAAAAGAAAACGATTACGTTTCCTGCCGACACTACTGGTGTGCTTGATAATGACAATCAAGGTTCACTAAGATTGAGTTTTTGGCTTGGTGTCGGCACAGGCTTTTCGTCAGGCACCCTAAGTACGTCGTGGACACCCTTGTCTAATCCAGATCGTGCTGTCGGCCAAACCAACCTTGCTGCTGCGACGAACAACTATTGGCAGATCACAGGTGTCCAGTTAGAGGTTGGTGATAAGGCGACCCCGTTTGAACATCGTTCTTATGGGGAAGAGTTAGCACTGTGTCAGAGGTATTATTGGAGGATCAGGGGTGACGAGGGAGATTACACAGGGTTTTTGAATGGGTCGGCAACCGGCACGACAAGTCCGGCTGTTCGTAGAGCGATTATGCCCAACCCAGTGAAAATGCGCGCAAAACCGACTTTAGCGATTTCTGCGAATGTGAATGTTCAGTACGGTACTGGCAACGGACTCTATTATGCTATCACCTCACTCGGTTATAACAGTTCCAACCAGATGGTGACATCTACCGATATCAACGGTGCAACAAGCATTACAGCGGGTCAGGCTACGCATGTGCTTGTGAACGCTCTTGGCGCAACTGATTGGTTTGAGGCATCGGCGGAACTATGAACTACAAACTTGTTACTTATGAAAACACCCATTCCGTTATTGGTATTGACGGTGAACGGAAGATTTACATTCCCCTAGACCCTGCCAACACTGACTATCAGGCATATTTGGAGTGGGTTGCTGAGGGCAACACTGCCGAAGAATGGCAACCTGAGGAGGCGCAGTAATGGGCCTAAGTAACTCTGTACCGAACAGTATTCTCCAGCCGGGAGTCTGCACCTCAACAACCCGTCCTGCTTTGCCATACAACGGGCAGGTCATCTACGAAACAGACACCGAATACACCTACGTGTATGACGGTACCTCATGGATTCTCCACGCTAACGCCGTGGGCGTCCCCATCTATCTCAACGGACAGTCCATCACAGCGGATTACACAATCCCGTCGGGATACAATGGTGTTTCTGCTGGCCCCATTACTATTGCTGATGGAGTAACAGTAACAGTGTCTTCTGGTAGTGAGTGGAGTATCGTATGAGCAGGTTAACGGTCGGGTCTATTGAGGGTTTGACAGAGAACAGTAATGTTATTTCTGTCCCTACCGGTCATACGTTGAACGCTGTTGACGGGTTACAGATCGGTGGCGTTGGAGTTGGTGAGTGGATTGACTTCTCTGGAAGTTTAGCCCTCACGAACTGGACGCTTGGAAATGGCACGATAATCATTTGTAAATACGCACAGATCGGCAAGGTCGTTCATTATATCGGTGACATCATTCTCGGATCAACATCAACGACAGTCGGTGATGTTCGTGTGAATCTGCCAGTTGCGTCTGCGCGTGGATACGCTCAGCAAAGCGGATTGGCTAAATACTTTGACATTGGCACCGCACTTCACGCCGGAATGTGTATGTTGGAAAACCAGACGACTCTAAACATGATGGTGTTGGACTCCAACACCTCAAAAGTTCACCTTCAGAACGTCAGTGGCTCCAACCCATTTGCTTGGAGCGGCGCGAATAACGATCGTTTCATTTGGCAAATCACCTACGAGGCGGCATGACATGAGTGTTTTTCAGTTCAACCCGCTGTTTCCGGCAGCGACCGACGAACAGAAGTTGGAGCAGGTCCGCATTTGGCGCAACAGCGAACTGGCCCGGACCGACTGGACGCAGGTTGCTGACGCCCCCGTAGACGCTTCAGCATGGGCAACATACCGTCAGGCTTTACGTGATCTTCCTGACACGATTGATATTGATAATCCTGTGTTGCCGGAGGCCCCCCAGTGAGTACCTTAAGGTTTAATACTTGGCAGAATACAGGGGGCACGGAAGCCGCTACCGCCAGCGAGGTTTCAGCATACTCGTTTACTGAGCCTGCTCTGGTGTTTATCAGTCGCACAACGATTGGCACGGCGGTGTCGTCGGTCACTGTGTCAAATGCGTTTTCTGCTGATTATGACTCTTACAAGATCATTGTCGCCGGAGGCGCCGCCTCGACCGCGGTAAACCTAGAGTTCATTCTCGGCGCGACGACCACCGGATACACCGCCGCCGCCATCTATAACATCTACGCGTCACCGTCGGCACAAGGCAACGCTCAAGTAAATATCGGACATTGGGAAGCCGGTCGAGGTGACACGACAGCACTTACCCTAAATATGGACGTTCACTCCCCGTTCCTTACTGAATACACGACATTCCAGAGTGCTTGGAGCCGCGCGGCTGACGCAATAGGCAAAGTGGGCGGCTATCTAAACAACACGACGTCATATACCGGCTTCACCATCGAGACCAACACCGGCACCATGACCGGCGGCACCATTGATGTCTACGGATACGCGAAGGCATGACGATGACTAGAGCAGAGTACGAAGCACAACATCCGCTCGGATCAGTCAATGTCCAGCAGGACGGTGAAAGCCGTCCGATGACCGAGGCTGAGTGGACGGCGTGGATTGATCAAGCGATGGAAGCACAGGCCGCAGAACAAGCCCGACAGGACGCTGTTGCTGCTGACGCTGCTGCTAAACAATCCGCTATCGACAAACTTGCGGCCCTCGGCCTCTCGGTAGATGAAATCCGGGCCGCATTTGGTTTGGAGAGTAACTGATGGCTTCTATTCTTCGTTTCGATAACTGGCAGAACTCTGATGGTACGTCTATTGCTACTACTGATGCTTCTGGGAATATCAGTTTTGCTGGTTCTTTGGGGGCGACTGGCGGTGTAGGCAAGATTTTGCAGGTTGTGTCAGCGACCACCGCCACCACCACTACTACATCGTCAACGTCATACGTAGACACCGCATTATCGGCAACCATCACACCGACTGCGGCGACAAGCACGATTGTCATTATGACGAGCGCTTCATATCTACAGAATCTCAACAATTCGAACATCTCAACGCTGAAGATCTACAGGGGAGACACGGCAACCGGTACAGCGTTGGGAACATCATCCCACGCACACGTTTACAGCATTTCCAACACTCGCCACGACATGCCTGCTTCAATCGTGTTCACCGATTCTCCGGCGACGACGAGCGCAACTACTTACACGGTCGGAATCAGAACGAATAACTTCTCTGCCGCGCAAGTGGGCGGGCAACAGAGCATGGTCTTGATGGAGGTTTCGGCGTGACGGACTACACCGCAGTTCTCAACGCAAACCACGCTAATGAGCGGTGGGTTTTGCGTGGTGACAACTACGACGGGCTGACATGGCTAAGTGACACGCCGAAGCCCACTCAGGCCGAGTTGGATGCTGCATGGCCCCAAGTCCAATACGAACAACAACGGGCCGAAATAGAAACCCAACGTAGAAACGCCTACACCCAAGAAGCCGACCCCCTCTTCTTCTCATATCAGAGGGGCGAAGCCACAGAACAAGACTGGCTGGATGCGGTAGAATCTATACGAACCAGATTCCCCTACCCTGAGGCCCCCTAATGGCAATCAACTTCCCTGACTCCCCATCGGTAGACGAAATCTACTCGGTAGGCGACAAGTCGTGGCTATGGAACGGCACCTACTGGGAAGTACAGGGGGCACCGTCGTCCACGTTCTCTGCTTCTGATACCGCCCCCGCTGATCCTGATGCGGGGGATATCTGGTATCGGTCAGACACGTCCCAGACACTTCTGTTTTACGATAATACGTGGGTGGAGATCGGCCACTCTGCGAACGTCCCCACCTATTTCGCTGATAATGATGGGGACACGAAGATTCAGGTGGAGGAATCTGCCGATGAGGATGTGATCCGGTTTGATGCGGCTGGAACCGAAAAAGCGTTCATTGACGGCACTGGCCTCACGGTTTCTGGAGATTTAGATGTCACGGGAACTATTGCGGGCGGTTCCACGACTTTCCCGACTACGTTGGATTCTGGAACTATGCCTGCGATTGAGGCTTTGCAGGCGAAGGTAGGTGCCGATTCATCTGCGGTCACCAGTTCGTTGGATTACAAGGTTTCCACGTTGGAAACAGATGTGACTGCGTTGGAAACAGATGTGACTGCGTTAGAAACAGACGTAACTGCGTTAGAAACTGGTTACCGATATCATTCCACGCTGTATTACACCTCTAACGGCACGTTCTCGAAGGCTTCGTATCCGTGGCTCCGGGCGATCCGTGTCACCGTTCAGGCTGGCGGAGGCGGCGGCGCTCATGCCGAAACGACGAGTGCCGGACAATGTTCTGTTGGCGGCGGCGGCGGTTCCGGTACATGGGCTCAGTCATTTATTACGGACATCGCGTCGCTCGCCTCTTCCGTAACTGTAAGCGTCGGTGCGAAAGGCAACGGCGGACTTTACGCAACCTCCACGGCGGCAACCGCAGGAGGTAACTCGTATTTTGGCTTCGGTGCCGCCTATGAGGTCGCGGCGAACGGCGGAGGAGCGGGTATTACCGTAACCCGAACGGGTGCCTCTACAGGTATCGGTGGCGCTGGTGCTAGTGGTGGAGTAGGCGATCTGTATATCCGTGGTGGAGGCGGTTCTGCCGGAACTGTGATTGACCCTGCCAACGCTTATTCAGGGCAAGGTGGGCAAGGTGCCCCGTCGCTACTGGGAAACCCCGGTAGAACATACAGAGCAAACCAAAACTCCGGGTCGAGCGAGGGTTACGGTGCCGGTGGAAATGGTCAAGCCAGAGTTCAAAACCTGACAGGTTCCGACGGACGAGACGGGACCGCCGGAATCGTCATCGTGGAGTTGTACGCATGATAAAGAAGTATGCCCTCATCGAAACCGACGGAACCGTGTCAAACACGGTGCTTTGGGATGGCGAGACTGAGTGGGAACCGCCTGCCGGTGTCACCGTTGTTGAGGTTCCTGACGGCCAGTCATGCGGTCCCGGCTGGACCTATGACGGCACCAATTGGACTGCACCGCCCGTCGAGGATGAGGAAGGTGAGGTCTAATGGCTATCGATTTCCCTGACTCTCCAACAGTAGGCGACCAGTACACCGTCAACGGTAAGACCTACCAGTGGGACGGCACCGTGTGGGGCGTGTACGGCACGTTCTCCCGCGACTTCACCGCCTCCGACACCGCCCCCCTCAACGTCGCGGACGGCCACATCTGGTATAGATCAGATCAATCACAAACCCTGATCAGATATGACGGCACTTGGGTTGAGGTTGGTTCTGCCGGGGGGTTTGATTCTTCTTCTACTAGTTTTCCTTCTTCGTTGGATTCTGGTACAGGTTTCGCTGCTGTTGAGGCGTTGCAGGCGAAGGTTGGTGTTGATGGGTCGGCTGTCACTACCAGTATTGATTATCAGTTGAATACTGGTTATCGGTATCATTCAACCGTCTATTACACCTCTGATGGGACGTTCACGAAGGCTTCGTATCCGTGGCTGAGAGCGATCCGTGTGAAGTGTCAGGCCGGTGGTGGTGGTGCCGGTTCAGGTGACGCTATGGGCGTTGGAGAAGCGGTGGTTTCAGGTTCCGGCGGTGGCGGTTCTTACACCGAATCTTTTATCACCGACATTTCGTCGCTCGCGTCGTCGGTGACGGTCACGGTTGGATCGGGTGGTGCTGGTGCTATCGGCGGTGCTGGTAATGGTGCGGGTGGTTCGTTTGGTGGCGACTCGGAGTTTGGTGCCGGTACCGCCTACGAGGTAATGGCTGGCGGCGGCAATCCCGGTGGCCGAGGTTTTGAGAATAATCTGAACTCTGGCGCTCAGGGAGCGGCGGCAAGACGAGTTGGTACTGGCGATCTGGTGGTGACTGGCGGCGCTGGCGGACACGGAATGTTCATCGGTACTGGCAGCGGTGCTCAGACAAGTGCGTTCGGTGGTGCCGGTGGCGATTCGATGCTTGGTAAAGGAGGCCGCGGCGGACAAGAAGTCAATACTGATGCTACGGAGACCGGCCAGAACGGGACCAACTTTGGCGGCGGTGGTGGTGGTGGAGCAGGCTCAGCCGCCACAACGGCAGTCAACGGGCCGTCAGGTGGTAACGGTGCCGACGGAATCGTGATCGTGGAGTTGTATGCGTAATGAGTGAAATATTTCGATATGCCCATGTCAACGCTACTGGTTTGGTCGTGAACGTGTCCCTCTGGGATGGTGTCACCGAATACGATCCGGGTAACGACATCACGCTCGTCCGAGTTCCTGATGGTGTTCGTGCCGGTCCGGGTTGGATCTATGACGGTACGAACTGGACTGCACCGCCGCCTGTTGAGGATGAGGAAGGTGAGGTCTAATGGCAATTGATTTTCCAGATAGCCCATCAGTAAACGATACTTTTACTGCCGGGGGCAAAGTTTACCAATGGGATGGAACCGTATGGGAAATCTATGGTCCCAACGTGTCCCCCGGCACTTTCAAGATCGATGATGTCAACAACAGGGTTGGTATCAACAATGCGTCCCCCTCTGTCACTCTAGACGTAACAGGTGATGCAGCAGTTTCCGGTGGTCTAACAGTAGACACTGATACTATCTATGTAGACAGCGCCAATGACAGGGTGGGTATCAACACTGCGTCCCCCTCTCAAAATCTTGATGTCATCGGAAACACCCAACTCCGAGATGTGTATATGGATTCGGTTGCTAACTGGAACTACGGCCAGTTGCAGATCAGCCGTAACGCATCTAATACGCCTAACACGAAGATTGTGTCGGTTCTGTTAGACGGCGACTCGCCAGATGACACTGACTTTTATGCGAATATAAATGTCGCGCTCCGTACTGATTCTGCGCCGACTACGGGTTCCACCTCTACCGGCCTCAATGCTGGTGTGGAGATTACCGCACCGGACAGCGTTCGATTCGGTACTAGTGACGGCGAGAAAATGCGTGTTGATTCTAGCGGCAATGTTGGTATTGGTACACCGACGCCTAGCCAAAAACTGGATGTTTCTGGCAACGTAGTCCTTCCCGTTGGTAGCGGTATTATGTTTGACCGTGGTGGGTCGGACTCTCATATTCTGTACAAGGAAACAGCGTCAGGTTCGACTTACGGTACTGGGGATGACGTTATTCTTCGTAACCCGAACGGTGCCGACCTGCTTTTCCAGACATCCGGTAGTAACAACCGTCTGACAATTACTTCAACCGGCCTTGTCGGTATCGGTACAACGACACCTTCTGCCCAGTTGACCGTGCAAGCGGCCAGTACAGGCACTGACGATGGCACTGTAGAGTTCCACTCATGGTCTGGGTCTCCGACCAGCCCAACCGAGGTAGAAGACTGGCCGGTGCCAGTTCTAGCGTTAAGAGCATACGACAGTTTCAACCGTCAGTCATTTATGTCTTTCGGATATCCGAATGATCCTATTTATAAGACAGACAACTCGGTGTGGAACTTCCGACTGGAAACCAGCGGAGGGGCCGCAACGGCTAGCACCACTTCGACTCACTTAGAGTTGTACGGCCCAGGAACATTCAAAACTGGAAACTTTACTACAAATGGTGGAAAGAGTTTTACGATTGCCCATCCGTTGCCGGAGTTACGAGATACTCACGATCTTCGACATTCTGTTGTCGAATCTCCGCAAGCAGATAATATGTACCGAGGACAGGTTGCTCTAGTAGGTGGTATGGCAACGGTGAATTTGGACGAAGCCGCAGGTATGTCTGAAGGAACATTTGTGTTGTTGAATCGTGACGTTCAATGTTTTACCTCTAATGAGGATGGGTGGACTGCATTGCGTGGTTCAGTTAGTGGAAACGTGTTAACAATTGAAGCGCAGGATGCCAGTTGCACTGACAATGTGTCATGGCTGGTTGTTGGTGAGCGTCAGGATGATGATATTAAAGAAAGCACGTTGACTGATGATGAAGGTCATATAATTGTCGAACCGCTGACTACCAGAGCAACCGAGGAAGAACTTGCTGCATCTATTGCCCGCATGGAGGCAGCAAAGCAGGAGTCTGTCTGATGGCTATCGACTTCCCCGACTCCCCAGCAGTCAATGATACCCATGCTTACAACGGTCGGACGTGGAAGTATGATGGCACTGACTGGGTCGAAATCACCCCCGAACCAGCAGAGTAGGTATACTAAATCACCCCGCACTACAACTGGAGGATTACATGAACGTCGATTTGAATGAAGTTATGAGAGAATTGGAGCAGCGCTATCCACGTGAACTTACGATCTGCGTACAGGCTGTACAGATCAGGCTTCTTCAGGGGGCGCTAGAGGACCGAGAGGCTGAGGAAACCGACTAACCGCCCCATATCTACATCCTCAGCCCTAACCAGTGCTACACTCGTAGAGAAACCCGATTCAAGGAGTACAAATGGCTGCTAGCAAGAACACCACGAAGATCGCTGAGGTCCTCATTGAGGACGAGGCGGAGGCCCCGGCCCCCGTTGCTCAGCCCACTGTCGTGTCCCCCACGACCAAGAACGCCAAGATCAAGGGGACGTGGACCATGTACTACGGTACTGGTAAGTGGGACTTCGTGGATGGTCATCGTTATGACCTCCCTCTTGACCTGTACGAGTACTTACGGAAAAATGGCAATATCTACGACACTTTGTGAAACACGTATGATACGTTGGTCTTGTGAAGACCTGTTGTACGTGCAAAGCGGATAAGCCACTGTCAGAGTTCGGTAAGAACAAACGGCAGAAAGACGGGCATCAACGACGTTGTTTAGAGTGCGCCCGCACAGCGTCTGCTGAGTACTACCGTAGGCATAAAGACCGTGCTAACGCTGCCACCCGTGAATGGGCTAAGCGTAATCCAGACAGAGTCAACGCCAACAATAAGCGGTGGCGAGAAGCCAACCCAGAGAAGATGGCCCTCGCCCGTAAGCGGGCTAATGTACGCTTCTTATACGGCCTTGCTCCTGATGAGTACGAGGCCATGACGAGTGCTGGGTGTGCTGTATGCGGCTCTCATAACCGGCTGCATGTAGACCACGATCATTCTTGTTGCGATGGTCGTTCTAGGGGATGTGGTAACTGTGTTCGTGGTATTCTCTGTTCAACATGCAACACTGGAATAGGTTTCTTGAGAGACGACCCGGCTCTTCTTAGGAAGGCCATCGCTTATCTTGAGGGCTACACCGGAGCACAGCACGACACTCTCTGATAGAGGAGGGGCCGTATGGCCTTCATTATTCCCAACGCCGTTGACACGTCTAGCGGTGCCAAATTTGAGAGCCTAGATCAGGCCGAGCCGGACTCTCTTGACTTTGAGATCCTCGGTAACACGGGCCGATCTGGTGTTCTCTCTGGCTGTGCTGTCACGTCGATCTCGTCCAGCACGGCTGTTGCTGTGTCCTCGGGCACCATCGTTATCAATGGTGCGCCGTACAGCATTAGCGCCGCCGCTTCGTTGGCTATGCCGACGGCCCCCCTTGGTACTCGCTTTGATCTAGTCGTTGCCCGCGTCTCTAGCGGAGTCGCTTCTCTGGTCGTTGTTCAGGGCGATGATGACGATACGAATCCTGAGTATCCGAAGACCTCCAACACCATTGTTGGTACCTTCAGCCCCACTACCAACGTCAACCTTGATACCGATGTGGTGCTGGCGGCTATTTACCGGCAGGGGACGCAGGTCATCACCACGTCACGTATTGCCGACAAGCGTACGTTCCAGAGTTCAGCGATCTTCGATCAGAGCAGTTCGGCCCCCACCTCGGTCATCAGCCCCTCTCCTGTGGTGGATGCGGGGCGCTTGTTCTACCGCAAGGCCGCTCCCAGCGGTACGTCGTCAGGTGTCTACGTCAAGGGCATCTACGGTGAGTGGTATGAGTTGGCCCGTAACATCGGCCCCCACCTGCCCATCGGTGCCGTCGTAGCGTGGCCCTCTAAGGGATCGCTCCCCTCAGGCTTCATTGAGGCCAACGGG
>Ga0208917_1000674_pt1 | contig 17181 bp, 22 predicted proteins | sample DEB08_DNA_10_FD_185500 | JGI IMG/M metagenome (GOLD analysis project Ga0208917, IMG submission 185500) | Aqueous microbial communities from the Delaware River and Bay under freshwater to marine salinity gradient to study organic matter... | ecosystem: Environmental > Aquatic > Marine > Coastal ...
TGTTTGCCAAGGTCGAACAAGAAGCCTTGCTCCCGCTGACCCATTTGCTGTTGTAGTTCGCCAAGCGATGCCTGACGTAGACCCAGAGTACCAAGCGCCTCGCCTTGTGCAAGACCAAGCTGGCCATACTGAGTACCAAGACCGCCAATGCCTTCGCCGAGGCGGCCCATAAGTTCTTGACCTTGGAGACCAAGAGCGCCAGCCGCTTGAGAACCTTGTACACCAAGACCTGCTTGCGCCTGACCGAGCTGACCAGCTTGCATACCAAGCTGACCTGCCAATTGTTCTGCACTGATGCCCATCTGACCGGCTTGTGCCGCGATGTTTGCACGTGCTTGCTCGCCCTGAAGCCCCAAGGCTCCAGCTTGACCGGCCAACTGGCCTGCCAATTGAGCGGCGTTCATGCCCGTCGTAGCGGACAATTGCTGAATATTCATGCCTGTCTGGGCCAGAGCCTGCGCATTCGCGGCAGCCATCTGTTCGCCAGATAGACCAAGTTGACCGGCGACCTGTGCCGCCTGAATACCTTGCTGACCAAGCTGACCTGCGCCTGCTTGTGCCAATTGCTCCGCCGACAGACCAAGTTGTGCGCCTTGTTGCGCGGCAGTCATGCCTGTTTGAGCTTGTTGCTGGATCAAACGACCCGCCAGCTCTTCTGCGCTGATACCAAGCTGCGCTGCTTGCCCTGCCAATTGACCCTGCAATTGCGCTGCCGACATACCCAACTGACCAGCGAGCTGTTCTGCGCTCTGACCAAGTTGACCCGCCTGCGCTAGGTTTGAAGCTGCGAGCTGTTCCGCGGACAGACCAAGCTGACCTGCGGTTTGCTGCGCCGAAAGGCCAAGTTGTCCGCCTTGTAGTGCCTGTTGTGCTGCGAGTTGCTCTGCCGATAGGCCCAAAGAGCCTGCCGCTTGAGCTGCTTGCGTTCCAGCCTGCGCACCTTGTGCGCCGAGGGCCCCGGTAAGCTGTGCGGCTTGCTGGCCACGTGCTTGCTGGGCTTCATAAGCTTGTTGTGCGCGTTGTGCCGCGCTTTCAAAACCAGCCTGACGCATTTGAGCGGCAGTGCGGCCTTGCTGTTCAAGAACGTTTCTCTGCAATTCTGCTTCTGCGACGGCTTGGCGTGATCCGCCGAATGCGCCAGCGCCAACTGCTTGCGCACCAAGCTGTTGCGCTTGAATATCGCCTGCTCGCTGAACGTCACGAAGTGCTTGCTGTACCGCAGCGTCCTCGTAACCGCTCATAAACGGACTGATTTGGCTTGGGTCAAAGGCTCCAGTGGTGCCCGCCAGACCTGCAATGCCTTGTTGGGCAGAAGTTGTGCCCAAAGCACCCGCTTGCTGCAACGCTGTTGCCGCATCGGCAGTAATGCCGCGAGCGCCAGTTACTGCCTGTTGGCTACCTGCCAAAGCATCTTGATAAGCACCAATGCCGCCTGCACCGGCCTGTTGAGCCGCGAGCCGTGCTGCGTCGGATACGCCACCAAGACCGGCTGCCGTTCCTGCCGCGCCCAAACGAGCGCCCAAACCGGCTTGAGCCGCCGCGTCTGCGCCCGCTAAACCGGCTGCGCCAAGTGCTTGTGCGCCAGTTCCTGCAACATCACGCGCTCCTTGGATAGCACCAGTAGTGCCGAGAGCCGCGGTTTGTGCTTCGCCTGCCAAGCCTTGTTGACCAGCAAGCGCCTGAAGACGCGCTTGGTCACTAGCTTGAAGTAAATTCTGTTGTGCTAATTGCTGCGATTCCAGCGCACCTTGGCCCATTGCGCCGTAAGCACGAGCGCCTTCAGTGGCCGTACCGAGCTGTCCTTCCAGCGTTTGTCCAACACCGGCTCCGCCAAGTGCTGCGCGGTCCGCGACACCCTGACCAAGACCCGCTGCAAGACCCATAGCGGTCTGCGCGTCAGCCGTTTGGCCCGGAATAGCGTCATAAGCACGAAGTTGGTCGGCAACGATTGAGCAGCAATGTCCCGTGCGCCTTGAGCCGCGGTCCCCATTGCGCCAGTCGCGGTTTCTACCGCACCGGCACCATAATCGATAGCTCCGCCAATACCTGTTTGAGCAGCTTGAAGCTGACCAGCAATATTGCCTGCGCCTGTGCGCATAAGACCGGCAGCTTCCGTTTGAAACGGGATAGCATCGGCCATTGTTCCGCCGATTGCAGTTTGTGCGTCACCAAGAGTGTAGCCTGCTTCAGTAAGGTAGGGCTGATAACCGCCAATACCGGCGGAAGCCAGCTCTGCGGCGGTAGTTTGGAGGCCAGACATCTCCGCAACCATTTGCGGAGGGATCGTGATGCCTTGGTCAGCGAGTGCTTTTGCGGATTGTAGAAGCCCAATTTTATAGGCTTCAATATCCGGGGCTTCGCGGACTATCTGTTCAGTAACTTCGGCCATTACGCTGTTGCCCTCCCGCGGGCTTCAAGATTACGCATGACTGAGTACATATTCTTGATGCCGTTATTAAGGTTTCCGTTGCCCATTCCACGAACGGCGTCTGTCGTCATGACAAACTCGCCGGGCATGAGCATTGCTCGGACACTGTCCTGCCCCGGAATACCCTCATCGGGCATGATGCCGCCATTGCGGCGCGGGAAAATGGCTCCGCCATCAGCCGCAGTCACGTAAGGACGGGCGAAAGGACCACCCGGGGTGCTGCCCCGAAGGTAATTGCCGCCCGGTGTATACGCATACTGCGTTGGAGCCTGATAAGTTGAGTATTCTGGTGCGCGGATCGTTAGATCGCTGACCATACCTGACGAATAACTTTCGCGTGGGACGTATTCACCGGTTTCTGGGTCAAGAACCACCGCGCCAAGGTCGCCGACCAAGTATTTGCCGGGGTCTGCCTCAACAAGGTCTTCGCCAGTGATGACGTTGCCCTGCTCATCGCGCATTGCGATGTCCAAAGGCTCTGCTTCAACCGGAGTAAATGCGCCCAAGGCACCAGCGGTTGCCAACCCTGCGGTTGCCAACGGTGCGTAGGTACGCAAGAAGCCCGGTCCTGCCGCCGCAGTAGCTGCGTTCATGGCCGAAGTTGCCTGCGTTGCTGCCAGTTCAGGCGTCATGCCCGGCAAGCTCATCGCATTGTTATAGGCTGCGGTGTAAGCTTGGTTGCCCGCCGCGGTCGTTTGAGCTGCCGTTGGGCCTCCGGGGAAGAATGCGTTCTTCAAGCCTTCGCCAAATCCAATGTCGTCACCCGGAGTAACCGCGCCTTTGATGCTTTCCATGAAGCTAGGCGGCTCGTAAACAGCCGGGGTAGGCGCTACGCTTTGATTGATTGTTGCGCCCGCTGGGATTTGACCGCCAGCCGGAACGCTCATACCGTTTCCATTTGCCAAAGTGACTTCGACCGGAGCGCCAGTGTTGTTCAAACGAGCAATTGATGTGTCCGAAGCACGAAGCGCGTCGGTAGCCGAAGCCTGTTGTGCCGTTTGAGGGCTGGTTGCCTCGGCACGAACGGCAGCCGTATCGCCCGCCGCTTCTGCAACACCTTGGGTCGACAAAGTCGCTTCGCTGACCGGAGCTTGGTATTGGCTGAAGAACCCTTGCTTGCCTGCGTTGGCTGCTTGAGCCGCTTCGCCGCCAAATACATTGGAAAGCGACGTTTGTGCGCCGGAAACCGTCTGTCCAAAACGACCAATCGGGTCCGCAAGACCCGTCTTGATGTTTTCCATGAAGCTGCCGCTGCCGGTGAAGCCTTGGAAGACCGCACCAGTTGCGCCTGCCACCAATGCCGACTTCAGAGCGTCTTTGATCGAGCCGCCTTGGATCAGTGTACCGATACCAGAACCCAGTGCCGCACCGTAGATAGGTCCGAGAGGCGTGAACGACAAAGCAATCGGCAAGATGATGGGAGCCACCTTCTTGACCACTTTGACGACCGACTTAACGGTGTTCTTAACGCCTTTGACGATGCCTTTTACAAGCTTCTTGAGAAAAAACTCAGGTGCGCCGGTCTCAGGGTTCAAGCTGTTAGCTTCAGAACCTACGACATAACGCTCCGGGTCTTCGACCCCGTTATCCATCAAGAATTTAAAAATGCTTTCTTTCCATTCCGGGTTCTGTTCCAAGAACTCTCGCGGAATGACCAGTTCGCCGGTTTCAAGGTGACCAACCATGTCGTCACCTTCGCGACCCATGGCAGCCATTTTCTTGGTCAGGGCAGGGAACTGTGCGATGCCCTCATCGCCGTACTCTTCTACGCCGTCATCGTCATCGCCGTAAACTGCTTCAATCTCATCATCGTCCATGATAAGATTGCCAATACCACCATCGGGAACGTTTAACTCTTCAATTTTTTCTGCTGCTTCTGCCATTATCCCGCTCCACCAGTGATACCTTGAGGCATAGTTACGTTAATTATTGTACTTCTCTTTTCCCCTCCAGTCCATGAAGAACCGCACTGCGGGCAGTTCCCATCGGGATAAGATGCAATTTCTTCAGGTGTATCCACCTCATTACTACATGTAACACAATGCACCACATCTACGCTAGTAGAAGGTAGCCATTTACTTCCATTTGGCATTGTAATGATAGTTTGATTAGTCATAGCTTTTCCTCACAACTGGAGCTGAGATATATTTAACAGCACCGAGGGTGCCGACGGCGCAAAGGCTGATGCCGTTAATGCGTCCAACAAAACGTTTGTATCGTTCGCCGCCCAATACAGCTCAACGTAATCGGTGGCGGCGAGAGAGATGGTGTAGTTCAACGATATGGGCAAATATGCGTTGATAGAGCTTATTGTCACGGCTCGGGTGGAATCCCCAACATCGGTGCCGTTCTTTCGAAGCCAGAAAAATATGTTTTTCGCACTGGCGCTCGTCGAAGTTAACTGGATTGTGGCGTCGACCTGATAATACCCCGCCTCCACAACGTTTAACCGCGACCCGCTGCTCAAAGTAACGCCGTTACTCACAAGCGTATTCGTCAGGGTGATTGCGTTTGCCGTGTTGATAGCCCCCAGCGTTTGATCGACCGTAGCGTCAAAACTACCGTAGTCCAAACCGATTGGAACGGTGGGCCGCACCATGATTTCGCCATCTGTGGCGTCTACGGTAAGCACCGCAGCGATAACAATCACACCATTTGGTGCCGTTGGGCGCACATTAGTAAGCAAACCCGCTGTTGTGGGAGATGCGTACAAAATATCGCCCACACTCCACGTCTCTGCCCCGGGGCCCGTGGTGTCTATGCCGCGGACTTTCCCATACACGGTTATCGGGCCAATATCTTGATCCGGCATGTCGTGCGTGGCTACACCCACAAAATACAGCTCGTTTGCCGTGTTGTTGGCAATATAGGGCGCAACCTTGATTTCGCCGTTTACCCCAACAAAACCTACGACTTCGCCATTGTTGATTTGGCTGCCGGTGTCGTTTTTGGCCCGCATGTAGGTCTCAAAACCCACTTGTTGGACAACCCCATCTCCCATGGTCAAATCCATGGTGTCTTCCGTGGTGTTCCACGTCATTTGACCGCGGTCCACGTTTCCCGTGTCTTGCGTCAGGGTGATTTCAGTGGCACGAAGCGGACCGGGGTTCAAAGATTGCTGGGCAAAGACCGAAAACGCACGAACGACCTCGGTTAAATACCGCTGGTCGTATTGCGCCGGAGGGATTGGAAAGTACGGAAACGGTTGCCCACGAGAAGCCATCAGCGCCTCCCGTCTGGTCGCATGTCGTAGCGAAGGCTACCCAAACGCCATGCAACTCCTGTTTCGTCGGACTGAACCTGAATGCTGAACTGACGACCACGGAGCCGTAAGTTAATCTGTTCCGTGTCGTCCCCAACCTGACTGGTCACCGTTTTCAGGTAATTACCGTTGCTGTAATTGCGTACACGCGTCGTAATATCAAGCAAAGGCACCGGTGCGCTGGAGTTTCGGAAACCAACGTCGGGGATAAGCCTGCTCAAGAACGTAAATTGCTGACCGTCGCCCATGTCCATTGGGCTTGAGCTGACATATGCCGTAATAGCCCCCGCTGGGGACACGCTGCCATCGTCAAATCCAAACTCGTGGTTGTACAAGAAGTTGTCTGGCGATGCCGCAATCGGATATTGCTCAATCCCGCGGTCAATCCAGCAAGTACGGGGCAAGTTGCCGTAATACCAAACCTGTTCTAGCGTGTTGTATACCACATAACGGTCGTTTTCAGAGCTGCTCGAAGACGGGTAGAACCACCAAATCTCATTGTTTTCGGAGTTTACCGCCGCGGTGACCTTGTCAAACTGGCCGACGTTGATGTCGTCAAAGACGTAATCCCGTACCGAACACGGAATTTTCTGAACCGCGCCGTTGTACATGTAGAACTCAGAGATACCCATCCAGAAAATCTGGTCCTCGACAGGAACCGCGGTCAGCGGGCCAGCAATCGTGGTATTTTCAGAAATAAGCTGGATACCAAAGGTAAACGGAGGGCCAAGGTACTGCATTGCGTACATCGAGCTGTCCGTAAAGACGATAACCTGTTGGCGCGTCTCTACCGCAGTCACAATCTCGGACCCCGAGCCGAGGCGCAAGTCCCCAGCCGTAGTCAACGCGGTGCTTTCCCACTCGGTCAGGCTTTCTTGGTCAGAAAACCGGATCAAAAGCGGGTCTTGTACGCCCGGATCGTTCTGTGGATCACACCCAAATGCAATTACGTGGCGGTCACGGTCAGAGACCAAAACCTGCTTGGCAATTGTCGGCGTGTAATTTGCGCCTGCCAGAGACGAAAGCTCAACACCGCGTGTGCTAGTGCCGTTGGTTTTGTCCCAATAGTAAATACCGCCATCGCGGACGTTAAACAGCAAATCCTCGCCGAAGTTGTCATGGCTCCAAATGCGGAGCTTTGAACCTTCTGCGGTAAGGTTTGCTGCCGATCCCCACGCGCCGCGGGACCAAGTCCCGGCACCCCAGCCCGAACCGACAACTGTCGTGTCCAGACCGGTGTTTATCTGATACGCGCCCACTACTGCCGCGCCGCCATTGCCGCTATCACCGGTGGTGGCAAAAACAGGCGTTTCGTCCAACCCGCCAGATACCGTGATCGATGGAATGGTCGCTACTTCGCGAGCAGTGATGTAGTACGTGTCGTTGTCTTCAACGTGAACCACTTGGTATTGCTGGTTCAAGATGTCCGCCGTTATGGCATCTCCTAGCGACACTGCGCCAGAAAAGGTCACGAAGTCGTTGTCTTCGCAGCCATGACCCGTGTCATTTACAGTGATTGTCGCGCAAGTAACGGCATCGCCGCTGGTGTGCGCGGCAGCCGTCGTATCAAACTGGGCACGAACGCAGTTTTGCAGATCATTACCTGAAACGTTTGAATATAAAATGATTTCGGAATTGATCTTGATGTAGCCGTTTGACGGAAACCCTGTCGTTGAAGACAGCGTAATCGTCACGTCCGCATCTGTGATGTTGCCGTTTAACGTGTTAGCCGCAGCGGAAAACGTGACGTCTCCCGCAGCGGTCGTATTACGAATAGGCGTAATATCGGAATAACCGCCACCTTCGTTAATGTAGTATTTCAGGTGCGTTCCCACACCCAAATAACGCTCACCCGCAAGCGCCACCCATGGATGGAGGGCGCGGCATGTGCCTAAAAAAGTGGTGGATGACAGCTTTTGCCACCCACCAATCTTTTCAGGGAAGCCGTAGCGAAACCTGACCTTGTCACAGTCGTACCAACCACCTTCGTTGGTGTACGAGGTTACCTCTCGGTTAATCCCGGGTCTGAACTGTAACTTGGTAAGAGGCATATCATCCGTTCACTACTTCGGGCTCTTCTTCAGGCGCTTCGAGCGCCGCAGCGAGCATATTAACGAAAGCTTCGCGTCCGACAGCCAACTGGTCCATATTGAAACGAGCGTTGTCCATTTTTCGGCCAAGGTCGTTAATGTGGTTCAGTAACGTGCGCTGTTCTTCGTTCATGTCTTCGACAAAGTATTCTGTGTCGTTGACTGTGATGGGGGTCTTTTCATTTTTACCCATGTTAGTCTCCTATGTTTAAGTTTAAGATGCGGTGTAACCATTACCCGCAGTGATTGCAGCGTTTGCCGCTGTCATATCCTCATCGCCCCAGAAATCTTTTGCAACCATTATTTGCAAGTGTTCAACATTGCGATCAACTCGGTCTTGACGCTCTGCCGCATCACGATCCGCATCGACATTACCGGCGATGATGTCGTTGATTAAATCAACACTGTGACCCATTGCTGTGTAGTGTTGTGCGATTTGTTCTGCTGTTTGTTCGTCCATTTTAATACTCCTTATAAATTAGGACTCAAGTGCGGCTATACGAGCCTCTAGTGCGTCAATCTTTGTTAGTGCTTCCTGCAATGCTGCCGTTAGCAGTGGTACTAGCTTGCTTTGGTCAATGGATTGTGGTCTGATATTACCATCTTCATCAACCGCATCCTTCTCGCCGCTAATAGCTTCTGGCACAATGTCAGCAACTTCGTGTGCAAGGAAACCATCAACAGTTTTGTCAGCTTCTGCAATAAAATTGAACCGCTTTGGTGCAAGCTGCTGAACACGGTCTGCTGCACCAGTTAGGTCAACCACATTTTCCTTTAGACGATAGTCTGAGGATGTATTGTAAGTGGTACCACTTGTTCCGAGTGTTATGTTACCGATAGCTGTCCCTGCCGAATTAAAGAAAGAACAGGCGTGTGCGTTATCTCCATCTGGTAAAAACTGTATGCCATATTCAGACCCTCCCCCAAGATATCGTAATGTGAGTATACCCGAATAACCACCAGAACCTTCATTTGGGTTGCCTATGGTTGCCCTGCCGCTATCAGTAAAGTGCATATAAGGGGTACCAGCGCCATCCGACAGCACGATGTAGTTGCTGGCTGTGATGATGCTTAGGCCGCCTTGATTGCCGGTGTAGCCGCCAAGAATGGTGTTCATAGAGCCTGTGGTTATAGACTGACCACAGAAGTTACCTGATGAACTTCTTGCACCAACAAAAGTATTATGATTACCTGTAGTTAAGCTATAACCTGCCCCATAACCAATCAAGGTATTGCTTTGTGCTGTAGTTCCAGTAAAACCAGCATTCGCACCTAAAATTGTTTGATAGTTACCGTTTCCAGTATATCCTGCTTGATATCCCACGACAGTGCTGTAAGCTGCGGTGGTGTTGGAGGCTAATGCAGAACGTCCCAAAGCCGTGTTGTAAGGGCCTGTAGTTGTGTCAAACATAGCAGATCGTCCAACAGCTACGTTTTCAGCACCCGTTGTATTATTATACAACGCCTGATACCCCACGGCTGTGTTGTTGCTTGCGGTGGCGTTGGAGTACATAGCCGCATATCCAACAGAAACATTGTTAGCACCAGTTGTGTTTGTTCTTAAAGATGCCGCACCAAAAGATGAATTATAATTGCCTGTGGTGTTTAAGTATTGTGAACGATAGCCAAAGGCAGCATTTGGAGTGCCAGTAGTGTTAGATGTTAGTGCCTGATAACCCACAGCGGTGTTTTCGCTGGCGGTGGTGTTGGAAAGAAGTGCGCTTGTTCCTACGGCTACGTTTGCTGTGCCAGTCGTGTTAGTATATAAAGCAACTTGACCAATCGCAGTAATGCTGCCTGTAGTATTACTATATCCAGCTGCGTTTCCAAAAGCAGTAACTTCACCAGTTGTATTCGCATACCCAGCCTGATACCCAACAGCAGTGTTATTGCTGGCGGTGGTGTTGGCTAGTGCATCACGCCCAATAGCAATATTGTTTTCACCACTTATATTGCTTGTAAGTGATGCGTGTCCAATGCCAATATTATTGCCACCAGTAGTGTTGGCATCCAAAACATTTCTACCAACCGCAATGTTATGCGCACCTGATGTATTTGAAGCCAATGGGCTAGAACCAATAGCCACATTGTTTGAGCCAGTTAAAGATGCACCAGCTAAAGCGCCGTCACCCAACGCCACGTTATGGCTACCAACAGGATAATTCCCGTCCAGCTTGATCGTGCCGCCATCGAAGGAGACGTTCGAAGACGCGGTCAGCGTGGTAAACGCGCCGCTGTTGGCCGTACTTCCGCCAATGGCCGTGCCGTCAATCGCACCGCCGCCAATATCTACGGAGTTCGAGATGAACGACGTGATCGTCACGGCACCCGTGCTGTTCGCAATCGAACCCGCCGCAGTGCCGTCGTTGGCCTTGATGTTGGTAATCTCAAGGTTCGTCGCATTGACGCCGTCGTCTTTAAGCAAGACGCTGTCAATGGTCACACCGCTTCCCGCAGTGGTTTCGTTGATCGTATTTGCAGTAAGCGCCTGACCGCTATCGATAATCAGATTGTTCGCGCCAGACGTATTGCCGTTTGCCAAAACTTCGGCCAGCGTATCCACCGTAGCTACTTGGTCATCAACATACGTTTTAATAGAAAGCGATGTCGCCAACGTCGTGGCAGACGCATCGGACATATTTGTAGTCGTGTTGATGCCGGTGACCGTTGCACCCGTGGCAAGACTTAGGTCCGTGTTGGCCGTCAAATTCGTGAACGTGCCCGCCTTCGGTGTAGTACCGCCAATGACCGCTTCGACCGTACCATCATTAATGTCTGCGGTTCCTGCGGTGAGGTCGTCCGTGGTAAGCGTGGGTGTGGTGATTTCTGTCGCGCGGAGCTTGGTAAAAATGTCAGTAGTGGTCGCAGTGGCTCCGCCTCCACTAAATTTGACTACCATGTCGACACCCGCCGGAACCTCAAGGTCGCGGCCAGCATCGTATGTGCCTTGGAAAAGAATTACCGAGCGGCTACCAGACAAGCTGTTGCGGATGAAAACAATCTTTTCCGCATCATTCGGCGTAAGCTGAACATAAGCCGTCGCGCCCAAATCGCCACCGTCAACAAATTCAATCCATTTGTTGCGGCCATCCGAGGTCGCGCCGTCGCTAATCGCCAGCGTATTCGGAGAACCCGAAGTGCCCGCCGAAGCAAGTGTCAGGGAAAGACATCCGTTGATCGCCTGATCCAGAAGGTCAAAGTTAATGTTTGTGGTATCACCCCAAGTACCCGACTGTTCACCGGTAGCCGGTTTCTCGATACCGAGGTTAACTGTATAGGTGCTTGGCATCTCTCAATTCCTCTACGCTGCTATTGGTGTCCAATTAGCATTCTGTGCTGGCGACTCCTCAGACCACGTTGGACTTTGACTTGGTGTTTCCTCACTATAACCCGGATTTTGATTTGGAACAATCCGGCCATATACAAGTACCGTACCAGTCTCAGTTGTCGCACTCACTCCTGTTACATTCACGATAGCGCCCGCATCTACGGTAACACTACCAACTGTTGCTGTCGCCGATACGCCGTCGACGTTAATGTTTTGATCGGTTTGAGTTGAGACAGACCCAACCCCACCTGTTGCCTCAAGACCAACAACGGGAACATTGGCTTCCGCATCTACCGCCGCTTGGCCGACTTGACCAGTAGCCGACACGCCCGTGACAGCTACATCCGCAGCGGCAATAACGGTAACAGACCCAACAGAACCCGTGGCCGCAATGCCCGTAACCGGAACATTGGCCTCGGCATCGACACTAACAGTGCCTACCTCGCCAGTTCCAGCAACTCCCGTAACGTTAACGTTTGCATCTGCGGTAACTGAAACAGAGCCAACAGCTCCTGTCGCAGCCAGTCCGGTTGGATAGACGTTTGCGTCAGCCGTAACACTGACGGAACCGACTTGGCCAGTACCGGAAACCCCGGTCACGTCTACATTGGCCTCGCCGATGACGCCGACAGAGCCAACCTGACCCGTGCCAGCAACCCCGGTGACAGATACGTTGGCTTCGGCAACTACCGTTACACTGCCAACATTACCCGTCGCTGCTATCCCAGTAACCGGTGCGTTTGCTTCCGCAACAACGGTTACCGAGCCAACAGAGCCCGTGAGTAGCGGGAAACCGCTCTGGGACCACGGGCCTTCGCCCCAACCAGAGCGGCCCCAGCCGCCGATTGGAACGACAACATCAGTCATTACGCTATCCGAATAATCGCATTACTTGCGTCTGCGGTTGGAAACACAATGGTGAAGTCGCCAGCGGTGGACGTCTTGTCCCCGCCAAAATCCAAAACAACTACCGCCGGATTAGATACCGAAAGCGAATCTGTGTTTGGAGTTGTGTTATAAATCAACGCGCCGCGAGCAGTAATGGTTGCAGTCGTGAAAGTCTCGTCTGCAAAATCAGTGAAAGCCGTCGTACCAGAAGTCGTCGGGTTTACGTTAGTTAAAGCCTGACCGCCCGCCGAATAGCCGGTGCCACTGGTTTCGTTCGTTGCCGAATACGCAGTCGTCGACGCATCTAGCGTCGCGGCACTCGTATAAAGCGCGATGTTAAAAGTGTCGCCCGTCGAGGCATCAAAGTCGTGTACACCATAAAGAAGCTCGTTCTTAAAGGATGTACACATGTAGTTTCCTGAGAAAGCCATGTCACAGTCTCCTTATCAGTTCAGCAAGCTCCTTGTGGCCTGCGTCGGTTAGCGCGTTGTACACAGTGGTTCTATCACTTTTTATCGCTTCGCGCATGTAAATTTCTAAAAGCTTTACAATTTGCTTGCGAAAGGCATGTGCCTGTGCCCGAATAGCAGGGTTCGCGTCATCACTAATAGAAATAATCTTATTAGCCGCACGTTCAGCGATTTCCTCTGGAGTAAACCCGCGACCGCTGGTGGTGTGTACCTCCACCGTAAAACCGGGGTCAATATTCATATCTAATGCTGGAAAACTCATTGTTTCGGCCTCACAACCATACCAGTACGATATTCATCGGTGACTTCTTTGCTCTCGCCGAACATTTTCAGACCGGTAATCGCTTCAGCAAACCGTTTTTCGTACTGTTGCATTATATCAGGCTCGCCCTTCATGAAGATGTAAGCTTCGATCAAGCTGCCGTACAAAAGAGCCAACTGAGCGTTTTCACTCAGCCATGTCGTGCCGCTGCCGCCAGACTGCGTCAAACTCAGCGGACGATAGAAGTAATGAAGCTCCACCGCGTAGTTTGCGTCCGGTGTAGGCCCCAAAATGAAGTTATCGATGTCAAAAACAGCGTAATACCGCGGATTTCCCGTCGTAGACGCGTTTGGATTGAAAGATTGCACAAAATCCGGGTCTTTAAAGTCCAAAAACACCTGATTTGAGCTGGCATCCGTAAAAGATAGCGAAAATGGCGCTAAAAAGTCGCTCGGGCAGGCCAAATACTTGTTCGACGCCGACATTGCACCGCTTACGTTCTTGCGGAACAGGCTTAACTGGACGTTTTTGAGGATACGCTCCTCTGCCTGCACAATAAACACAGGAATATTGGCCACAAACGAGGTTTCGTCGTACTGCGTGTAGTCTTGAATGGCCTGCGTTAGCTGATCGTATGTAAAGCTCATGTCACCACCGTCACTTGGCCCACCTTGCCGAACGCTTGGACCGGTCTTAGGTTAGGGGCTTCGACCAGAGGCACACCGACAAACACGTCTAGCGGCTCAACACGGTCAGGTCTTGCATTTTCAAGGGCTTCTGGGTCTACGACCTTACGAAACGGCCCTAATTGCGGGTGTTTTGGCTCATATTCGTCCGGTCCAACAAGCAAACCGTTCCACTCCCGCTTCATTACCTTATAGGGGTAACGAAAACCGGAGCGGTCGGATATTGCCCATGAATCTTTACCGGAAGCAAATTTAGCCATCTACCCCGCCCTATAATATTCGTACTTTGGAACGACGTTGAAGGACGACCGATCACGGTCTTCCGTCGCTGCGCGTTCAAACTCCTCTTCATACACCGCTTTTAGCATCTGAACACGGTTCGGTGCCCGCTTCAAAGCAATGTAATAGGCCAAACCCGCTGCTAGGCACGGGTAAAACCGAAACGGCATGTCCATCGTGTCCGTATAGATGTCGGCATCATCCATGCGAGTAAGCGCATCATAGATGACAACGTCCGTCGTGTTCTCTGGGACAGGCCAAATCTTCAAATTCGGTGTCGTCTGACGGTCCAAAAAGAACTGGTTCGGACGACCCTGCGTCGTTTTGTTGGGAATAGTGAGGTATTCGTCGCGGCTCAGACGCTCCAAAGAGTAATCCGTACCGTCTCGGCGGCAGATTACAGACAAAACGTCGATTACGTCGTTGCCCAAGTCATACTCACCGTCGCCAATAGCCAGTGTCACCGTGCGTTGCTTGATCGTCCACTGGTTTAGGCCGCGATTGGCCCAGTCCGCCAGCAAGAGGTTGAGCGAACGCTTGGCAGTTTTGAGGTCGTAACCAGTACGAACCTCAAGACCACACCGCTCGAAGGCTTCTTCGACGTATTCGGCTACGTCTAGCTCAAAATCTTTGCTACCGGATGTCGTCATGACTTCTTAGTCCCCCGCTTCTTGGCAGTTTTAGCGGATTTCTTGAACGCTTTTGCAGTTGGCGCACCTTTGCTGCCGGGCTTGCGCATCTTTTCGCCAGACCCCGCTGCAATGCGTTTGCGCTTTGCATGAATATTTGCGTACAAGCCCCGTTTTGCCATTACGCGTTCCTTACCGCACAGCCTTTTTTGCTGCCGCGCTTGCTAGAAGTTCGAACGGCACCGCCGCTCTTCATCTTCTTGACCATTCCGCCGCCGCGCATTTTCTTAACCATGCCGCCGCCGCGCATCTTTTTAGGTTTCATTGCCATCTTTCAGTCTCCTATACAGACGCTCCCGCTTTTCAAAGATTTCACGGGCGTTATACTGGCCATTATATGTATCATAATAGCCCTTTTTGTCGAGCTTGTCTGCCGCTTCCTGCAACTTAGACAATCTCTGTACAAAAATCATTGCGTATTCAGCATCAATTTGAGGTTCAAAGCCATGTTCGACGTCTTTTACGAAATCGCTTTCCTCGTCATCCGGATGAAAACCCATTACCCAAATATCACGATCAATAAACATGCCGTCAGCAATGACGTCGTTCATCTCGTCTAAATAGGTGTGAAAGATTTCGGGGTCTTCGTCGTATTTAAAATCGACAATAATTGCGACATCGAAGTTGTCGTCGAACTGAGAAACTGTCGTGTACAACGACTGCTTGTTAGCTTCGTACTTGAACAGTACCGCGACGCGGGAATCTGCCCACGCTTGTCGTGCGTAGGGACAAGGAGGAAGGTTGTTAAAGTAAGGGTTTACTTTTTCCAAGACCGTGCAAGACCAGTCTATCAGCTCGTGATAAACTGCCTTTTCTACTTCAAAAGAGGGTCTTAAAAAAGCAAGGCTCATTAAACTCCCCAGAACTTATGCACTAATGGGGCCACTAAAATAAGAATTGCCAAACCCCAAATTTTGATGTCCAAGCGGTCTAGGGCGGACTTCTGCTCAGTCAGCTTTTCTTCAATCCGCTGATACCGCAGATTACATTCCGCTTCGTGTTTCTCTAGCTTTGCCAAGACGTCTTCTACTCGCATTTCTTCCTCACCAAGCTTTGCATGACCAGTAACGGGCGCTGAACTTGTCTTTGGCGGTGCCGCACGAATGACGCGCTCTAAAGTTCTTTCTACGTCCCGGTTGATCCTTTTTAATTGCCATGTTCGGATCGCCGAAACGAACCAACTTAACTTCGCTGCCCTTTTTTGCCAGAACAGCACTTTTCTTTGACTTGCCGGGCGTTCGCTTTGGCTTGTTATATCCTGCAAAGGTCTCCCCCCGATAACTCAATCTGCCAGAAGGCAACCGTTTGACGTCTTTTGTGGTCGCCATAACGATACCCTCTAGCTGTAAAAGATAGTCATTGCTGTGATGTTAGTGGCAACACTGACATGCAGATCATCGGTAAACAAAACACCTTCGTCGGGAATGTTTACAGAGTGAGAATCTGACGCCAAAAAGTCGATGTCGAGAACAGTTGCGCCCCCGTTACCGTCTGTCAGCGTCAAACGACCAGCGCCTGCCCCAGTCAAAACCTGCACCTGACGAAGACGGTTGCGACCAATACTGGCCGCTCCTGTCCCAGTCAGACGTTTAGTTTTTACGTCTGAATTAGCCATTATTTGCTCTCCGCTTTCTTCGTTGTTTTCTTAGCAACTTTTTTGGGAGCGGCTTTTTTCACAGGTTTTTCCACCCACGCCTCGTTGACGTCTGGCGTCGAAGGATCATCGGCCTTCAACGTGCCATCGTCATTACGTGCGCGAACTTTTTCGACCTTAACGCCGCGAGCTGCTAACTCTTCATCAGAAGGTGGACGAAACCGATTACTCATGTTTCATCCCCTTATGCTGCTGCGATAGTAGCGCCCGTGTCAGACCGCTTCCAATTGGTGCCGTCAGAGAATGCAAGAATTGCAGAACCTGCCGCGCCGTTAGAAACATACACAAGCGTACCCGCGCCTGCCGAAGAAGCAGAAGGTGCAGTCGCAACTGTATAGGTGGGAACTTTAATATCACCAACAAAACCGTTGGTGGAGGTCACTGGACCGGAGAAAGTAGTCGAAGCCATTTTAATACCCCTTGCACAAGGTTTCGCTTCGCAGTCCGTGCAATGTCAGGTGGGCCGACCCCTGTCTGCAAAGCTAATATGTTAAGCCCTATTGGAACTATAACTTAGCTTGAGATAAAAAGAAAGGGGCCTCTTGAGAGGCCCCTAGTGCAGTCATCAGGGAGGTGGGTAATGAAAAACCCAACTCCCTTATACCACAGATTACGCCGCGCCGGGAGTACCAAATACGCAGCGCCAGTCAGACACGCCGAAGCTGTAACGCTCACGCGCTTTGAAGCGCATGTTGCCGGTGTCAAAATCCCCTTCCATTGCCGTTTTGATAGGCGAACGGTTGAAGTATTTGAAGCCGTTAGGAGCGTCAGTCTTAATGAAGAACGCATCAGTATCCGTCAGGAAGTGGTTAACCACTGCACCTTCAGGAAGCATACCCATGCTCTTCATTGCGTTCAGATCGTTGTCCGCAGTAGCAGAACGCAGATTCGAGTTGATAACTCGCTCTGCGATGAACTGAAGCTCTTTCGGAATGATAAGCTTCATGCCACGGACAGCAATCTTCAGACCGCGTTCGTCAGTCAGACCAGCAATGTCGATCAGCATTTGCTCAAGCGAAGTTTCGTTGAGGTCAGCCGCGGTAGACAGCAAGTTGCGCTGGTTACCAGACAAAGATGGGTGAGCAGACGAACATAGCGCCGCGCCGTCACCAACAGGGCTGCCAGTCGAGAACGCATTGTTCAGG
>Ga0208917_1000684_pt1 | contig 17096 bp, 25 predicted proteins | sample DEB08_DNA_10_FD_185500 | JGI IMG/M metagenome (GOLD analysis project Ga0208917, IMG submission 185500) | Aqueous microbial communities from the Delaware River and Bay under freshwater to marine salinity gradient to study organic matter... | ecosystem: Environmental > Aquatic > Marine > Coastal ...
GGTGGCACTAACGCCAACCGTCCTGCCGTTGCGGCTGATCTGAACGAGACCTCGCTGGAAGATGCTGTGATTAACATCGCCGCATTTACCGACGAGCGTGGTCTGCTGATCGCGGCCCGACCCCGTCGTTTGATCGTTCCACCCGCGCTTCAGTTTGTAGCAACTCGTTTGCTTGAGACTGAAGGTCGAGTTGGCACGGCTGACAACGACATCAACGCCCTTCGCAACAACGGTTCGATTCCGGAAGGTTACTCTGTCAATCACTTCCTGACAGACACCAACGCCTTCTTTATCATTACCGATGTACCGAACGGCATGAAGCACTTCAACCGTACCGCGTTGGAGACTTCAATGGACGGCGACTTTGATACCGGTAACGTCCGGTACAAGGCTCGCGAGCGATACAGCTTCGGCGTATCCGATCCTCTGGGAATCTACGGCTCGCCCGGAACTTCCTAATCCTACGGGGGCTTCGGCCCCCTTTTCTTTCCTGACTGATTGTTCCATGTGGAACATCAGACACTAGCCAAGACAGGAGATCCTCATGGCCAACACTACTTTCAACGGACCCGTCCGCTCAGAAGGCGGTTTCAAAGAAATCACCAAGAATGCCACGACTGGCGCTGTTACTGAGAACATTTCCATCACTCACGATGGAACCAACAGCGTAGTCATTATCAAAGACCTGCCCACTTCAGATCCAACTGTTGCTGGTCAGCTTTGGAGCAACTCTGGCGTCGTTACCGTATCCGCCGGCTAATTATTGGGGGCTAGCGCCCCCGTTATCTGGAGAGGATTATGGCTGACACAGTTACCAGTCAGACAATTGAAGACGGCCCCCGCACCGCAATCTTTGCGTTCACTAACGTCAGCGATGGCACAGGCGAATCTGCTGTGACAAAAATCGACGTGTCTGCTCTCTCAAACAACCCCATTACCAATGCCGCATGCACCAACGTAAACATTGAGCGCATCTGGTATTCCACTATTGGCATGGGCGTTGAGATTCTGTTTGACGCAACGACTGATGTTTTGGCGTGGGAGCTTCCTGCTGACTATTCAGACTCACTGGATTTTTCCGATTTTGTTGGCATACCAAACAATGCCGGCGCCGGAAAGACTGGTGATATTAAATTCACTACCGTGGGGCACACCCTTGGCGACTCGTACACTGTCGTCATGCAGGTGAAGAAGAACTACGGCTGATGAGGCAGTATTACGCAAAGGGGGGTAAGACGAAATCCCGTGTCAATGAAGCTGGAAATTACACTAAGCCCTCCTTGCGTAAGCGCCTGTTCAATAAAATCAAGGCAAGCGGCAAGGGCGGTAAGCCCGGACAGTGGTCTGCTAGAAAAGCACAAATGCTCGCCAAGCAATACAAATCCGCAGGCGGAGGCTACAAAGACTGATGGGCATGGGAGTCAAGCACTACCTCAAGGACGGCACCGTTCACAGGGGTGGTATGCATAAGATGCCTGACGGCTCTTTGCATTCAGGCAAGACGCACGGCAAAAACAGCAAGCGGCTGTACCACTATGGCGACCTATCAAAGGCCGCTCAGGAGAAGGCGAGGCGCTCATGGCGCTAAAGAAGCCGCAACAGTCCCTTAAAAAGTGGACTAAGCAGAAGTGGCGGACCAAGTCAGGAAAGCCCAGCACTCAGGGGTCGAAAGCGACAGGCGAGCGATATTTGCCGGAAAAGGCAATCAAGTCACTCTCCTCCAGCGAGTATGCCGCCACCACCCGCAAAAAGCGGGAAGACAGCAAGAAGGGCAAACAGCATTCCAAGCAACCAAAGAAGGTTGCCAAAAAGACGGCGAGGCATCGTAAGTAATGCGACTCTATTACAAGAAAGGCGGTCGCGTTGACAAAGGCGCGATGGCCTGCAACAAGCCGAAGAGGACTCCGGGCCATGCCAAGAAGTCGCACATCGTCAAAGCGTGCGAGGGCGGCAAGGAGAAGATTATTCGCTTTGGGCAACAGGGCGTAAAGACGAACCAGACCGTTGGTCAGCGCAAGGCGTTTAAATCGCGTCATGCGAAGAATATTAAGCGCGGCAAAATGTCTGCGGCTTACTGGGCGGATAGGGTCAAGTGGAGTCCAAGCAAAACTAAGTCCAAGTCCACTAAGTGGAAGAAGGGTAGCTAAATGGCCATCAGCAGAGCGCAAGCTGGCAAGCAGACCAAAAATGCGCCCAGCAAGGTCAAAAAGGTCATGAAGGAGTTCAAAGCCGGCACGCTGAAATCTGGCGGATCAGGCGATAAGGTGACCAACAAAAAGCAGGCTGTTGCCATCGCGCTTTCCGAGGCGGGACTGAGCAAGCCAAAAAGGGCGGCGAATGGCGGGCAAATGCCCAAGGCCAAGTGCCGGAACGGCATTGCCATGCGCGGCAAGACTAGGGGAGTGGTTGTTTAAATGGCGACTAGCGGAACAACCAGCTTTACTCTGGACTTGTCAGATATTATGGAGGAGGCATTTGAGCGTGCCGGCTCCGAACTCCGCAGTGGTTATGATTACAAAACCGCTCGGCGGAGCATTGATTTGCTTATGCTGGAGTGGCAGAACCGAGGACTGAACCTCTGGACGGTGCGAGATGCGTCACTGGCCTTGGTTGCGGGCACTTCGTCGTATGATCTTACTTCTGAAAAGTTAGACATAATAGAGGGCTTGTTGCGCACTGACGCTGGCAACACCTCCAAGCAGTCTGACCTGACAATGCAGAGAATATCTGTCAGCCAGTATGCGCACCAGACAAACAAGCTGACGCAAGGGCGCCCGCTCCAGTACTACGTTGAGCGTAAGCCGACTGGCATTACCGTTCATTTTTGGCCTGTGCCAGACGCAACAACCAGCTACACATTTGCCTACTACTACTTAGACCGCATCGAAGATACAGGCAAGCCGGCGTCTAACACGATGGATGTTCCTGCCCGATACTTACCATGTCTTGTAGCGGGTCTGGCCTACCAGATTGCCAGCAAGAAGCCCGAATCCATGAGTATCGCGCCTGCACTCAAGCAGGTGTACGAAGAGCAGTGGGATTTGGCGGCTGATGCGTCCCGCGAGAAGGCGGCTCTGTATATGGCGCCGGGAGGCTATAACGACCTATGAGCAGTTATGCCAAAGGTAAACATGCTTTCGGCTTTTGTGACCGGACTGGATTCCGTTACCCACTGCGCGACCTTGTCCGTCAGATCGAAGACGGGCGATGGAACGGTCTTTTGGTTGGCCGAGATGTAGTGGATCAGGACCAGCCCCAGCTCAAATTGGGGGATGTCAATGCGAACGATCCACAGGCTCTTAGATTTCCTAGACCTGACAATTCACTTGACGAAAGCCGCGCTTTGTCTGCCTTTGATCCCGTTGGTGGTGGCAATACAGCTCTTGGGAGCCGCACTGTGGGCCTTGACATGGCAGGTATGGTTGGGCGCGTAACGGTAGAGATTTCCTGATGGCGTTTACTTACACCACACTGAAGCAGGCCATACAGGACTATATGGAGTCCAACGAGACCAGCTTTGTCAACAATCTGCCTACAATCATTCAGCAGGCAGAAGACAAGATTCTTAAAACGGTACAGTTGCCCGACTTCCGTAAGAACGTCGAGGGGACTGTGGCTGTTGGCAACCAGTATCTGGTGATGCCATCGGATTTTTTAACGCCATATTCATTGGCAATCGATAATTCCGGATATGATTACCTTTTGTTCAAGGACGTAAACTTTATCCGTCAGGCATACCCATCGACGGCGACAAACGGTGTGCCCAAGTATTACGGCATATTTAGCCGCACGGCATTTATTCTTGGCCCTACCCCAGAAGCGGCATATGACGCGGAACTGCATTACTTCCACAAGCCTACCTCAATAACCGCCTCTACAGACGGCACTAGCTGGCTTGGCACAAATGCCGAGTCAACGCTCCTTTATGGCTGTCTTGTAGAAGCGTACACCTACCTCAAGGGCGATCCAGATTTAATGCAGTTGTATACGCAGAGATACATGGAAGCGCTTGGCAAGCTGGAGGAGCTGGGCGAGGGCTATAGCACAACGGACAGCTATCGTGGCGGAGAGGTAAGGAAGCCTAGATCATGATTGACGCTACCGTTGGCAACGTGTTTGTAGAAACAACGTCCAATAGGGGTTTTACTCCCGAGGAAGTAGCAGAAAGGTGCTTAGGCAGGATTGTTTCCATAGCCGAAAGCGCCGCGCCAGAAGTACGAGCGCAAGCTGAGGCATTTAGAGCTGACATTAGAAAGCTCCTTGTCTACTACATGAAGGAAGCCATAAAAAGCGACCGGACCACTGTTTACAACGCCCTGTGTGATGCGGGGCAAAAAGACCTAGCCGAACTTATCAGGAGACTTTGATATGGCTTTTAGCGGAAACTACATGTGTACATCATTCAAGCAGGAACTGCTTGTAGGATCTCACAACTTCACTGCCAGCACCGGTGACACCTTCAAGCTGGCCATGTATGACAACAACGCAAGTTTTACGGCGGCGACAACCGACTATACCGCGACCAATGAGGTTAGCGGGACAGGTTATTCTGCTGGCGGCGGCACACTGACCAATGTTACGCCTACCACGTCAGGAACAACGGCATTGACGGACTTTGCTGACCTCACATTTAGCTCGTCCACGATCACTGCTCGCGGAGCGTTGATCTACAACACAACCACTGGCGGCGGCACAGGCACAACCGACTCGATTGTTGTTCTGGACTTTGGCTCGGACAAGTCATCCAGTGCAGGAGACTTCACCATTGTGTTCCCAACTGCTGACGCATCTAACGCTATTATTCGGATTGCATAATCATGGCTCTGGTCGTTGCTGATCGCGTAAAAGAAACTACCACCACGACGGGTACGGGAGCAATCTCGCTTGGTGGCGCGGAGGCCAACTTTATAGCCTTCTCGTCAGCTTTGTCGGATGGTGACACAACCTACTACGCCATTATTGATAATGTGAACCAAGCCTACGAAGTGGGCCTTGGCACTTATACGGCGAGTGGGAACACGCTGGCCCGGACGACAGTGCTGGCCAGTTCTAATAGTGGATCTGCTGTTAACTTTTCAGCAGGAAGCAAAGATGTATTTATCAACTACCCTGCGGGGAAGTCGGTATATTTGGATGGGTCAAACCAACTTGTCATCAACGGCACGGCGGTTACATCAACTCCGGCAGAGATTAATCTAGTAGACGGCTCTTCAGCGGGTACAATTGTTAATTCAAAAGCAGTAATTTACGGTGCGTCGGGTGAGGTAAACGCCACAACTTTGCAAGTTGCAGGCACGTCTATTACCGCAACTGCCGCAGAGCTTAATTACTCAAGCGGCGTAACCTCTGCTATTCAAACTCAAATCGACAGTAAGAATGCGTTGCCGATCTTGAAGGGCGCAAACTACACGGCGTCTGCTGGCGAGTTTGTTATAGCCACGGCAGGTGGTATCACCATCACGCTACCGGCGTCACCCAGCGCGGGCAACACTGTAACAGTCAAGGACGGTACTGGTGCGGCGGCAACCACCACGTTTACTGTCGGCAGGAATGGCGAAAACATTGCGTCTAGCGCAACTGACCTGACTTTCGACAAAAACTTTGCCGAAATTACCATGACGTACATCAACGGCACTATTGGCTGGAGCGTGTAAGTGAGCAACCTTTCGGAGCTATTACCGGCTGGTGGAGGTCAGAACAACTTCACCTTCACTGCGTCTGGCGCTATCTCCAATGGCGACACGATTATCGTAAACAGCGATAACACCGTGTCCGCCGTTTCCTCTTCAGCAACTGGAGTAATTGGCGCTATTGGAACGGCGACTTCGTTTGACTCCAATGCCACCCATATGTCGGGGGCGTATGATCCCATTAATAAGATAGTGTTAATTGCCTACGACGATAACAATAATAGTTCTTACGGCACGGCTGTTGTAGGCACAATATCGGGAAACACAATTACATTTGGCACTCCAGTTGTCTTTCTTAGCAATACCGTAGCCTATACCTCGACGGCGTTTGATAGCACGGCAAAAAAGTTTGTTGTGGGGCATCAGGGAGGAATTGGTGGATACGCCACCCTTCTGACCGTCAGCGGCACATCCATAACAGTAAATCAAAATTATCAGTTCACTTCCTCCGCGATCTCCTTTACTTCTGTAGCGTATTCTTACACAGACAACATCACCGCGATTGCTTTTAGAAATGGGGCGGGCACAGCGGGTGCGGCTGTTGGTGCCACCGTTAGCGGAACCAGTATAAGCACTAGCTCTGTACAATATTACACGGCAAGTGTTTCTTCATACACAGCCGTTGCTTTTGATGAGAGTGCTGGGAAATTTGTATTTGTCGCCCAAGATGGAGGAAACAATGACGCTGGAACAGCGGTAGTTGGCACATGGGGCGGTGGAAGTTTTAGTTTTGGTACTCCTGTCACATACGACACTTCTGGTCTAGTGGCATTTAATCAGATTGCGTATGACGCCAGCGCTCAGAAAGTTGTTATTGCTTGGACTGCTTATGGAAACAATCAATACGCAACAGCCATTGTTGGCACGGTAAGCGGAACGTCCATCAGCTTCGGAACGTCAGTTGTCTTTGGGAGCTACGCCGCTCAGTATCCCAGCGTAACGTATTGTCCTCTTTTGCAACGTGTTTTTGCTTTTTCCAAAAACAATGCATTAGGGAGTCCATATCCCAGCTTCGCGGCTATGGGGAAGGTTTCTGGCAGTTCAATTTCTTTTGGATCGTCAACGCAAATATCAGACGGCTCGGCTTACAATTCAGCAATTTATATTCCTGACAAAAACAAGGTTTTGACGCTGTACCAAGATCCTACCTCTACTTCAGGAGTGGTAAACCTCGTTGAGGTCAATAACTACAACTTTACTGACGCAGGCTTTATCGGGCTTGCCGCACAAGCCATTTCTGACACTGCCACGGGATCAGTCAATACTCTTGGGTCGCTAAACGAATCGCAATCTGGGCTGACTATCGGATCTGATTATTACGCTTACAGGGACGGAAGCCTCGTCACAAGCCCTGTCGGGTTTGATATTGGCGGAGGCGCTTACGACAATAAAAGCGTTAGCGTGGCGGCTCAAATCGCGTCGCCGTCCGCAGTGGCAATTAGCGCAGATGGAACTGCAATGTATGTGCTGGATTTAGGCTCTCCATACAACGTGGCTCAATACACCCTTGCAACAGCCTATGACGTTTCAACAGCTACCTACGCATCAAAGAGCTTTTCGGTATCAAGCCAAGAAACATCCCCACGGGGAATGACGTTTAAGCCTGACGGGACAAAATTTTATGTAATTGGCTCAGGAAATAAGACTGTCTACGAGTATACCCTGTCCACGGCATGGGACATATCTACAGCCTCCTACAGCGGAAACTCTTTCCTTGCTACAGGACAATCTACCCCTTGCGGACTAGGATTTAATAGCGCAGGCACCAGACTTTTTATTGTTGACCAAGCTGACGATGACGTTCATCAATACAATTTAAGCACTGGCTTTGATCTTTCCACTGCATCAGCCTCCGGCAACGTGTTTGACGGCACTAACCAAGACTCTACGGCGCAGGATATGTTTGTGTCTCCAGACGGCACTAAATTTTTTATTCTGGGTAATGCCACCTCCACCGTCTATCGTTACGACATGGCGACCGCAGGCGATTTATCTACCGCCTCCTACACGGGGCTTCTTTTATATTTTGGATCTCAAGCAAGCGGGAGTGGATATGGCCTGACCTTTTCTCAAGACGGCCTGAAAATGTATGTATCAGGCGGCTCAAGCGACTTTGTTTATCAGTACACAGCCTCAACAGCATATACCGACAATAAGGTTGGCAAAGCCATTTCCGCCACCACCATTAATATGAAGAACCGATCATGAGCAATCTGAGCGAGTTATTTCCTGCGGGGGCTGGCAAGGAGGTCAGCTTTGTCGCTTCCGGAACTATCGACACGGGTGACACGGTAATCCTGAATAGCGACGGAACTGTTAGCGTGGTTTCTGGTCAGGCTGAGGTTATGAATCAGGGGGCTTACTTTGCGCCATCAGGCACTTCTGGGAATTACTCAGTTGCCGCCTATGATTCAAATGCAGGCAGAGTTGTCATTGCGTATGCAAACCAAAGCACCGCTCAGGGAGAGGCAAAAGTTGGGACACTGTCTGGAAACACTATTCTTTTTGGCACCGCCGTTGTATTTGAAACGGGAGATACGCGAGACATTGCTATTTCCTATGACGAAAACGCGCAAAAAGTTTTAATTAGCTACAAAGACCAAACTAATAACCAATACGGCACTGCTATAGTCGGCACCGTATCTGGGACCAGCATTTCATTTGGCACCCCAGTAGTTTTTCAAAGCAATATTACGGGGCACCACACAAGCATCTATGTGCCAGATCAGCTATGTGTTTTGATGGTTTATGGTTATTTCCCTGTTAATAAGCTTATTCCTGTTGCAAAAAGGGTAACCATTTCGGGTACTACGCCGTCATTTAGCGGCACTTACACAGTAGACTCAAATGAAATTAACGACACTGGATGCCTGACTTATGACACAGATCAGGACAAGGTTATTTTTTCATGGACTGACCAAGGGCAAGCCTTTTACGGCGTGGCAAATGTAATTACGGTGACCACTGGCGTGTCGGTTGCGACAAAGGTGGTGTTTAACTCTGGGACTACTTTTTTCTCTAGCGTCGCCTATAACACTCACGCTCAAAAAACGGTATTAACCTATCAGGACTCTTCAAACGGCGGTGTATTGACGGGAAGAATAGCAACCCTGAGTGGAACGACCATTAGCTTTGGCGGCGAAATTACGCTTGAGGTCATCAACCCATCGTATGCATTTATGAAATACTATGCATCAGGAGAGTTAAATGTCCTTGCTTACAGAAATAACACCACAAATAAATTTAATTACAGGACAGTAAAGATATCTGGCTCTACCTTGGTTATTTCTGATGAAGTGGCTGGAAATCAAAATTATTATGGTAATGAGCGGGCTTTTATCGCCTATGACCCGATAAACGATTATTTTTTAATGGGGGGCGCAAGATACGCTTACATCACCCGACCCGCTTACACAAATGTCACCTCGGATAATTTCCTCGGAATATCAACAGGAGCTATCTCCAACGCGGCCAGTGGAAGCATCACCGTCAAGGGCGGAGTATCAAGTAATGTGTCGGGGCTTACGCCAAACTCTGTGTATTATGTTCAGAACGACGGGAGCTTTCAGCCTACCGGGGCAATTCCATTTAACTTAAATGGGGCTAGCTATGATGGCATCAATTTTTCTGTAAACAGTCAGACAGAACTCTACACGTTTGCTTTTAGTTCAGACGGCACCAAACTGTATGCAACGGGAAACACCAGCGGAATAGTCTATCAATATACACTGGCCACCGCTTGGAATGTTGGAAGCGCATCATATGCATCTATTAGTTTTAATGCTTCTTCTCAAATTGCAAACCCCTATACAATCAGGTCTATGGACTTTTCTGATGACGGAACAAAAATGTACCTCACAGATTGGTCTAACAATGTTATTTACCAATACACTTTAAGCACCGCTTGGAATATCTCTACAGCGTCTTACGACTCAAAATCATTTTCACCTTCATCGCAAGGCAGTCAGCCATATGGTATTCGCATTGAAAACAGTGGATCTAAACTGTATGTGTTATGTGACTCTTCGCAGGACAGCATCTTTGAATATGATTTAAGTCCTGCTTACGATATATCAACAGCAAGCTATTCGTCAAAAAGCCTAGATATTTCCGCAAGAGGAACGTCACCGACAGGTCTAACTTTCTCTTCTGACGGCACCAAGCTAATAACCTCGGAAAGAATCGGAGAGAACCAGCTACACAAATGGAATCTTTCTACCGCTTGGGATATCTCCACTGGAGTCTATGAAATCTCTTTTAGTGTTGACACTCAAATTACCAATGCCTGCTGGGGAGTTTCTACTAGCTCTGATGGCAAAAAAATATACGCCATTGGCAGTGGGTCACAAACAAACATTGTGTGGCAATATTCAGCGGGACCAGCGATTACCAGCCTGCTTGCGGGAAGGGCGCTATCGGCAACCAGTATTGACTTGGATTACAGCACATGAGCAATCTATCTGACTTGTTGCCAGCAGGGGCGTCCGGAAAAAAAGCCACATTTACTGCATCAGGCGCGATTTCAAACGGTGATACCGTCATCCTGAACACAGACGGAACGATTAGCGTTGTAGCGCAGATTAGCGAGTCAAAAGGCTCGTCATCGACGTTTGAGTCGGCAAGTACAACTTATTTTGACTCTGTATATGACACTAACGCAGATGCAATAGTCATCTCCTATAGGGATAACGGCCTTGGCGGTTATTTGACCGTTGTGGCTGGGTCTATATCGGGAAGCTCAATTACATTCGGCACACCCGTTGTTTTTTATAGCTTCGCGACCACCCACACATCTATTGCATTTAATCCAGACAACAACACGATTGCGGTAGCGTTTCAGGCGAATACATGGGGCAGACATGCCGTTGGAAGCGTAAGCGGCACCACCGTCACTCTCGGTGGAACAGGCAATTTTTATGGGGCGTCCGCTGGGGAGTGTTCAATAGCCTACAACATAGCCGCAAGCAAGTGGGTGGTGGTAGTTGAAGGAGTCTCCAATTCCAACTATCTGTACTCATATAGCGGGAGCGGCGACTTAACCGGCATAAGCTGGAATGGCGCACAAAACATCAAAGCCGCCGCAGGGTATTGGCCAAATGTTGTTTATGACCCCAACGCGGAACGCATCGTTATATTTTGGAGAGATGGTGGAAATGCCAACTACGGTACGGCTGTTGTTGGAGAAATAAACGCAAGCAGTACGGGATATGATTACGGTACTCCGGTAGTTTTTGAGAGCGGTCAGACTGACTACCCAGATGCCTGCTTTGATTCAGACAACAACCTTGTTGTCGTGGCATATCGCGACACTTCGGACAGCAACGCGGGTAAGGTTATAGCGGGTCAAGTTTCCGGAACGGGTACAGGCTCGACTATTTCTTTTGGGTCAGCAGTGGCAATCGGACAGCAGTCTGGCGATTACAGCATTACCTACGACGCCGTAAACAAAAAGTCGGTGGTTGGCGTTCGTAACGGCACAAACGGCTACCCTTATGTCTACAACGCCACAGTTTCGTCAAACAAAAGCGTTTCTGTTGATTCTGGCTTTGAAATAAACACAACCGCCACATCTAGCACTCAATATAGCTCCATCTCTGTAACATATAGCCCAGACACGGCAACGACTGCTGTGATGTACTCAAATAGCAGTACATCGGGCGATGCGGTCGTATACCAGCCCTTGTCCAGCAACGCATTACCCACCCCCAAGTTTGTGGGGATTGCTCAAGAAGATATTGCTAATGCGGCGTCTGGAGAGGTTGTATTGGTGGGCGGAATAGCTGAAAACGCCACGTCTGAAGTGACCACGACTAACTCTACCGTATACCTTCAGCTTGACGGAACACTGTCTACCACAGCCTCAGCTATTGAGGCTGGATTGGCGTTTGGCCCTTTAGCCGCGATTGGATATCAATTAAGCAATGCGTCTTATGACTCTGTGAATTTTAATGTGTTTGCGCAAGAGAACATCCCGACCGGAGTTTTATTTAATAACGATGGAACTAAGATGTTTATTGTTGGATACAGCGGAGATGAAGTTAATGAATACACATTAAGCACTGCTTATGATGTCTCTACTGCCTCTGCATCAACATTATTTAGTGTTGCAAGCCAAGAACTTACCCCCCTTGGAATGTCGTTTAATAGCGATGGAACTAAATTTTATATTATAGGCTCTGCCAACGACACAGTGTTTCAATACAGTTGCTCTACCGCTTATTCTATGGCAACAGCTTCTTATGACTCCGTAAGTTTTTCTGTGGCCTCGCAGTCTACTAATCCTACAGATGTGACCTTTAATAACGATGGTACAAAAATGTACATTTCGTCTTCAAACGCATCTACGGGAGGAGTATATCAATATAGTTTAAGTACTGCGTTCAATGTTTCAACAGCTTCCTATGATTCTGTAACTTTAAACACAACTGCACAAGAAAATAACCAAAGGGCCATCGCATTTAATAATGATGGAACAAAGCTGTTTATTGTGGGTCAACAAAATGACACTGTTTTTGAATATGCTTTAACTACAGCTTACGATTTAAGCACAGCTTCTTATTCGTCAACCTCGCTTAGTGTCACTGCTGTAGTTACTGAACCACTAGGGCTTACATTCAAACCAGATGGAACCAAGATGTACCTTGTCAGCGCTGGCGGCAATGTTGCTGTTTATCAATACTCATCATCAATTAACACAACCAGCAAACTTTTACTTAACGGGTAAATGAAATGAAAACCATTGTAGAAAACGCAACCAATCTATCTAAATACCTCTTTGCCGATGACAAGGCGGTTGATATGCAGGCCGGTCAAATCAATGTGGGCGACCCTGACAGCCTTGACTTTATTATTGGCGACCTCAATTCGGGCAACTCCACTTTGCACGAAAATGTAACTGATGCGCCAGCGGATTGGATGGGTAACAGGTACACCTACGACGGCACCACTTGGACTCAAGACCCGAACTGGGTTGATCCGAACGCAGAGTAACCAATGAATGGACCCCTTGAGTTTGGTAGCGATGGCCTCGACCACCTTCAAGGGGTTACAGGTACTTGTCAGTAAAGGGGCCGAAATAGAACATGTGGCTCAGAAGCTGGGCCACTGGTACACGCTAGTATCTGACATCAATCAGGCAGAGAAAGAGGCGGAAAGCCCGCCCTTTTTCAAGAAAATGTTTGACGGCTCCTCCGTTGAAGAGCAGGCGTTGAATGCTGTTATTGCAAAAAAAAAGATAGAAGAGCAGAACAAGCAAATCCGCGAACTAATTATGTACGCATACGGGGAGGAGACATATCGTGAAATGCTCCAAATGCGCAAAGAAATTAGGGCAAAGCGGGAAAAAATGATTTATCAACAGCGGCGCAGACAGCGCCGTATGCTTGATGTGTCAGCGTTAGTGATGGCGCTTATTTTTTCTGGCGGCATCATTTATTTTACTTTAACCCTTATCCAATCACTAAGGAGCGCGTAATGCGTAATCTACTTGCACTGCTTTCCATCTTTTCAATTGCCGCGTCAGCGGAGACGGTCATTAACTACGATGACGGCTCCACCTACACTCTGTCTGACAATCAAGAAATATATATCAGCACCCCAAACAGCACCTTGTTTACGCGCAAGCTGTACAAAAATAAAAACACTTACTTTGTCGCCCAAGAGCCGTGGTCTAAACGCGACTATGTCCCGCAGGCTACCGACGGTTTCCCGGTCGGTTCTCATGAGTGGTGTAAGGCGTACATCCCTTGGAGCGAGGGCTTTACCTTTAGCATGCAGTCATGGCAACGACACTGCGATTCGAACAACGACGGCGTATACGACGAGAACGACGACCGCTGGTCTGAATAATACTGGTTTGCCGGCGAGGGCTGATTATGGATCAGGGGATGATCAACACTGTTATTACTCTTGCCGGCGGCGTATTTGGCTGGTTATTGAAAACGCTATGGGACTCTGTGCGGATGCTGGAAAGGACGGACGACATGATTCTGGAAAAGGTAAACAGGGTCGAAGTGCTGGTTGCTGGCGAGTATGTTCGCAGAGAGGAATTCAGGGATACCGTCGAGCGCCTGTTTGTCAAGCTGGATCAGATAGAGGCTAAGATCGACCAAAAGGCGGATAAGTAGTAAATCATGCTTGGGTCTCGTAGCTTATCAGCGTCGGCGTTTAGCGAAAGCCCAGATGGCCCCGTAAGCGCTCAGGGCGTGGCCGCTACAGGCTCCGTTGGCTCTGTTGTTGCAACTGGAGACGCTATCGTATCGCTGACAGGGGTAAGCGGTACTAGCGCAGTTGGCTCGGTAATCGCCCGATTCCCAGTGGATGTATCGGTCACCGGAATATCTGGAACGACATCTGTTGGCGCCGCAATAGGCTCAATCCCAGTCTCGGTCAGCGTGACGGGCGTTGGTGCCATTATGCCCATGACCGCTACAGAGGCTGGTGGTCCCCTATTTGGCGGGATGGCGTTTAGTCAGGAATCGTTCTCCTCACTGGCGGACGGCCCGAATAATATCATAGTCCTAGAGGGCGCTGGCGCAATACTGGTAGGTGTCGAGGCGACTGGAGCAGTCGGCGCCGTTGCAGTGAGCGGAGACGCAAATGTCGGCACCACCGGCCTCTCTGCCACAGCCTCCGTGGACAGCGTTAGCGTTACTGGTAAGGCCAACGTCAGCCCGACAGGCATTGCCGCCACAGGCACTCCGGGCACCGTAACGGTTGTTGAGGGGACGGGTGTTAATGCTCTCCTTAGCTCGCCAAGGATGCAAGGTCAGGTTGGAATTGTTGCGCCAAATGCGGAAATAAAAGTGTTTTTGACCGGGGTGTCGGCAACTGGACAGGTTACACCCGCGTCTGTTGTCTCTTGGAACGAAATCATTGTTAATCAAGACCCGAACTGGGTTGAAATTGCGGCGTAGGGGAAACCATGCCTAGCACATACACAGCAAATCTTGGCATTGAAAAGATCACAACCGGAGATCAGTCCGGCCTGTGGGGTGCCACGACAAACATTAACTTCGACATCATTGATCAGGCTGTAAACGGCATTCTGTCTTTGACGCTGGCCTCTGCCGGAAGCTCAGGTTCGCCTACAGACATCCCAATTAGCGATGGCGCGGTGTCGAATGGGCGCAACAAGTTCATTGAATTTACTGACGGCGGGGATCTTGGCGCGACAGCTTATGTCCGCCTTACGCCGAGTAATGCGGAAAAGATTGTATTTGTAAGAAACAGCCTATCCGGCGGCAGGTCTGTCATCCTGTTTCAAGGAACGTACAGCGCGTCAAATGACTTTGAGCTGGCAAATGGCAAGGACGCAGTGTTGAAGTTTAGCGGCGCTGGAGCCGGTGCAACGGTTACTCAAGTGTTTGCCGATCTTGTTGCTGACAACTTAACAGCAAATGTTACCGGCAACCTCACGGGAGATGTTACCGGTAACGTGACAGGAGCAGTGACTGGTAACGTAACCGGGAACCTGACCGGGAATGTGACAGGGGATGTGACCGGCAATGTGACTGGAAACATAACCTCTATCGGCGCATCATCGTTTACTAACGCCGACATCAATGGGGGGGCGATTGACGGCACCGTGATTGGCGCTTCTTCAGCCGCCGCCGCCACGTTCACCAATATTACGGCCTCGGGAACATCGACGCTGACCACCGTGGACATCAACGCGGGTGATATCGATGGCACTAACATCGGCTCGTCAACTCCCGGCGCAGGCACTTTTTCGGCGCTAGTCACGACAGCCGATCATATTCGAATTAACACGTCCCAGACCCCAGCAAGCTCTTCGGCATCTGGCGCGGCAGGGGAAATCGCTTGGGACAGCAACTATATATACGTCTGCGTGGCGACCAATAGCTGGAAGCGCGTGGCGCTATCGACATTCTGATGGATGCATTTAGGGTAATGGCTAGCGCTTTCCTGATGGCGCTGGTGCTTATCTCTGCGTCCTGTACCGTTATATCAAGCTCCGATCCGGAGTGGGAGTGGCCCCATGATTGAAGCACTGATAGCCCCAGTAACGAGCCTTCTGGACAAGTTTATCCCTGACGCAGATGAGCGTAATCGTTTGGCCCACGAGATCGCCACGATGTCAGAGAGGCACGCACATGAACTTGCCAAAGGTCAGATTGAGGTTAATAAGGCCGAGGCAACGCACAAGTCAATGTTTGTTGCCGGTTGGCGCCCGTTCGTCGGGTGGGTTTCTGGAGTGGCCCTTTCATGGCATTTCATCGGTCAACCACTGGCTGTTTTTGTCATTGCGTACACGGGCATAGAGACCCCGCCGCTACCGGCATTCGACATGGATAGCCTGCTTACTGTGCTTCTTGGAATGCTAGGTCTCGGAGGCTTGAGGACGTTTGAAAAAACCAAAGGGGTAGCGAGGGAAAAGTGATGTTTGTAATGGAGCAGATTAGGGCGATTGGAAAGGCATGCAAGGCTCGCATGATGCACCTCACAGAGGGCGAAGCGGGAGCGCTGTTTCTTTCTGCGGTGGCTTTATTAATCCTATTGGCCGCTTGGGCGATTTCATAATGATTACGCCGGAAGGGCTGGATCGATGGCGAATAATACCGAGACTGCTCATGGTTACGATGCTGGTGATGACCTATCGCGTGGTCGAGTGGTTTATGGACATTCCCGCTAATCAGGTATCTATTCCGCAGAGCGCCTTGGTGTCCGTGATGACGGGCGCGTTGACTGGCGCTTTTGGTTTGTACCTTGGTAGTGACAAGTCAAAAAGTGACTAACTTTAAGTATTTCAACCTGTCTGACTTCAATTGTCAGGAGACAGGTGAGAACGAAATGGACCTTGATTTTATCAGGGATCTGGATGAGCTACGCGAAGCCTGCGGGTTCCCATTCGTTATTACGTCCGGATACCGATCTTCTCGCCATAGTCTGGAGGCTAATAAGGAAAAGCCGGGTATGCACGCGCACGGCATTGCGGCAGACATACAGGTCAAAAATGGCCATGAGCGCATGCTGATTGTCTGGAAGGCGATAGAAATGGGCTTCAATGGCATCGGCGTGGCTAAGACATTTGTCCATGTAGATAAGCGAAATTCCACACCCGTTATGTGGGTTTACTGAGGTACACCAGTGGCGCTGACCAAGATTGCCTTCAAGCCGGGAATAGACAAGGAAGGTACAGAGTACAGCGCAGATTCCGGCTGGTTTGATGGCGACAAAATTCGCTTCAGAAAAGGCCGCGTCGAGACCATTGGCGGTTGGACGAAGTATGTCAGCACCCCGATTAAAGGCGTGGCTAGATCGCTATTCGACTGGGGATCTGCCGTTGGTAACAAGTATTTAGGTGTAGGCACAAACCTAAAGTTTTACGTCGAGACCGGCGGCATTATTTCTGACATCACGCCGATAAGGGAGACGACTGCCGCT
>Ga0208917_1000687_pt1 | contig 17075 bp, 21 predicted proteins | sample DEB08_DNA_10_FD_185500 | JGI IMG/M metagenome (GOLD analysis project Ga0208917, IMG submission 185500) | Aqueous microbial communities from the Delaware River and Bay under freshwater to marine salinity gradient to study organic matter... | ecosystem: Environmental > Aquatic > Marine > Coastal ...
AGGCCCCGCCTTCATCGCGTTAAGCAAAGCCGCGGTGAGCATTGCCGTGGACACAACCTGGTCAACAGTCATGCCTTTCATCGTGCCATCAATCTTTCGACTACGCCCCAGAGACTCAATCTCAATTCCGTAAAGGTGAGAGTTACCGCGATCCTTCGGGATCACAATGTCTTTACCACGGCGAGGGAACTTCCACGGACCGCCTCGTCCAGCATGGTAAGCACCGCTGCCGCTACACACGAAAACCATTCCGTCACGAGCCACTAGAAAATGCGCGGCGCGAACCGGCTTGTACGGGTTAGTGAAACAAATATACCGTAGTGAATCCGTACCCGCGGTGTGGTGCAGTAAGACACCTTGGAAGTCTGATCGACCTTTGTAAGGGTCAATGCTAGGCGAGTCCCAGCCTTGCACAAACTGGCTCTTGACTTTGTATTTCTTTAACTTGTAGGCCAGCCGCTTAGTGCTTACCTTCATCGGCCGCACGTTTCACAGTATTCATCGCCCCAATGTTCATCGGGCTCGACAACATTCGGCTCGTGTTGTATTCGAACCATGCTCGGTGTATCGGCGTCATTTACACCGGAACCGACAAGGCTCGTTAGAACACTGGCGATAGCCGACAGCCCGACGATACTCCAGAACTGCTGCCAATCAACGTCGAGAATTCCAGTTTGACCTACAACCCAGAACGACAGCGCGACCTGCGCCGCTGTCTTAATCGCCCGCTCTGCGGTCTGCTTCCAAAACTCTTTACTCCACATGTCTAGCTCCTAACGGTTTTCGATGTGCCATTCGATGTGGTCATCGACCTTGCCTCTGATCTCGCGCACGTCCGCGCGGATCTCGTTTAGCGTGTCTCTGGTGCTGCTGCCGCCGTTCGGTTTAAACTCGCGGCTCATGCTGATCTGCGCCTTGATGACCCACAGCAGGCCGGCGGCTATCGCGCTCAGTATGGCGAACAGGCCGACCGAGATGCCGATCACCTCGGCTGCGCTCATGGAGCCTCGTCCTCCGCTGGTGCTTCCGGCGCGACGAACTCGTCAAGATCGGCGTCGTAAGTGAAACCGATACCGGCGTACCTGCCGCGAATATTGCCGTTGTACGAGGTGCGAATCCACGTGCCCGTCAAGCCGATGCCGTGAATGTACGCCTCGATCGCCGCGTCACTCTCTGTCTCATCAAGGTCGTCTGGTACGACGATGACCTCACGGACGATGCCGTCCTCAATGCGTGCCGCATGTGCCATTAGTTCTGACCTCCGTCTAGTTGGTTACTCATTTACGCTGTCCTCACTCGCACGATCACAACACCGCTGCCACCAGCACCGCCAGTAGTACCCCCGCCGCCACCGCCGCCGCCTGTGTTAGCGGTGCCGCTTCCTCCTGTGCCTGTATTCCCATCTGATCCATCGCCACCACCTGAGCCTCCTGTGCCTCCTGTGGGATTCCCTGAACCAGCACCACCACCGCCATAGTTAGCGGCTGATCCGGTTATGGACGATGAAATAGCGCTGCCTCCATCGCCGCCGATACCGCTTGCTGCATCTGAGCCGACCGATCCAGCGCCGCCTCCTCCTGCGCCCGCATTTACGACTGCGCTTGATCCGCCGTCGTTACCTTGTCCACTAATACCCGCAGATCCGGTTGAGTTCTCCAAAGCGCCGCCACCAGAGCCACCCGGATGTCCTGATGGGATCATGAAAGAACCACCACCACCACCACCGACACCGAAATAAACACCTACGCGACTACTGACCCCTTGACCCCCTGAGGCGTTGCCAACACCCGACACCGCACCACCAGCGCCGACCGTTACCGTGTGCGTGCCTGCGGAAAGAAAGACATTGTCATTGAGAACGCCGCCAGCGCCACCGCCACCTACGGTTTGATTAGTCACGTTTCCTGTACCACCGCCTCCCCCTCCGCCTACGCAGAGCAGGTCCACGAAACCAGCCTGATTCACCGTCAACGAACCACTACTCGTGAACTCGTAGTAGGAGTACGTCGCGCCACCAGATGAGTACGTTCCCGTAGCGGTGTTACCAATAGAAGCGAAACCAGCGACCGGGGTGTACGGACGCGCTACACGAACAACAACCTTACCGCTGCCGCCGGCGCCTGCATCAACAGCGGCACCTGCTGCTGAACCCCCACCGCCACCACCAGTGTTTACCGTTCCCGCTGTTCCTGCCGTGCTCGGACCACCGCCAGCACCACCGCCACCTGAACCGGCAGCGCCACCAGTAGTTTCACCACCACCGCCGCCGCCACCGGCACGGATAACACTTGAACCTGTGTACGAGTTGGCCAAACCTGCGCCACCGGCACCTGCTGTGGATGCAATAGCGTTACCGCCTGTTCCACCCGCGCCGCCACCACCGCCGCCACCACGTTGCGCCGCTGTTGCGCTGCCAAATCCAGTACCACCATCGTTACCCTGACCACTTGTACCGGATGCGCCAACGTTGCTCGCGTTTTCAGCACCACCACCGCCGCCAGAGCCACCCGGACTAGACGTCGTATCAGGTTCCGGCCGACCGCCGCCGCCGCCGCCGCCGACACCGTAATAGGGTCCAAGACGCGAACTGTTTCCGTTGCCACCGGGGTTTTCCTCCGCACCGGCTCGGCCACCTGCACCGACAACGACAGTCTGCGTTCCCGTGGTCAAGAAGGCATTAGTCGCAACAAGCATCCCGCCTGCGCCACCGCCGCCACCACCACCTGCGTTATTATCTCCACCTCCGCCGCCAGCGCCGACAACCAGCACATCAGCCAACCCCGCCTGAGTCACCGTCAGCGACGAACTGCTATCGAACTCCCAATAGTCATACGTCACCCCACCAGAGGTGTAGTCACCCGTCGGAGTGTCAGAGATCGCAGCACCACCAAGCGCACCACTAACCTCAGTCCACGCGCTCCCGTCGTAAATCTCCAACTTGTCGTCATCGCTGCGGTAGCAAGCCTGACCCTCGACAGGTGAAGTGATCGCCGCGTCACGCGCAGTCGCGTCAGCGAACACAGCGATACCCTGCATCAAGAAATCGTTCGTGTCAGCGGCCGTGAGCACGTCTCCGGCGTTGAATGTCTTAAATCCACCAGCAGGCATTACAGTGTCTCCCAACTTGAACCGTCATAGTAAACAAGTGAATCATCATCTTTAAGAAAGGCAAACATGCCTTCGCTCGGGCTTGTGATCGCCGTATCCCTAGCAGAACTCGACGCGAACACCATAACTTGCTGCTGCATGATGTAAGTATTCACATCGGCGGCAGTCAGAACGTCACCGCTTGCAAAAGTCTTAAAGCCTGCACCTGCCATTGAAGCTCCTTAGAAACCTAGAGTGCTCGTGTCAAGAATACCGAAAAGTGCGCTGTCAAGAATAAACGAGGCTTGCGCCTGACTCATCGAAAGTGTTACAACGTGGTTCGGTTCGGCTCGCGTAAAAGAATGCTCAATGCGATCCAATGTTGCGTACTGACTAATTGCTGCGCCGGTGCTGGGTGCGAAAACAACCTGCAGCGGGTCAGCAACCTCGAGGGCACCAACCGTTGCTCTCTGTGACGCATTTAAACCATCAACAACAATCGAAACGCTAGTGATCTCATAGGCGACATCTTTATGTCGCGCCAAGAGGAAGTCAGCAAGTTCACCCAACTCTGTGTCATCGTCGAATAAGAGATCCGTTTGGCTTAACTCACTTTTGCCGTACGTTGTTTCACTGGTCGAGTCCGTGCGGGTTTCCGTGCCGCCGCCTTTTCTCGTCAGTTTAACTGTGTTAAAGATTTGATCTGTGCTGCTGTCAACTTCGATACTGCTGATCGGTACACCGCCCGAACCTAGCACCGTGGCTGTCGCAAAGTTTTGTGTTGCTTGGCGATCCTCGAAAGTAGCCAGACCTTGGCGATCCATGTAGAACGCGCCGAACTCCGTGTTTTTGATCGTTGAGATGTACGACAGGAGGTTAGTGTTTGCTGCTGGTGTATCGGCTTGCAGGGTGACAAGTCCAGTGTCCAGGTCTCGCTTACCTGTCGGCCAACCGGACTCTGTGAGCACAGCGCCTATTCGCGCACCGCTAGTCTGCGCCGATTTAGTTGTGGTGGTTACATTCGTTTGACCGAGAGTCAAGAAACCGTCACCGCAGATGGCTGTCGTCGTGCTGTCACCCGACACGGCGTAATCAATCTGCCAGTCATCAACTAGACCGCTAAAGATTGGCACACCGTCCAGAAGGATCTGCACGTTTTTACGCGGCACAATGTTATCAACGTACGGGAAACTGGCCCCGCTACCCGATAACGGGTCGAATAATCTTGCGCGGTTATCCAACACGATCGAAGCAGAACCCGCCTGCACTTCACCGAGCAGAGCACTACGCCCGCGAGAGATACTAAGTGTCCGCACTTTATCGGTCACATCTACAAGCGAGAAATCACCACCGAGAGTGTAGACAGTGTTGTCAAGTTTGCCCTTGACCGCACTATCTAGCTCAAAAAAGTTTGTGACCCCGCCGGCGTCCTGGCTGAAAGCAAAGACAACTTGGATAGCCATTACGCAACCTTCACAGGCAGAGGTCCGTTTTGCCTTTCGTACTGCTTCAGAGCCTCGACTATCTGGCGACCGACGGCGCGACCATCTGTACCGATACCAGCGTTCACGTTGATCACGATATTGCTGGTGCTGTTAGAACCGGACATGCCGCGAGATAACGGGACAACGGCTTCCGGTCCAGCCTCACCGATTAGCGCCAAGGTCGGCTGAGTAACGATACCGCCTTGTGCAAGAGCCGGTATCGAAGCAAGGCCTTTCGTACCGATAGAGAACGGGCCGAATGTTTTGCTTGCCGGCCCGACACCGACAGTAAACTGTGGCACTTCGAACTTAAGGCTATTCCATGCACCGATGATCTTGTTAATGCCTCGGATCACAAAGTTAATCGCGCCTTTTATCGTGGACTCAATTGTGTCCTTAACGGTATTAAAGACATTAGCGATGAAGTCACGAATGGCTGTGAACGTCTCCACAAACGCGGTCTGTACACCCGACACAAACTCTTGAATGCGCGAAACTGCCTCGGTGGAAAACTCTCCGATGGCGACAGATACTTCAGCAATCTTACCGATCACCTTCACCCAGAAGCCGATCAAGTTAATCAAAGCCGAGATAATGAAACCGATCACTTGGATTAGTTTCGTGAGGTAAATGCTGTAAAACTCGACGATGATCGGGACGACCTTGTCCGCAATGAACTGTGCAGCAATCTTAAAACCGTCACGGAGTTGCATTAATGTTTCGCGGTTTTCTTCCAGGGTTTTCTTAACCTGGTCAATGACACCGATGACTGCGGCACGTATTCTTTCGAAAGCAGCCTTGACTGCGTCACGCAATGTTTGGCTGTTCTTCCACAGATACATGAAGCCGGCGGCGAGAGCAGCAGCCGCTAACACAACACCAGCGATAATCAAAGTAACTGGGTTGATCGCAGCCACAATGGCACCGAAAATGCTTATCAGTTTACCGACCACCAATAGAACCGGTCCGATGGCGGCAGCAATCCCAGCCACCTTGATAATCATTTCTTGCATAGGCTGCGGCAGCGTTCTAAAACCTTCCGTCAGTTTACCTACGAACATTGTTAGTTGCTCGACAAGATCCGCGGCGCGATCTAGTAAACCGCTATCCGCGAGAGAGATCATTAAACCTTCGAAAGCGGATTTGAGCTTCGTAACGGCGCCGTTAAGACCTTCCAGTTGTGTGCTGGCGATGTTATCGGCTGTGCCGCCGGACGTCTCCAACATACCTGTAAGTTCGGTAAGCGCACCGGAACCTTGACCAAGTAGGGCAGCCATACCGGGTCCCGCTCGGGCACCGAACACCGCCATGAGATCCGCTGTGCTCGCACCCGATTTTGCGAAAACGTCCATGATATCCGCGAAAGATTTAAGATTGCCTTCCGCGTCCAAGAATGCGAATGAACCGTCCTCGGCTTGGATACCCAGGTCGTACATGGTGTTGGCGGCTTTTTTACTGGGGTCCAGAAGTCGGCTAATGACGTTGCGCAGAGTTGTGCCAGCCATGCTGCCTTGGATACCAGCGTTACCAAGTAAGCCTACGGCGGCTGCTGTTTCTTCGAAACCCATTCCCGCGCTCGCCGCAATCGGGCCGACGTACTTCATTGCATCACCGAGTTGCACGAGATCCGTGTTTGATGATGTAAATGTTTTCGCCAGGATATCTACCGTGCTGGACATCTGGTCAGATGTTCGACCGAAGCCGGTTAGAATGTTCGATGAAATATCCGCAGCAGTTGCGAGATCCATTTGACCCGCGGCCGCCAGGCTTAGAACACCAGGCATAGACTCCAGTATGTCGTTGGTTTTAAAACCCGCCATGGCGAGAAAGGACATTCCGTCTGCGGCTTGGCCGGCGGTGAAAGCGGTCGTGCGCCCTAACTCTTGCGCGAGGTCTCGCAGATCGGTGAAGTCCTCACCTGTGGCTCCGCTAATCGCGCGGACCTTGTTCATGGATTTCTCAAAGTCCCCGGCTGCTTTAAGAGACAAGACGCCTATCCCCACGATAGGTAAGGTCAGACCCTTCGTTAAACCGCCGCCGGCTTTACTTACCGAAGCACCAACATCTTGTATCTTTCGCCCCATCGCCTCAAACTTTTTACCGAATGTTTGAGTTTTGGCTTGCATCTTGGCGATCTCACGCTGGGCGCGAGCAAGGTCTTTGCCGTCGAACTCTGAAAGCAGTTTAATGAGCACAGCGTTTTTAGCCACCTAATGCTCCTAACTTTGCTTGCGCCTGCTTCTGCGCCTTTTCGACAGCCAGGCTAATGTTCTTAAAGGCATCGTCCTTGTTAAACTTTTCCGACGAGTCAAAGGCGGCGTACAGTAACCGCGAGGCTGGTCGACCAGACCTCTCTTGTACTTTCTGCACGAATACGCTTTCACTCGGTGCTGTCTTTCGACCCGCCAACTCCCAGATAACACCAGCCGGTGATGTGTTAAAAACACCCATAAAGTTATTGGAGACTTGACCTTTGCGCCTATTCTTGGCGCGAGTCACTTTGATCCCGCCGCGAATAGTTGCTGCGTCGTAACCACCGCGCCAGTTTTTCCAGCCGCTTAACCCGTTCGGGTCAACAAGTTGCCGAGCCTCGTCACGCAGCGCAACGGCTTCCTGTTTGATCTCATCGACCGCTATCTTTGCGGCGTCGGCGTCGAGCTCCTTTAGAACAGCGATCGTGTTACGAAACCCGAAGGCCTTAACTTTCATTTGCGACCTTTCTGCTGGGCTTTACGATGTTCATTGTTACGCCAACGCAAGTATCTTTGCATTGTTGTTATCATGCGCGGCGACTCGCTTAGCACAGCAGACGGGGCGAGACCAAACTCATACGCCAAATGCACCACATGCCAGGTTACGGCTTTGTCTCCAAAGGGACTATTTCTTGATCCTCCGCAATCTCAATATCTGGATCTGTATTCTCAATCCAGGTGTCGAAATCCGGTAAGGTTGGATCCTGTCTCTGCATGGCGTGGTGCGCCAACCAATACAAGTCTTTGATCCTGAAATCACTTTGGAAGTTACTTACTGATTTGTCAAAGGCTTCCTCGAAGCGGACAAGATCCACCGCCGACACGGTTACATCGACGGTGGATCCGCCCTCGGAGGAAACACGCAACAGCATTTTCATAGCAGGACTCCTTAAGGGTTTCTTACTTACGAGGTGGCGCGAGTAACTGCACCGTCAATCGGCCAGGTCACGCTCTGCGTGGCGAGGTCACCGACGCTACTGTTAAACGGCTGGGTTTGAGTAACCAAGCAGTTCATCGTGTACGTCGGGTTATCGGTACCGACCGCTGCGCTTGTCGGCTTCAGCACAACTGCGACCGAGGTGCCAAGGGCACCAAAAATGGTGTCATCGGTCGCGCTCGCCGCGAAATCCTGGTGGAGCTCCAAGGTCAGCGTACCGGTCTTGAGACCACCGATGCGCGTACGGAACGTGTCACCCATCGCAGTTGTTTCGATGTCCTCGGACTCGATAGATAGTTCGGCCGAAACCAGCACCGCGCTGAAATCGGTTCCACCAATCGTGATGGAATAGTCTGTGGCAGCAAAGATTGCCATTGGGTTTCCCTTTCTTTAATCGCTGTAAACAACGCAAGTAAACTCCGCCGACAGATAGGTGTTCGGACCCACTGTCATACCGGAGTAATTGCGCATCTGTGTAACGCGCAGGTCTTTAACAACACCGCCTAGGGTTTTATCACCTTCGACGGCTGCCTTGATACTTGACGAACCTGTACCGGTACAGTAACCGTCAAGTAAGTTTTGTGCTGATCGCTCATCTATGCGACCAACAATAACTAGGATTGTAAAGTTAAACGTGTCCAGTCCGCGAGCCATAGCCGTGTCATACTGGACGTCCTGCGGAAAGATTATTGCCTGCGGAGGATTCGGGTCGTCCGGTACAGTTGCTGCTGTTCGTAACCCGCTAATGGTCCCGAGTCTTGTGGCGAGACCGCTACGGATCTCGCTGATCGTCGCCATTAAGCAACGCCCTTGTACTTTACGAACGGGGCAACAAGTTGCGCAACATCGGGGTCGAGTCCTCGGCTAACTCGCATTGCACCGAAATCTCCGAACCCGGCGACACCCAGAGGGCTGTCAAGTCTTTTAAAGATCCTCATGGATTGGATAACCGCTGCTTGCTGCACTTGACTGGGCACCGCAGAGAAACCCCAGGTCCCGATAATCTTCACGTCCGCTTCGAAACCACCGAGACTTGTCGACACCGGCCAGACGTAACGGTCAATGGCTCGGATACGTGTGCTAGGAAAATCAATACCGTCGGCTAAACCGTTCAGAGGTTCTAACTGGTAGTCAGTTGTTGCCCAGGTCACGTCATAGTTACCGTCACTCTGACTGCTTGTCTGGATACTGGTCACAGAAACCAAGTCATCAATCTGTAACACGTAACTGTTCTCTGGAATGAAGTAGCGAGTTGCTGACGCGCTATCGAACTTGCGACCACAGTAACCGTCGATCAACGCCGACGCGCTCGTGGCGGCCATTGTGATAAGAGAGTCATCAACCGTGTCGGTAATATGCAGAGCCGCTTTCACCTCGGCGACACTTGCGTACAAAGCCATTGTTCTCCCTTATCTTAATGGAGTGTGATGGGGGGCGAGTCCTGCGTGCCCCACCCCCCACCACGCTTAGGGTCCTAATCTCTTAGGAGGCGCCGCCCGTAAACTTCTTCACGTGTGAAGTCTGCGGCAGGTCACCATCGACCCGCAGCGAGCAGCGGAACGTCACGAGACCATTAGCAAATGCGTAATCGTCGGAACGCTCCAACTTAATGCCGCCGGCCTGGCGAACGTAGTAGGACGGGAAGTGTCCAGCCAGAGCAGAGACAGCACCGAGACCGACAGCGGCCATGGCGTTGTTCTCAATCAGCGGGAACCCGAGCAAGGTGTCCGGGGTCGCGTCACTAGCCGACGGGGCAAAGATGTACTGGCTTGCACCGTCCTGAAGCAAACGAGCGTCCACAACGGCGGACGTCGAAAGCATGAGCCCGAAGCCGGGAAGAGCGCGAGCAGCGGGGTCAGCCGCGTACACGAGATCAACCAGGTTCTCGTAGGTGAACTTGCCGGTCACGCCGGTGCCGCCGGTCACACCAGCCGAAGCGGCGGTGACGATGCCGTTAGGCTTCGATGAACCGTCGCCGACGGTCAACTCGCTGTTAACCTTTACACCGATGGCTTGACCACAGTTGGTCGCAACCATGTCGGTGATCGACACGTGCGCGTCCTCGAGGAGCTCCGAGGAGACCTGCAGGAGGAAAGCGTACTTGTATGCGCCCAGGGTCGTGGTCGCCAGGGTCGGATCAGACTCGCCGATCGAACCGGCCTCCGCGACAAGCGCGGCGGTCGAGTAAGCAGTCATTGACGGGATTTCGAGGTCCTCACCAGACGAGGTGTTAAGGACGGTCGAGGTGCGCAGCATCGGTCCGGTGGACTTTGCGATGTACAGAACCTGGTCAAAGAACGAGGTCGGTACAGGTGCACCGGTGCTGCCCTTGGTGATGTCGCGCTTTTCGAAAGTGACGCTGCGCCGCTCACCGCGAGCCAGCGACCGAATGAGCGAGTCATCGTCCATTTCATCAGCCGGTGCGGGCACAGATACTGTGCGTGCTTCGGCGTGTGCAGCAGTCGCTGCTTCGATTTCCTTTTCGGCGTCCTGCAGGCTACGGAAGTCATTTTCCCGCGCCTTCAGTTCGTCCATGTGCGCAAAGGCGCGGTCAACTGACTGGCGCTCCTCTGCGTCGAGGTTACGTGATTCAGAGCCAGCGCGGTCAAGGATTTCCTTGGCCTGCTCGTAGGCGTTCACTCGCTCCTCACGTAGGTGCTTAATGTAGTCCATCTGACTACTCCTAACGTGTTGTTATCGGATCGCAGGTTACTTGTTCGACGCGGCTCCGCAATCGAATAACACCAGGCGCGGCTCCGCAACCTGGTGAAGTGGAGGTGGTCGGAATCGAACCGACGTTCCGTTCGGTTCCCTCGTGGGGTTTTTCGAACGGGCTAACCAGTGCACCCCCTCGCCTTAGAATGTCTTGGCGATAAGTTCCAGTTTGTCTCTCAGCAAGCCGACAGTTTCGTCAGCCTCTTCTGGTTCAGGTTCCGGCTGATCGCTCTGTCTCTGCACAACTTGGATTAACAGATCCGCTTGATCGCTGTCCAGCGTTTCGCCTGCCTCAAGGACGGTGAGTGCTTCAGCAAGTAACTCGGCGTCTGTTTCCGTACGCTGAGCAAGCAGAGTTGCTTTACGAATAGTTGCGCTTGTGGCTTCGTAAGCCGGGAACCCTGTGACGATAGAAACCTCACGCAAGGCGATTTCGTTGAGATACCTACGCTGACCGTCGGAGCTCCACTCATCGGTTCCGGCCGGTACATGAAAACCGAAACTCATGGAGTCCACGTCACCGCGCTTCATTAACACGGCGAGATCCTTGGCGTAACTTGTTTCGGGTAGATCCGCGTCCACTCGCAAGCCTCGTGAGTCCTCTTTAAGGCGCAACGTACCGGCGCGAGTCGAAGCCAGCACCATTGTGTCCTCGTGGTTTACAAACATTTTAATCTGATTACGGCTTGACAGGGTTCGCTCAAAGGCACCAGGTCGGATCTGCTCAATAAACGGTAGCGGTTCACTGTCGCTGTTAAACACTGCGGCGTAACCACTAAAAGACCGACCGCCGCTTTCCTCTCGCAACTCAAGATCCTGCACCTGGACTTGGCGCATCTCAACAGTAGACATTTGCCCTCTTTCGCCTTTAATCTTTTCTGCTTGCTTGCTTAACCATTTCCTTGCAGGCTCTGGGTTTAACGGGTCAATCCCCCAGAGATAATGCGCCACGGCACCTGGTCCAGGCCATTCACGATTATCGGGATCATTATTTTTCGGACGCTGCAAATCAACTTTATGTCGAGCAGCCCACGCATTCGCTCGTATTACCTTGTCGTCAGACATTCGTCCGCGAGCCATTGCACGAGCCTCACGCAGCGTTCCTTCGGTGAGACCTTTCCCACCTTTACCTTCCCGATAAAGTTTTAGACCGCGCTTCGCGGCTTCCTGGACGTACTCTGGAACCGAAACGGCTCGCAGATCTCTCTTCGTGCGTCGCGGGTGATCCGGGTGCAGTAAGTCATTATCCTGGACATATGTTTTGCGCTGCGGTCGACCAGTTCGCGCCAAAAACAAGAAAGCATTAACACGAGCAAAAGCCCACGCACTTCGACTAATACCAGGCCGATGACTCGTGCTGTAAGCACCTGCCCCGCGCCTGTAAACCGCCTTCAATGCACCAAGGCGAACGCGAGTCCATTCCGGCCGATTACGTTCACGCATTTTTTCGTTATGCTCATCGGCTTTGTTTTTTAATGTGGTTTCAGTTCTCGCGCTTAACTTAATACTGTTACCGGATCCGCTTGCGCTGCCCTCTGGGTTTTTCTTACTGCCTTTGATCTGGTCTTTCTTCGGGGCAGGCGTGCCACCGTGGTAGCTCCGTTCCCCGCCTGGTTCGATATCTTCAGCCACAGACAACGCAACCATCTGGTCAATCGCTGCCTGCTTGGTTTTATGGCAGCCGAGAACCTCACCATCATTTTTAATAGTCGCCCAGCCGGAGCAGCCGTAGGCGTCATCAGTAATAAAGTAAGGCATCAGTTCTGTTTCTGCACCAAGACACCAACATCAAGCCCGTCAGAGTCGCTCATAGCGTGCAGGCTCTCACCGCTAAGCAGGGTCAAGGCTAAAGTCTCGCCAGGATCCAGGTGCGGCGAGTTAAGCAGGGTGACGCTCGCGTTGCCATAGTGGATGTATTCGTTGCTGCTTTTGGTCATGTTGTGCAGCGTTACGAACTGAGGCTCAACAGACGGCGAAACAATCTCAGTCACCGTTGTATTACTAAGAGTGTAAACCGCTTGTGACATAGTCATATGTGGCTCCTCACAAAACGCCGATCAACTTAAGTTCCTGCTCATCTTTGATCCGTCTTTTCTCCGCTTCCGACAGATCACTGTTCACAAAACCTTCCGCATGGAAACGCATAGGGCGAACATGTAATCTACTGCGACCGTCAGCCCCACCAATGCTGCGCATTTGGCCGATACTTGTACCGCCTAAACTCGCCGAGCCGCGAACTCGACCAGATGAAACATTATGACCAGACGCGCTGCCGACAAACGCAGCCGCCTTTACTTGTTTTCTGTACGGGTAACCTCGAGGCGATGTGCCACCGCTGGCGGTTCCTGTAACAGCCCCGGTGCTCGTATTCGAACCAGTTACAGTACCGCTGTGACCAAGCGTTCCGGTAACAGTTCCCGAACTCGTGTTCGACCCGGTGACGAAACCTGTGCCTTGCCCGCCGAGAACATTCGTGTCAAGGACACCGAGCGTTGCGCTGTTAAGCGTAAACAGCCCAGCCATCACGACACAGTTTCAGTAAGGTTCCCAGAAGAAATCGTGTAGGTACCAGCCGAAGAGAAAGTCTGCGAGGCGTTAAGTGCTCGCCAGCCGTAAAACGTTCCACCGGAAGAGGCGGACCAGTAACCAAGATGGGTAATCGTCACACCGGTTGGTACTTCAAAGACAATGTTCGCGTCCGTCGCAGCCGAGCCGCTTGCGGCCGCCGCCCAACTAACCGCCTCTCGCGTGTACGAACCGCCCGTGACCTCGTTGCTACCGTCAGTCCCTGGGCTTGCCGTATGCAGGCTAACGTGTGACGCCGCAGAAGTAAGACCCGCAACCTGCAGGTTAAGACCAGCGTTGTTCAGACCCATTTCTATTCCTCCACGATTTCGACAATATCGCCGTTGTCGTCACGCTTGATTTTTCGTGACCGCGCGGACGGCTCCGGGACTTGCACATTCACAACTGGGGCTGGTGCGGTTCGCAGAGACATGTCAATCATTTCTTGGATATCAAACATTTCCATGTCGGATCGAACCGGGTAAGCCTCTTCCGGGTCATCTGGGTTAAGAGTCGCCGGCTGCTGCAACTGCACCGTCGGAAGACCAGTATGCGAGATCCGCGGGAGACCGACAACCTCAAGAGCCTCCGCGGGATCGAAACCTAACTGCACAAGTTTCGCCAACATCGTGACGCGCTTATCCTGCTCAGTAATATTTGCAGCCTCGACATTCACATTGGCTAGCGGGACTCGATAACTGTCGCCGCCGTCCACGCCACGGAAGTCCTCGAGGCGTCGAACATCGTTGATCGACATAAACCCGGACTGTAAAGCAGTGCTATACGCCGAGTAACGGCTACTAAGGTCACCTCGAAGCAACCCGTCCATGTTAAACCTGATGAACGCCTCGCCTGGCAGCAGCGTGCTGTAGGCCGCCTCTAGTTTCGCCAAGTAAGGTCGCAGCGTGTAAACCGCAAACTGTATCGCGTTCTGTTCGTTACTTGAGTATGACTGGACACCTGGTGCCGCAACTTGCAGCATGTGCTGAGGTACGCGAAAAACACGCGCCACTTCCTCTACCGCAAAACGGCGGCTCTCCAACATCTGGGCTTTTTCAGGTTCGATCTGCGTCGGCACAAACTTCGCACCGCCACCGAGGACACCGATCTTGTTCGCTTTGTGTATTCCTCGATGTGACGCCTCAAAGGTTTCTTTGAGCTCCATTGCTTGTTCTTTTGTAAGCATGGATTGCAGCTCAAGGATCCCGGTCGTTGTGCTTCCTTGACCGAAGAACCTTGCGCTGAACTCATCAAGTGCGGCGGCGATACCGAGAGTGTCTTTGACTTGTTCGATACGGCTGATGCCGCGCAGTTCGCCAGGTTTCTTTAACTCCGTGAGATGCAGAACATCGTTGCGGCTCAGTGTGACCTTGTCATCAAAGATGTAGGTTACTTCGCCTTCATTGTTGCGCTTGACTTCGATTTTCTTCGGGTCGAGCACAACCAGGGCTGTCGGTAGCCCTGTGTTTCCACCGCTGGCGGCGCGATACACACGGACGAAAGCATTACCGTCAAGCAGCAGACTAATCATCACCTGAGCAATGTGATCCTCGCGGGTTGTGCCCGAGTCTGGTGTGTCAAGCCAACGAGGTCGCGGGCGAAATGGTCTCCGCGCACCATCGAACCGCACGAAACTATCCGCCGGCAAAGTGCTAATCGTGTCTGTTAATAGTCGAACCGCTGCGTAAACGGCACCGATTTTCAGGCTCGTCAGTTCATTAATAACCTTACCGCTGGGTGTTGTGAGATTAAAATCCGCACCGCTGGCGAAAAGGGTCTGGTAGGAGATTGCACGTTCCTCGCCTCGACCAAGTAACCGGCCAATCATTCGCGCCTCTCCTTGCTGTTATTCATCTCAAGTAATACACCGAACATCAGGATTGTCAGGCCTCCGAGAATAATCGCAGCAGGCCACCAGATGACGTACACGCCAACAAATATTGCTATCAAACCGATGACTTGCAGTACGGTAGGCATGCGGCGCTCCTAAACGAAAAAGAAAGGACTCGGTTCCTGCGGCTGCTCGACTTGTGACATTGCACGCTCAACAGCCATAATACTTGCAACAGCGGCGTCAATCTTGCGGTCACTGTTTCTATTTTCTTTGTAAATGCGCACGCCTCTGGCGTCTTTCTTTAACACCGCGTTGCTGACGTGGCGCGTAAGCGCGGGATTACCGTCGTGTGTCATTTGACGTTCCAGGATCATCGTCATAAATCTCTGTGTTGCTGGTGTCATTCGCGCCGGACTCTGCGGGAAAGATGTGACGGGTAAACCTTCCGCGGCGAGGAGCTCCAGGCTGCGTGCCCACAAATGCGGGTCTGCCGTTATCTCGCGCACCGACCAGCGCAGACACGCCGTGCGCACGGCTTCCTCGACATCGAGGATCGGGACAGTCCACTCTGGCTGACCTGGCGGTCTCTCCCAGATATTCACCACCGACAGATGCGGGAAGTCACCCATCTCCACGACAACAAGCGCGGTAGCGTCACGACTAAAAGAACCGTCCAAGCCGAGAACAACGTCTGCACCGTCCGGTATCGGTCGCGCATTAAAACATTCGTCCCACGCCGCCTGCGGCAACCACTGGCCTTGGATCGTCACCGGTTGGTTAAACCAGTATCTGCGCCATTCGGCTTCGGTGGTCTGCGGGTCATCGTAAGACTCGGCGATTGCGTCTAGATCCATCCACTCTTGCGCCGGCCCGTACACTTCCTTCAGACCTTCAATGCGATCTCGCTTGTTCGTGTGCTTCCATTTTGCGCCGGCTTGCTTATGATCAAACAGCAAAGTGTTATCCTTGGTGCGCCCTTCCGACACCATCTGTGCATACTCGTGCGTGCCTTCCGCCACAGATTTCTCGCCTGGTGCGTACATCGTTGTTGTCTCTAACGCCCAGCCGCTAGCAATCTTGCGCTTTAGCAGGTTCCTAGCCACCACTTGGTGCAGTCTTTTTAGGCGAGGCAAAACCCATAAGTGCGTTTCATCGAACACAACGAACGTGGATTTGCCGCCGTCTTTAGAGGAATCCGCAGCCGACTCCGGTGTGATCGAACCGCCGGTTGGTAAAACAATGCGCGACAACCCGACATCAATCCCCGGGTACCTCGCGGTAAGTTTCTCTGCGGTGCTACAAATAAACCGCACCGCGTCATACGTGTTACCGGCCTGCCCAAACTCGGTTGCGAAACACAAAACCTCAGGTCGCTGCACAGGTTTACCGACAGGTTCCCCAGGTTCGTAGGCGTACCCCCAGTCAGACACCTCGCCGTCCTCCGCGTAATGCGAAAACCGCACCGGACCTAAAGCCTCGGCGACAGCGAGAAACGCAGCCAACTCCGACTTCGCTCGACCTTTAGGACGCGACAGTACCGCACGCCGAACGGATCTCTTACCTTGATCGTTAAGCGCATAGGCCTTACAGATAAACGCGGCAAACTCATCGTCAAGCACAATCGGTTCGCCCTCAATATCACCTGGTCCGTGAACAAGGTGAAACTCGACCCAATCCACGAGCGCATAACCGAGACTATTCATTGACGATTGCGAGCAGTCGCGCCTTACGGTCGTCAGTCATACTGCGAGCCGCCGCCGCTTGTTGCTCTTCCTTATCAATTGTGATACGCATACGCAGCCGATCCTCTGGTGTGCCCGCAAGTTTACCGACACGCAGTCGGAGCTCCGCCGCGTGCCCCAAGTTACCGTTCCACATCTCACTATGCAACACGGCGGTGTCGATCAGAAAATCCCAGTCGGTGTCTACGAACGTCTGAGCCACCGCACTTCTGCGCCAGTTCGAAAACCAATCCACGGTTCGCGGGTGCCATTCACCCTCCGGAAGATCCGGCCCGCGCAGTTGCTCGTCAGCAGTAAGTTTCGTCATCTCGCTGGCTCGCGCCTTCGTGTCGGACGGTCTCTGCCGCTCCGCCTTCGGTGCTGGACCTCTCCCAGCCATCTTTCTCCTTTTAATCGCAGGTCGGCCGTTCTACGGCTCGCGGGGTGGATCCCCAGACTCACGCACGCTTTAATCGGCCA
>Ga0208917_1000692_pt1 | contig 17011 bp, 7 predicted proteins | sample DEB08_DNA_10_FD_185500 | JGI IMG/M metagenome (GOLD analysis project Ga0208917, IMG submission 185500) | Aqueous microbial communities from the Delaware River and Bay under freshwater to marine salinity gradient to study organic matter... | ecosystem: Environmental > Aquatic > Marine > Coastal ...
CTGATAATTGTTCTCTGGAGTGGCATTATTGTACAAACAGATGTAAACTCTGAAATCAGAGTTCATTACATAGAAGTTCGCGTCATAAATGTCAAAAGAACCTGATGGTTCTGAGGGATTAGAACGACTAATGTCGTTTCTCCACATGTCATAAGTGGTTCCAGATGACCAGGTAATCTTTCTCACAACCTGAGCAACATCACTTGTGCCAATTTTCTTAAGGGCCAGCATCGTGTCCCAATAATCATTGGACTGATCCAGATTATCTTTTGGAGCAGGTGGATCTGAATCCCAAGTTGACGAATAATCCGTCGCATTGGGAAGACCAATGAATGTGTAATAAGAATTTGAAGTGGACTGAACTCCAGCAACAAAATTCTTAGCATTCAAAATACGAAGTTGGTCAGTAATTATTGCTGCCATTTGTGGAAAGTTTTTCTTTATTTAGTGGTGTTTTAGACGGTTGTGTAACCAACTGCCTTGAGTGGGTTATAACGAGCGATCACACCTGAAGTCGAAACTCCGGTTACACCATTGTCACCATAGAAACTGAAGGTTTGTGGGTCAATCCTGTTAGGAATTGTGATCTTACCCCAACTGAAATCACCCATATAAGGTGCAGTTGTATAACCAATGCTTCCAGAGTTGTCAACATTTACGAAGATTCTTCTCAAAGTGGTTGTAAATCCAACCAATGAACCCTGATGGATGATTTGATCATTGTCTTCGAAGGACTCAACCTGGTAAACACAATCCAAAGCAGTGGTTGCGAGACCAACGTGACCACCTGCGGTGTTGCGCGAGGCAAATGTTCCACCAACGGAGAGGTTTGTGTTAGTAATAACTAGGTAATCACCAGTCGAAATTCCACTAATTGAGGTTGAACCTAATCCAACATAGGTGTAATCACGAATCACAGAGTCAAGTGGGATGAAGGTGTCAAAGTAAATTTGACTGTCTGAACCAGAAGTTGTAGTTCCCACCCCAACAATGATACCAAAATCACCGGCATATTCAGTTGGAACTGAAGTCTCAATGACTGAAACAGGTGGTTCGATAAGAACCTCAGGAACGGAGGTTCCTGTGTAACCAGTTCCAGGTGCAGTGACGGTGATTGAGGAAACAGTTGATCCACTTAGAACAGCAGTTCCTGTTGCTCTTTGTGTTGTTCCAAGTCCAACTGGTGTTTGAACGGTAACAGCAGGTGCAACTGTGTAACCAAAACCAGCAGTTGTAACATCGAAAGAACTAATTGTGCCAGCAGTTGAGACAATTGCGGTTGCGGCCGCTGCTGTCAGAGTGTCTTGCGAGGTGATGTTGATCTTTCTTTGATATTTGCCAAGATCTGCCTCTGCCAATTCATTGAACTGGTCAAAGATTGGGGTGACATTATCAACATAAACGATTGTAGAACCAACTCCAACAGGTTGTAGGAGATAAGCAACACCAAAGATGTTAGGTTCATAGTTATCTCTGTTCTTACCAATAGGTTCACCATTAATAATCTTATCAACGGTCTGACGACACCAAGTAACAGGTCTCAGAAGAGTTGCGTCCTGAGTGACACCAGGTCCACCATAAGGATTAGTTTCAACCAAATCAGATGTAACAACCTTTGAAACTGTTCTTGGATCTTGATCCAAATCCTTACTTTGACCTCTCGAAACATCGTGATTGAGTTCCAAAGTGTCACCCCGCTTCACATTCTTGATGATCTCAACATCAACGATATCGACATCTTCAGTTCCTCTGTAGAAGAGGATCTTAGATGTGTCACCTAGTTGAGGTGCTTCAGAGAATGTGATTTGTGAACCACCACTAAACTGATAAGCAGAAGTAGGTTCTTGTAGAATGTCATTGATGTAAACAATCAGGTTTTCTTCAATGTTGACTGGAGAACCAACAGAGGTCAGGAATGATTTCTCAACACCATCAATGGTGAGTGTAAATCTCTGTGTCTCTCCATCAAATTTGGAATCCAAAGAATCAATAACCTGAAGTGAACCAAAGTTCCAACCACTGAACGAATCACTACCCAGAGATTGGATAGTCAACTCAAAGTTTGCGAATGTTTTTGTGGTGTCTGTAGGAATTCCAGTTGTTCCACCAACCTCAATTGTGAGAGTCTCATCATTACCGTAATTGAATCCAGGTTGAGAAACAACAAAGTTAGTAACACTCGATGCTTGACCAACAATGATGTCAACCTGACCACCAGTTCCTACACCACTCGAACCAGAGGTGTAAACCAAAGGAATGTTGGTGTAACTCAGTGGAGCATCAAAGTAAACTTCTGGTGGGTTAGTTGAGGTGTAACCAGTTCCGGGGTTTGTAATTGCGATGCTAACGATGTGTCCACCACTGATGGCAGCAGTTCCAATAAATTCAAGATTGGGAACACCATCACTGTAGGTTTGAACACCAACGTTCACAGTCTGGATTCCAGATCTGTAACCAGAACCTGTATTTCCAATGCTAATGGATGTGATTGTTCCAGCAGCAGACACATTTGCTGTTCCTCCCGCTGAAACCAAGGGTTGATAACCAAATCCCTGTACAGAAGTTACAGAAACAATCTTACCTCTCAATGGGAGATTGGTTTTGTTGGGATCATAACCATCCTGAACTCCAGTTCCCTGGAATGTGATGGATGTGATTCCACTTGCTTCACTCAGATCATAACCACCAATTGTTGAGGTGGAGTTGGGTTGTTGGAAAACACCATTGTAAAGAATACAAGCATTGTAAGTGGAGAATCCAACAACATTGCTGTCATCTTCCAGAAGTGTGAATACACTTGTAATTCCAGTAAATTGATCTGAGATGTCATCAAACACATAGTTGTTAGTGTAAGTCTCATCAACAGAGTTTGATGCAGCATTTCTGGTGAATACTCTTCCTTGGAATGTGGAGTGAGTTGTGATTCCAGCGTAATCTGCTTGATTTGGATTTGAGGTGGTGCTCAGTGGTGTTTGACCATAAGGTGCATCCACAAAGACCAAACTGTTACCAACAATGTTATATTGACCAACAAATTTGGTAATTGTGGCAGAAACTGTGTGTGGAACAGCCAAGGTTCCAAGTTGTCCTCTCAAAACCTGAAGGTCAGTTGCATTGTTGCCACCAAGACCTGTTACAGTCATAAACTCATCATCAACCTTAATTACATCTCCAGGGAAGAATGAAGTAATACCAGATGTTTCAAGAACTTGATCAAGAATAACACTTGCACTCAATGTGGAAGTTATCTTGGTTTTTGAAACAGGCGATTGAATCATATTGTCAATTGCCAACAAAGTTTTGGAGTTTTGATTCTTTGCTGTAATGCTGTGAGATGTTCCAATACCAACAGAGTTGATTTCCAAAACAACTGGAACTTCCTTGAGAGCGTTTTCTGCAGTTGATGCAAACTTCAGAGTGCTGTCATCAATCTTGACCACAAAAAGATCATTAGGAAGTTTATCGGTAGATCCAATTGAAGGAACTGTTGCTGTGACGATACCAATCGCACCACCTGATGGGTGACCATAATTTACATTTTCACCAGTTACAAAGAAATGATCTGGAAGAGAAACTGTGTTGAATGAAGTGTTGGCAATTGCGGCATCACTACCGTCGAAGGATCTTCTAAAGATTTCCAAACCATTGTTTTTCAATCCAAATGTGTTTTGGAGGTCCAATTTGGTACCAACATAAGAACCATTTCCTGAGTTGATCTGAAGTGTTTCTAGATCAATGTTGGTTGGTTCGCCATTTCCATCAAATATTTGGATTGGCATTCCAAATGTTCTAACCTGAACTGCCGAGTTTGCATTTGGTGTAAATGTGATGTCAATTTGAGTTCCAACAGTTTGGGCAACTCCAACTGTTCCCGTGCTGTTGTCGGTTGGTGTTTCACCAAACTGAACAAAGAATTGATTGGAACTTGAATTAAGAACAACAAACTCAATAAGTTCATATTTACTATTTGTGGTGTCTTCGACAGACAACAGATAGTAAGCAGCTTTATATGGATCATCATAAGAAGCCACTGTGACTGCATATGGTGAAGTTTCTGAAGGAATTGACTTGTAAGAAGAATTAAGTTGACCTGTTTCTAGATCTGTGCTTCCCGTGTTTGTTGAAGTGCTGGCAATTGCAATAATTGAAGAATAAGTGGTAACAGTTTCAACACCAACATTTGGTGTGTAGTTTACATTCAGATTTGAACCAACAATCTCAGCACCAAAAGTTCCAATTCCAGAGAAGAGAGGTGCTCCATCTGACATCAGATTTCCATATTCAAGGATGGTGACTGTTGTTCCATCATGAACCAAATTGAGTTCCGTTCCTGTTGCCTCATTGTTTTGGTCTTTGACCAAAACTAAAACTTTAGCACTTCTGTAAGTGGTTCCGATAGAAACAATGGATTGTGTTGTTCCAGTTCCAACAGTTGTGGTTGCACTTGAAACATTTACAATGCTTCCAAAATTAGTGCTGCTAATTCCGGCATTATCAGCAATGTTGAATGCCAAAGTACTAACATCATAACTGTCATAAGCAAACTGAACTGGATTGAACGTCAGATCCCAACCAGCAAGAGTATCAATAACATCAAATGTTCCAAGAGGAGTATTCGATTCTACGGTTGCATACTCATTAATGTAACCAATACCATTTTCTTGAAGAAGTGATAGGATAGATGCTTGTCTGTTATCTGATGTGGTTTTATCTTGTACCAGAGTGAGGATTTTGTTGAAAATTTCATTATCATCAAACTGAGAAACAGTAACATAAGGTGTTGTTCTTTCAACACTGTTGAATGTTGAACTGAAATCATCAATTCTTAGAACTCTGTTACCAACAGACTCTTCATAATCTGTCAGAATCTTGTCATTGAAGACAATCTCTTTAGAAATGACATCATTTCCAAGAACCACGGTTGTTTCTGAAGCAAGTGCCCAATCATATTCACAGTTCAGACTTGCTTCTCCAACCAAATCGTGAATCCTTTCAACATTAGAATTGAATGTTTGGACGATTGATGTAGTTGATTCCTCTTTACTGATGATTTCCAAATCAGCAAACTTAGCAAATCCAGCAGTATGGTCCAAAGAACTTACTGGATCATTCCAAGTCTGATAAGGAATTGTAGAATCCAATGAATAAGAGAAGTTTTGATAATATTCATTATTTGGAAGTTTTTGCAGGTTGTCATTCAAGAAACCAGAATCAGTTTGCCATCCGTCAATAACAGTTGACCCAGCACCTGTTGTGATTTGGGAATTGAAATTAACCTTAGATTGAACAACAGAACGAGTGTCAGAGGAACGACCAATGATAGTGTCCCCAACGTTGAATTCACCACCGGAGGAAACAATAAGTTGTTCAGTTGTATTGTTCCATCTCTCAACTCTACCAACAACACCAGAGCCATTGGTAACATTTTCACCATTGAAATAATTATTGGTTTTCAGTGTAGGAACATAAATTGGGAAATCTTTTTGATTGATGACACGACCATAAGAGTTCACTTCATCATAATTTCCAGGGAAATCACCTTCTGGAAGAACATCACTCAATCTATATTCAATATAACCACCAGTTGAATCGAGTTTCTTGTCAAGGTCACTAACTTCAAACAGGGTGTAATTATAATCAGAAGAGTTATAACCAGTTCCTGTGCTTCCAACACCAACACTCACATTTTCAACAAGAATTGTGTCACCAACACTGAAGTTGAATTGAGATGCTTCAGCAGTTGTGAAGTTTCTGTCAATATATGCTCTTGCTGTCTTTGTGGAAGAATCAAATGTTACTGATGAAATTCCAAGACCATTAGAATTGTTGACTGGTAGGATTGTTGGAGGAACATTGTAGATGCCAGTGACATTAGTGATGATTGTGACTTCCTCATCTCCCAGATGATAAGCAAGATCCAAACCAGAAACAACATTGTTGGTAAATCCATCCAGAACCACCAAATTTGGTGCTACCAAATAGTTTCTTCCCTGTGATGCAATGCCGATAGTGTCAAAGGATGACAAAGACTCAACTTTGAGAATTTCTGGAAGATTAGCAACAGGTCTTACAGTAAAATCTGAGGGATAATCAAATCCAATATTATTGAGTTGTGATTCAAGAACTCTACCAATATTTGTGCTTTGAGGTTGAACAATCGCACCACTACCACGAGAACTTCTTACTGAAGTGATTCCAGGGAGTGTTTTGTATCCAACTCCAGGACCATCAATCTTAAACTTACTGATTGGTCCAGTTACATTTGTAGAATTGGTTTCATATTCTGGAACAGAGTTGACAAAATTGTATTGAGTGGTTGTTGGAACTGTTGGAATATCATATGTAAATGAAGTTGATCCAATTCCTGTAATTATTTGTTGTCCATCATATGGTGACAGAACAACATTCAGTTGATTATTATTTGGAACAGTTGTGTCAATTGAGATCTCTTTCTTGACATCAGTGATGATGCTTTCATTGTCCAGATCAAAACGATAGAACAGTTGATCAGGAATATCATCACTAAACTCTAGTTGCAGATATGCATCAGAATCAATTCCAGGTCTTCCGTTCTTGATTACTTCAAATTTAGTGGAATTGGGAGTCTTGACAAACAGATTCACAAAATTCACATCTGAATACAGATTCATATCAAAAGCGGAATATCTAATTCCATTAACAACAAATGACAATGAAGAATCAGAAAGATCAAATTTGACAGTGTTGTTTTTAGTAACCTGAACCGCTGGATTGATTTTGGAAAGAGTTCCAGTAGAAGCACTTGTTAGATTTACAAATTTGGGATCTAATGCTGACAATTCAAACTTATCTGCAACCAAACGAATTCTGTTGGCATCGTAAGGGATAACATAATACATACCTTCATCAACCAAACCACCAGATGGTGAAGTTGACGTATGAATAACACGATCACCAAACTGGAATGGGTTATTGGAAATTTGAATTGTATTGAGCGTGGTGTCTACATCACCAGCAACAAAATCCTTGGGATCAAATACAATTCTTCTATTGTAATTGTCATACTTGACTGTAATGGTAGAAACACCAACTGGTTTGATGGTCACATAAACAAAATCACCAGTTTGGAGTGTATGTGTGGTTGCTGTAGAAACAGTAACAATGTTTCTTGATACCTTACCAGACAACACACCAGTAAGATTTGTGGTGAAACTGTGAGTGTTACCAGTTCCAACTGAAGTGAAGTAAAGAAGACCACTATCTGTTCCAACACCCACATATCCACCTGTGGAATTGAGACCGACTTTATTAGTTCCAAATCCAACAAAATTCTCAGTGAATGGAACAGCATAGAGTGGCGAAAAATCACTCAAATCAGCATAATCAGTTCCAGATACTCCATTCCAAACTTGAATGGGATTACCACCATTGGTTTCATAAACAACCTTTTCGTTCAGTTTCAGTCTATGACCAGGATAATAGAATTGTTGTGGTTGAATGAAAATGTTTGTTCTACCAACACCTGGATCAGAGAAAGTAACAGTGCTTCCAATTCCAGTTCCTGTGACGGTTCCAATAGCAACTGATTCTGCAGGATCAAAATAAAGTTCTCTGTTGATTGGGAAGGAGTAGTCAGTCTTGATCAAACCAACATTAACATAGAACTTTCTGGGATCCTCATAAAGAACTCCACCACTGGTGTAAGCATAACCAGCAGCAGTGGTTCCCTCTTCCTCACGACGAACTCTCAGTCTTCCAGTTCTGGCATCAATGTTCAGAACTTTAACTTTTTCAGACTCAATCTGAAGAATGTCATTCTCTCTGACGTGAGAGTTGTCAAATGCACCAGAAACATAGAAATAAGTGACAATTCCAGTTACACCAGTAGTCTGAACACCCAGTGTCAGAACAAAATTATCACTTCTAACTCCAACAGGATAACTGCCTTCAAATCCACTATAAAAAGTAGACACTCCACTGATGTTTACAACATCTCCATTGAGATAATTATGAGGAGCAGTCGTAAATCCAATGAATCTATTTGAGTTGACTGTATTTCTTGTGAATTCTACATTTTCAAATGATGTTGAGGATGCACTAACTGTGTTGATTGTGTTTCCAGCAACTCTTGATACTTTTGCAGTAGCAAGTCTTCCGCCACTACCTTCATTGTTGAAGATAACTTTATCTCCAACTTTATAATTCTGACCACCTGTAACTATTCCAATATTTTCAATTGTTCCAGCAGAAGTCGCTGTTATTTCAGCATACTGTGTTGTTACTTTTGAGGAGTCAAACAGATAATTATAACCACTGTAACTTCCGTCAGTGTGATATGGGGTTGTTTCTCTAAACCAACCATCTCCTTCAATATCATAATCAGTTTGATTAGAAACTGATCTAAAGTTAAAATTGTTTGGTTTTGATTGATAAGAATTACCAATCAAATATGGGAAAGCGGGTCTTCTGAATCCTTCAAACGGACCAAAGGAATCAACGGTGCTGTTAATTGTGGTGAAGTAAGCATAAACACCCTGTGGATAGTCTGGTGTAATGCAGAATCTTCCATTATGTTGATCCAGATCACCATTACCAGTGTAAATGAAGTCTTCAACGAAGAATCCGTTTGACCAAGTTGTTAGTGGTGGAGAATTATCTCTGCTTGTGATGGATCCCAACTCATAACTGGAAACCATTCTTCTGATGGCACCTGTTCCATCCACATTGGCAAATCCATAAGGACCATAGATTGGATTGCCATCATATGCCCAACCAATGATTGGAGAGTGAACTTGGCTGTCAACCTCTACATTTCCACTAATGATAAGGTCAGCAGATCCATAAACCGTATTGTCCTCATTGGTTCCACTTATGCCATAAACAGATTCTCTCAATGGACGGGGAGCGTACATTGCAGAATATTGAAGGGATGAATCATTCACATTTTGTGTAATGAACCCATCATCTGGTTTGATGTTTGCAAATCTTTCAGCAAAAAGATTAACAGTCCAGTTTCTTACTTTGGCAACCGTTCTTGCACCTTGACCTGCAGGTGTTACTGTGACTGAGGTGTTAGATGATTCATAACCAGCGCCACCTTTAATAACTTTAACTTCGACCAACTTGCCATCATTGACAATTGGAGTCAGAACAGCAAAGTTGCCAGTGTTACTGCTAATTGTCAGATTTGGTGGAGAGTTGTAACCATATCCTTTACTTCCAACAACAACTTCTACAATTTTACCGTTGCTGATAATTGGTGTGACTGCTGCATCAGCACCACTGACGAATGTGATGTCTGGTTGTCTGTCGAAGTTGAGAATCTCAGATGATCCATAACCAACACCTGTAGATGAAACATCAATGGAACTGATCTCACCTCTAAAGATTGGTTGAACTACAGCGTTGAAGTCTTGTCCAGTTCGAGTAGAAACTCCTGTTACACCATCAACCGTAACCGTGATGGGTTTGTAATTAAACGATCCACTTCCTTCATTCTCAACATTAGTGAGAATGTTATTATCATAAAAGTAATCAACTGCTGTTGACCCAACACCAACTTCTGTCAAAGAGAATTCATCTGCATTGACCTTTACAACATAATATTCTTTAGTTGACGAAAGACCAATAACACTGGTTCCTGATGGAGTGTATTTGACGATCTCTTTGTTGGAGTAACCATGATCAGGAATGATAAACCGATTCAGTGCCGTGTTGATACCCGTCAGTGATGGAATATTTCTTTGCTTATTTTCATATCCACTTCCAGAGTTAGAAACGACAATATCAGAAACAATTCTCTTCAGTAACTGCGATCTGAAGAAGTGAGTTCCAGATCCATAAGAAGTCAGGTTGACAGTGTTGACTCCAAGAACCGAATCGGACTCTGTAATGTGCAGTTTGATTGTGCTTGAATCTTGAACCGCAACATAATAACGAGATCCAGTGCTCAATCCACCAACATTAGTGCCACCTTGAGTGTAGTAAGTTACAATCTCATTGTCTCTAAATTTGTGGAAAGTGGCAAAACCAACAGTGTCATTGGTCAGGTTGACATCATATGAACCCGAGTCTGCGTTGAAGAACACATTATGTGTAACGGAGATCATGTTTGCTTTCGCCACAGCACCTTTTCCATTACCACCAAGAATGTTTACTTCTGGTGTTCCTTGATAATCAAATCCAGAATCAACGATTTCAACCCTTTGGAGAGATCCATCAACACTACAAGTACCTGTTGCACCAGTTCCAACTTCATCGGAGATGTGAAGTACAGGAGGAGTGATTACATCATATCCTGAACCACCACTGGAAACATCAATATTTTTGATTTCACCATATCTAACAGAATCTCTCGATTTGTAGTTGATGACCTCTACACCATTAATAAGAATGCCAGTGTGACCAAATTCAGTGTTGAATGTTTCATGTCTGTTGCTCTCACTTACTGGAGTGGTAAACTCTCTGTAAATGGGTTGTTCTTCAATGTTCTTTTGATAAAAATCAAAAAGTGTAATCGTATTGTTTTCAACACTTCCAGTCAGAAGAATTAGTTTACCAGCAAAGATGTCTGATTTACTTCTTGCGAGGTTGAAGGTTGTCTCATTGACACGCTTTACATAATAAACACCAGCATCTACACCATTGAATTTGCTTTCTGTCTCTGTAACGACCTCAATGCCGTCTGGAGTAGTTGTTGTGGTTTTAGTAACACCAGGTTGGTAATAAATCGATTGCCCACTGTAGAAACCATGGTTATCTACAACAATGTCATAAGTGTTATAAAAATCACCACTAAAGTTTACAGATCTTGAGTATGGATTTGTTTCTTTGTTTGAATATCGTGCGATCGAATTGGATGCGACCAAAACATCACCATTAAACTTGGTGTAAGTGTTTTGGATGTTAGCAAAGAAATCATTCAGTTGTGGGTATGAAGTTGAATTACCTTTGAGGATTTGATTTTCAACTTTATAAGGATCACCAATGGAAATAAGATCATTAGATCTTATAACAAAAGAAGTTGATGAGGTTGATCTCAGAACAGTGGCAGGCAATTTAACTTTCGTAATTCCATTGATCAGATTAACAACATATCCAGGTTTGAAGAACTGATCATCAAAAGTTCCAATCTCATAAGTGTTTTCTGTAAGGTCAACAACAGTAATTGTTTCGACATCCCAAGAGGTCTTGACATTAACAAGCCAGTTCTTAGATTTCTCTTCTGGGGATTGATAACCAAGAGATTGAATGTTTACGATGTCACCTTTCAGATATCCATAAGTCTCGCTTTGGGGTACCAGACCTTTAAGAGAAGCAGCAATGCGAACTCTAATCTCATCTGAGGTGCTAATTCCAACATAAGCATACGAATAATCATCGATGCGGATGTCTGTTTGCTCATTGATGCTATAATCAACTCCACTTACATTCAGGAGTTGTGTGTTTGTCTTTCCATTGTAGGAAAGGTAAATGATGTTTTCATCGACATCAGTAGTAATCAGATCTCCAGACTCTGGGAAATCAACAGCGGAATCAACATCAAGAATTGTGGTTCCTGCTCCAACACTGTTCAGCAGTTTGGTCTTTGGATTTACTTTGAACTCACCAAAGATGGTACCCTGAACATCAATGTCTCTTTGATATCCAGTGTCAATGCTGATCTGATAATATTGTCCTTCATCATAATCGATGGGAGCAACATTGGTGACAGAACCTCTTGCTCCTGTTGACTTCTGGAACAGTGTCAGGTTTTGCAGGTCAAGTGGATTGCCTTGGATGGTCTCAACAACAAAATCCAGAGTTACCTTGTAATCTGCATTGGATGGACGCAGCAAAAACTGACTTGGGCGAATGACATTTACATCCACACCATAAAGTGCTTGGAACAGAATCTTGAATGACTCGTCTGTTCCCTTTGAGTTATAGAAACTATCCAGACCGAAGACAAAGTTTCTTTGGTCCAGTCCCGAATAAAGTGTTCTCTCCGTAAAACCTGGAGCGAACTGATACTTGATTTTCTTGAAGAACTCCTGAAGGAACAGAATGTTCAGATTGCTGATTGTAGCGCCAGCAGTGTGCTTATCTGCTTCCGTTTCTTCAAATACCAGCTGGTCAGGGGTGTTAGACCCAGTGTAACTTGTAACCCCACTGAAACCCCTTGTGCACCCCTCAAAAGTTGAATCTGTCTTGTACTCATAAGCAATGATCTCATTATCAATTTTGATCAGACCATTAGTTTCAGGAAACCCATAAGTAAAATTACCAGACACATCAGCAGTGATGGTTCTGTCTGTGTAAGAAAGGTTGGAAGCAAGAACAGTTTCGGTGGTGAGTTGAAACAACTCATCGACCTTTACATATTGATCCAGATTTTGAACCAGATCATATGTTGCTCCCTCAAATTCTTGAGAGATGTAATATTGTTGTAAGAACTCGGCAAGCAGTGGGAAATCCTCCCTAACATATGTGGGAAGTTGACTCGCAACAATATCCTGAATCTTTACTCTATCTGCTGCCATTTCTTACTTGAATGGTTTTTATTATTTACTATGGTTTTTAATAGGTTGTTGTGGAAGTTTGAACTCCCCCAGGAACCGATAATGTCGTTGTGGCACCAGTTGTGGTGGTCTCAGTCGTAGTGGTTGTTGTCTCAATTTGAATTGGACCTCTTACCAGACTTCCATTGCTGTAACTGGAGGAAACAATGTAGTTGCTTCCAGAAACATCTTCACCGGAATCAATTCCGTCAATGATCATATTGACTGTTACATTAGAAGTATCAAGTTGAAGATAAAGATCTTGAAGACCAATCACATCATTAGAATAAGGAGTCGCTGAGATCTCAATTACTGGTTGTCCTTTATTGATAACCGTGGAGAGAATCTTGATTGGGTTGAGTTTGATCTCACCTTTGATGTAATCAATTGTTCCAATCCCACTCTTGAGAATAACAGGTTCAGTTGGAGACTTCAGTTTGAACAGGAAGATGGTTCCTGTTTTCTGGTCCATGTTTGGATTATCACCAAAGTAAACAGTCTCACTGAAACCACTTACCTTGAAACCAGACGACTTAATGTTGTAACCAATAATCTTTCCATTAGCAACGGCAGAGTGTCCGTGGTTCTTGATGTGGAATCTGTTACCATAACAAATCTCATACTCAGCAAACTGATTCAGTTGTGCTGCCATGTCTCTTCTCATGTTAACAGTTGTGATGTTAGAGGTGATGGCCTCATGACTGTTGTCAATCACATTCTGATACTTGGAGTACTTGAATCTCGCACCAAACTTATTCAGTTGTGACGAGTTAGCATAGTTGACAATGTTCTCTGAAACGATTGATTTCACAGCACTTCCAGAGGAAACAAGATTGCTGTTATAATAAACACGACTGTCTGACTCAAGATAAAGATACTTGAGGTCAATGATTTCGGTAACGATACCAGCAACAGAATATTGTCTTAGTTGTCTCTGAAGATTCTGTTTGATGTCGCTGGCAAGATAAACACCATTGTAAGGTTTGATGCTAACAAACACCTTACCATAAGCAGGTGGACTTAGTTCTTCACCACCAAAAGCAGAAACAGATTCTGCTTCAGGATAAACCTGAGGAACAACCGCTTCATAATCAGCAGCGGTGACTGCTCTATTCTGTGAAGCGTAAATCTGTGGAGCATACTTTCTTACAGAGTCTGAACTCTCAATCGCTGCTCCACCTTGAGCAGCGGAGTTAGTTGAGAGAAGTGATACTCCCCTGGTAACCACTCTGCCTTCATTATCAAGGAGTCTTCCAGCATAAGTGAATGCTGAGATACCATTTGCATCTGCACCATTACATGTGATGTAATTTGCGGTCACATAATTAGGTTCTTGTAATGCTGCACCAAATACACCGTCACCAAAAAGAAGCTCATATCTCTCTCCAGGAGACTCCTGAAGGTAGTAGATAGTACTTGTAGGGGTCACACCCACCAAAGAACTGAATTGTGAGTAAGTACGACTTACAGTGGACTGCTCTGACTCACGAACTGTAACTTTGAGTCTGGATGTGTCAATTCCACTATTGGTTAGATAGTATCTTTGATTTGGATTACGGGAACTCACTGACCAGTTTTGAGTTACATAAGTTCCCTCATAGATGTTGACATTATTGAAGAAAGCAATTCCAGTTGAATCAACAGGAACTGTAATGTCATCAACGATAGAAAAGATGTAAGAGTTATTATTGAACTTCTTATTACTCAAAGCAACGATACCAGCCTTGAGTGTCAGTGTAACTGCATCAGTCCCAGATGCATCTACAGAGAAAGAGATATTAGCTACAGCCGATTTTCTTGACTTAGGAACGTACCCAATGTTCCTAGCCAGAGAAACCACATTCTCCCTTAGAGTTGCACTATCAAGAAACACCTCATTCGTCACCATGTTGGCGTTGTATGAAGTGATGTAAGTGTTATAAGCGAGAGCGTCTACGATTGTTGAGAGGTTCGATCCCTCAAAATCATAATCAGTAAAGTTTGAGTTCGCCTTCAAGTAATCCTGAATGGACTGCTTGATCTGATCAAAGTTTACGTTGCTAAAATTAACTAACGGCATTTTACCTGTTGGGTTCTAAGGCAAAGGTGAGTTGTTGTACAGGTACATCAATACCAACGATGTAATATGAAACAGTGACATGAAACTCATAGGAATCATAGTCTGCTGAAACATCAACCTTATTCAGACGAACACGAGGTTCATAAGCATTGATGGTATATTCAATTTCAGACTTGATTGATTCAGCAGTCAACTGATCAAAGTTCTCAAACAATAATGCTGAGACATTCGAACCCACATCAGGTTGGAAAGGTTTCTCTCCAGGAACCGTTAGCACCAGATTCTTGAGAGCACGAGCAATCGCGTTCTCATTCTTCAGAGCAATCAAATCATCATTCAGAGGATTAATCTGAAAAGATGCACTAATATCTTTGAAACCCTGACTGGTTCTTTGTGCAGGTTGAATTGGCACAGAAGTACTTACAACAATTCAACCTTATTTAGAAGGCTAAAACTCGGTTAGAGGAATAGGTTCTGTACCATATTCCCAATCATCATAGTCTTCTTCGTTACGGATCTTCTCGTGAAGTTCGTTCTGATGGAAGAAGTCGTGTTTCTTAGGAGTGTGTTTGTCGTTAGCAATCTCACGAAGCATCTTCTGATGCATGTGGTTGCCTTCGTTATCTAAAAAGTCGTGCATGGTGCTTCCTGATTTACAATGAAATCAGAACTTTTTAAGGGGTTCCTATCCCTTTAGTAATTTATGTCCTTGTAGAGATTTGTTTTCTCTTCCTCAGTCTGCCAATAGTAATCATCTGTGTCACCAAGTCTTCCCCATCTTACACCACACTCCACCTGATACTCAATGGTCGAAACCTTAAAGTCAGGAACCAATGGTTCTTCAGGTGTGATGGACAGGTCATACAGTCTCATTCTGTTGTTAGGATACAGAGCAAACTGTCCATTATCCAACTCAACACAGTTATGTGACTTGTGCTCCTGTGGAATCTCAGAGACACTGTAATCAATTACATCTGGGTTTGCATGGTAATTATCAAGAGTGAACAGATACTGACCCTTGAGGAAACCATGATCACGAGAAAAGACTTCGGCATCCATTGAAGAGATGAATGCCTTATTCATACAGGCAACTCCATAATCCATACAGTTCCAGAACTGCAGGTTAGGAAGATCCAAGTCTGGATCTGGAGTCTCTGGACGACTTACAAACGCACTGATGGGCAGTTTGTCAAACATTGCTCCATACTTTGGAAGATAAGTCTCAAAGTAAAAAGCACGTCCAGGAATGGACTTTGCTGAGATCCAGACACCCTCTACAAACTCCCCATGCCCATCTTGATGATCACGAAGATATTCTTTACGAACCCAGACCTTTTGTGCGGGGAGATTGCAGATTAGATTCATCGTCCTTGGCCTCTGTACCTTTTCTTTGCCTTGTTACGGGAAGTCGCAGCATACTTTGTATTACGTCCACTGCCCTGTCGTGTATTCTTGGGGAGTGACTCCAGAACGTCAACTCCACCCTTACCCTTTGAGAACTTTGCCATTGATACCTCAGATTACACGAGTCTTTTCATGTCCCACACGAATGCGGGGATCACACCAGATTTCCATTCCTGCTTCGATTGCATCCAAACAGAAGGAAACGTCTTCACCACACATATCCTGAACTGCACCAGATTCAAACACTTGCATCTTAGGAGCAAACCAAGGATACTTCATCTCAGGATGTTCAAAGACACCATTCTGAATCATGACCCAACCAAAACCAGTGTAGTCAACGGTGAATGGTTTCTTACGCTTACTGATACCATCAACCATCTCATGGTTCATGACACCACCATTATTACGGAAGTCATCCTCTTCCAACCAGTGAGCAACAGAAGTGGTTCTTCCATCCTCAGTTGAATACCAACCAGCACTGATAGGATGCATGTTCTCTTGAATGATCTCACCTTCTTCATCCACTGCATCAGCAGGGAAGGCAAGATCAGCAAGTTGCCAGAACTTTTCAGTAGTGAAGATGATGTCACTGTCAATCCACAGTTGCCAATCATACTTCAGTTTCCCATCCCAGGGAATCTGATCAGGACCACGAAGAACATTTGCACCCAGACACTTACAACGGGCAAAGTTCACCATGGAACTATAGTCTTGTGAGATCTGGATACTCATTTGGTTCTGTACCAGATCAAAGCACAGCTGAACAAAGTTCTTCATGAACGCATATGAACAACCACGTCCAGGAAGACAGAAGACAATGGCCTTCCCCTTCATTCTTGCTTTAATTGCATCATAGTCCCACTCGGGAACTTCTTTATTTGTGTTCGGCTTTGACGCCTTAACGGTAAACCCTTTGGCCATGAAATTTAATTCACTCCACTTCAGTTAAAATTATAACGCCTTATTTAGAGACTCTCTAATGGCGTCCTTACCCCATGAAACCTGAAACACAATACACTGTGCCTTTAGA
>Ga0208917_1000694_pt1 | contig 16994 bp, 21 predicted proteins | sample DEB08_DNA_10_FD_185500 | JGI IMG/M metagenome (GOLD analysis project Ga0208917, IMG submission 185500) | Aqueous microbial communities from the Delaware River and Bay under freshwater to marine salinity gradient to study organic matter... | ecosystem: Environmental > Aquatic > Marine > Coastal ...
CTTCCAATCTTGCGGCGGCCGCAACCATCCTCGACACTGGCGATCTGCCAGCACCCCTGCCGGCCAGCAGCACGCCACGCGTGCTCGACGACATAAACCACTACGACAACCTCGACGACACGGTTTACAGGTTTCAACCCGACGAAATCGAGGTCGATGCTCAGACCTTCCAGTTTAAGGCCGGCGGCGACGCCTTCGGCGTCACGGAGCGCCTCGCCGGGATCACGACCTGGGATCCAATCAAAGCCGGCCAGATCGTCGTGTACGAATTTGCAGACGGTCGTCGCGTCATCGCCGACGGGCATCAGCGTTTAGGCCTCGCGCGGCGCATCGCAGCTCAAGACCCACAGCAGAAGCCTGTGATATACGGCTCGCTGCTGCGCGAGGCTGACGGAATTAGCCCGGAGCAGGCGCGGGTTATCGCGGCGCTCAAGAACATCGCAGAGGGCTCCGGCACTGCTATTGACGCCGCCAAGGTGCTGCGCCTTGCACCTGACAGAATTGGGGAGCTGCCTCCTCGCTCAGCGCTTGTGCGCCAAGCCCAGGAGCTCGCTCAACTCAGCGACGAGGCCTTCGGCATGATCGTCAACGGCGTCGTGCCTGCTAACTACGCTGCCATTGTCGGCCGTCTGGTAGACGTGCAGGAGCAGCAGCTCGCTGCTCTCTCGGTACTTGCGCGGGTCGCACCGGATAACGTGACGCAGGCAGAGAACATAGTCAGACAGGTGGTGGCCGAAGGCTTCGACCAGGCAGAACAGGTTGACATGCTTGGGGCCATGAACATCGCCGAAAGCCTGTACCTCGAGCGCGCCAAGGTGCTTGACGCCGCGATGAAGGTGTTGCGGCGCGACCGCGCCCTGTTCGCGAGTCTGATTGATAACCAGGCGCGCATTGAAGCGCAGGGGAACCAGCTGTCGCAAGCAGCCAACATGAGCAAGAGGGAGCTCGATGACCAAGCGCTCACGATCATCCAGGCAGTCGCCAACCGCAAAGGCGAAGTCAGCGACGCCCTCACCCAGGCAGCTCGCCGGCTCAAAGAAGGCGATGCCGGCGGAGCAACAAAGCAATTCGTCTCAGCTGTCCGAGACGCAGCTCGACGAGGCGTACTCGATGGCGTCGATGCTGGCGGTGAAGGACGCGCTGTCCGTCCTGCGCCGGAAGCAGATCGCCTCGCGGCTGGCCCTAGCCGGGAAGCCCTTGCAGACTTCGACCAGCCAGACTTAGGCATCGCCAAGCAATCTGACCAGCTCGACGTAGATGAGTTTGGCGGCGGCTTGCGCGAGGCAGCCCAGCCCGATGTAGCGCTGCGCGAAGATCTGCGGCGTGTCGTGGACGCAGGCGCAACGCCCGACCAGATCGACGCGCACCCGGCTATCATCGACGCGCTCGAGCGCGCCGCAGCCATCCCAGAAACGCATCTGCACCCAAACTACAGCACCGATGCGTGGCAGCTGGGCCGCGAGTTTGTTTTCGGCCAGGACATAGTGACTGGCTACGACGCTGCCGTTGCGCGCCTGTACGACAACGCCAAGCGGCTCGCTTGGGACGCCGAGGGCAAGGCGCCGCAGCCGGTGCGCCAGGAGCGGCGCGCCACTATTGTGTTGGGAGCGCCGGCGGCCGGCAAAAGCGCCTTCAGCAATCGCATAGCACAACAACGAGGCGCGGCACTCATTGATGCGGATGAGGCAAAGAAAGTGCTGCCAGAGTACAAAAGCGGCGTCGGGGCTAACGCAGTTCACAAAGAAAGCACAGATCTTGCAGGGCTTATGCTGCAGCGCGCCGTCTCTAATAACGACAACGTGCTTCTACCGCGCGTCGGTCACACATCAGGGTCGATAGAGACTCTTATGACAAGCCTCAAAGAAATGGGTTATGAGGTAGATCTTGTCGTGGTGGTCGTGCCGTCTGATGAGGCCTACAGGCGCAACATTCGGCGCTTTATAGATACAGGTCGCCTCGTGCCGCCGGCCTACGTCCGGAATGTCGTAGGCGACAACCCCACAAGCACATATAATGGCTTGAAAGCAAAGGCCAACAGACATGCCAAAATCGACAACAGCGGGCCGCAAAGCAGCCCCAAGCCAGTCAGCGACGCCAGTGCGGACAACCCACTGGAAGGGATCGACTTACGACTACGAGACACCACAAGCCGAAGCGGACGCGGCGTTCGCGCGCTGGGTGCAACAGAACAAACCGCCCAAGGTGAACAAAGGCTAGTTCCTGGCGTCGAGCCTGTATCACAGGCACAGCGACTAAATGTCGAGGCCGCCAGGCCTTTGACCGGCGGCGACGCGCCCGCCGACTTTGGACTGTTTGACACAGGCGCGCGCCGTCAGATCGACCTGATGGACCTAGTGCCCGCCGGCCGCGAGGTTGATGGAGTCGCGCAGTTCCAAACGCGGGCCGCCGCGCTAGCAGAAATCGAACAGGACAAGGCGATGCTGCGCCGCTTCTCGGAGTGCGTATCGTGAGCTTCCGCGAGTGCATAGCTAACGCGGCGGCGGACGGCGACATCACTGCGACGCAGGCGCAGGAAGTGCGCGACCTGTTTGACGCCGTTCGCGGCGAGCTGGCGCGGGATCTTGGAGTAGAGGCCGCCGAGAGCCAGGCTGCGCGCATCACATACGACCGCCTGAAGGCTGATGTCGCGCACCGCCGCCGCGTCAAGATCCTAAACATGCAGGCGTTTCGCGCGCGGCAGGCCGACATGGCGGGCTACTCGCAGGCAGGCCGGCCTGGCAAGGCTCTGTCGGCGTTAATCTCTCGCGACGCGCGGAGCCGCGCTACTTCGCTGGAGTTGTACCAGCGCGCCGTCGAGAAAGACCTTTACGCGCGCATGGACAGCCTACTCTACGAGTTCAGGCTGACGGTCACTGGTGGCGCGCGCAACGAAGCACTAATGCGCGATATCGTCACCGAGGCCTTCGGCCGCGACAGCGGCAACGTGACGGCGCGGGAGCTGGCACGCAGCTGGACCGAGACAGCAGAAGTTGCGCGGCAGCGCGCTAATAGTGGCGGCATGCGCATCGCCAAGCTGGAAAATTGGGGTTTGCCGCAAGCACACGACGCCGTGCGCATCAGAGCTGCGGGAAAGGATGCCTGGATCGCCTACACGCTTGATCGCCTAGACAAGTCGGCCATGCGGAACAAGCACGGGCTCGCCTGGACCGACGAAACGCTGGCGGCGGAACTCAGCAATACCTACGACACAATCGTCACTAACGGCTTCAACAAGCTACGGCCTGGCACGTCGCAGCGTGGCCGCGCGCTGCACAACAGGAGCACGGACCACAGATTTCTTGTGTTCAAGGATCCGGCCGCATGGCTTGAGTATCAGGCGCGCTACGGCAGCGACAACACGTTTGAAGTTATGGTGGGCCATATCCGCAGCGTTGCGCGCGATATCGCGCAAATGGAGATGTTCGGCCCGTCGCCCTCGAGCACCGTCGCCGCGCTCAAAGACTACGCGCGTAAGGTCGTGCTCGAGAGCGCTGACGAAAAGGCGATTGCGCGCGTCGAAGGGGATCTCGTCAAGTTTGACCAACTCTGGGACTTGGCGACGCGGGGCGAGCAGACTGCCAGTCAGCTGTGGGCGACCATCGGGTCCGGCACGCGCTCGTGGATCTCGGCTTCGCTGTTGGGCGGCGCGCCGCTAAGCGCAATTAGCGACTTCGGGACACAGCGCATCGCGGCGAGCATGATTGGCATGCCAGTGACCCCGCTAATGCAACGCGTATTCAGTGAGATGTTGCAGGGCGCAGACAGCGCAAAGTTCGCGGCCCGCATGGGGCTGGTCGCCGACGCTTGGCTGAACGTCGGGTCTGCAAACGCGCGTTACTTTGGCGATGCGATGCTGCCTGGCCTAAGCCGCCGCATCGGGGACACAGCGCACCGGCTGTCTGGACTGACAGGTCTGACGCGAGCCGGACGCCAAGCCTTCGGCCTCGAGCTGCAGGGGTACCTCGGCGATAATGTAGGGCGTTCGTTTTCGGAGCTGCACGAGGGCTTGCAGCAGATCCTTCAGCGCAACGGCATCTCGCCTGCCGAGTGGGATACGATCCGCGCGACCCCGCTTTTCGAGCACCAAGGGGCGACCTTCCTGCGCGTGCTCGACATCGCTGACCGCACCGACATCCCGAAGCGCACCGCGCGAGAGCTTGCTGCAAAGGCTTTCGCGATGGTGGAGAGCGAGATGGATCAGGCCGTGCCGACCAGCACTCTGCGGGCGCGGCTGGCGTTCACCGGCAATAGTGCGCGGGGCACAGCGAGCGGCGAGCTGCTGCGCTTCGCCGGCATGTTCAAGACCTTCCCGGTGACACTGCTGGTCAACAACCTAGCGCGCATGCTGGATCAGCCAACCAATACAGCCCGCGCGCGCTGGGTGTCGGACTTCGTTATCAGCGCCACTGTTTTCGGCGCTCTGGCGTATCAAGCGAAGCAAATGGTCTACGGTCGCGACCCCCGGCCCATGGACACAAGCGAGTTCTGGATAGCAGCAGTGCTGCAGGGTGGCGGCCTCGGGATCCTGGGCGACTTCTTATTCACTAACGTGAACCGTTTTGGAAAGGGCTTTGGCTCCACCATTGCCGGCCCTGGCGCGGGCCTCGGCACCGACGCGATCAACCTGTCTGTCGGCAATGTAGTGCAGCTCGCGAGCGGTGAGGATACGGACTTCGCGCGCGAGCTAACCGATTTTGTGGCGCGCTACACGCCAGGAGCTAGTATCTGGTATCTGCGGCTGCTGGCTGAGCGCCTGGTTATAGACCAGGTGCGCCTGATGACTGATCCGAAGGCGGAGCAGCGGTTCCGGCGCAAGGTCAGAACCTACGAGCGCGACTACGGTCAGCAATTCTGGTGGCTGCCAGGCGAAACGACGCCGGAACGCGCACCGGATATTTCTGCAGCTTTTGGTGATTAGTTTTGTTTTTTTTCTACATTCCTCAAACGGGACGATTAGGTAATGGCTGACTACGCAATCACGAGCGTCACGCGGCGGGTGGTCTACTCCGGCTCTGCAGGTGTCGGCCCCTACTCTTTCAACTTTCCGGTTCTGACCGCCTCAGACCTTGCGGTCTACAAGGACACTACGCTGCTGACGCTGACGACCGACTATACTGTCAGCATCGGCGCGGCGGGCACTGGCAGCGTAACGCTGGTTGTTGCCGCGACGGGCAGCAACAACATTACGATTGTCGGCGCGCGCACTATCGAGCGCTCGAGTGACTTCGTTACGGCCGGTGACCTATTGGCTTCGAGCCTGAACACAGAGCTCGACAGTCAGACGATCTTCGTGCAGCAGGTCGCCGAAGATACGTTGCGCGGCATCAAGGCGCCGGTGACGGATCCGACCAGCATCGACATGACGCTGCCGGCGAAGGCGACGCGCCTCGGCAAGATCCTCACCTTTGACGACACCACCGGCAACCCGCTGGCACAGGAGGTGCTCGGGCAATGGCGCGGCAACTGGGCGGCAAGCACTGCCTACAATAAGCGCGACATAATTAAGGATACGAGCAACAACAACATTTACCTCGCTAACACGGCGCATACCTCAAGCGGCTCACAGCCTATCTCGAGCAACGCGGACGTAGCCAAATGGGATCTCCTCGTCGATGCGGCGAGCGCGGCGGCCTCTGCCACGAGTGCAAGCGGATTTGCCGACGAGGCCGAGGCCTGGGCTAAGAAAACCGACGGCGAGGCGCAGACCGGCGAGGGCTACAGCGCGAAGGCATGGGCGGTCGGCGGGACGGGCGTCACGGACACCGCCGCCGCTGGCGCTGCGAAAGAGTGGGCGACTGAGACAACCGGCACAGTAGACACGAGCGGCTACAGTGCGAAAGAGTACGCGCAAGGCACGCAGGCCGGCGCTGGCGGGAGCGCGAAAGAGTGGGCGCAGCGAGCCGAAGATTCCGCCGTTCCAGGCGGCGGCGGCGAGTATAGCGCGAAGCACTACAGCGCTAAGGCCAGCGCGTCGGCCAGCTCGGCCAGCACTTCGGCGTCCAACGCGAGTACAAGCGCGTCGGCTGCCAGCACATCGGCGTCAAACGCAAGCACTTCGGCGTCGGCTGCATCGTCCAGCGCCGCATCGGCGGCGGCGTCCTACGATAGTTTTGACGATAGGTACCTTGGCGCTAAGTCCAGCGCTCCGGCGCTCGACAACGACGGCGATGCTCTGATTGCCGGGGCGCTGTACTTCGACACCACCGCTAGCGAGATGAAAGTTTATAGCGGCAGCGGTTGGGTCGCGACGGGATCGACGATCAGCTCTGTCTACCAGCGGTTCGAGTACACCGCGTCCGGCGGCGAGACTTCAGTGACCGGCGGCGACGACAACGCTAACACCCTCGCCTATGACGCTGGGTTCATCATGGTGTTTCTCAACGGCGTGATGCTCAACGACGGCGACTACACTGCGACGAGCGGATCGTCAATCACCGGGCTGGCGGCGCTGACTGCGGGTGACAAGCTCGAAGTGATCGCCCACGGTGCGGCTGCACCGGGAGACTATTACAGCAAGGCTGCGAGCGATGCGAAGTACGCGCTGCTTGGCGCGAATACAGACATCACGTCGCTCGGCACGATTAGCACAATAGACTTGAATGGCGGCACTATCGACGGCGCGGTGATCGGCGGGTCAAGCGCAGCCGCCGGTTCGTTCACTACTCTCAGTGCAAGCTCCCCGATTTCGGCTGCGGACGGCAGCAACTCGGCGCCAGCAATAACTAATACTGGCGACACTGACACAGGTCTCTACTTCTCGGCAGACAACGAAATCTCGACGGCGACGGCTGGTGAGCAGCGCATCATCCTTGACAGTTCCGGTGTGCTGAAGCCGAGAGAAGCATCGACTTATGGTGGCGCGGGCGCGGTCATCCAAGGCGCAGTCGTGTTCGCATGCAAGATGCCCTATGTGTCCAGCGTTGCCGACAACACATGGGCGCAGATTTCTATGTCCACGCCAGTATATGAAAACAAAGCAATCGTGGATGGGACGACGACTGGCAATGCGATTACCATCAAGAAGGCCGGGAAGTACATGATGGTGTGGAACGGAACGCTTGGCGGTGGAAACTCATACGGGAATGGAACGTATTACGTTCGCACATACGTCGAAAAAAATAGCGTGTCTCTTGGCGGGGGTACGCGACTTTTTGCACAAGGCGCGAGTGACAACGGAAGCCCTTCGGATGTCGGCCTCACCCAATACGCAAGTTCTGCGCGAGGCGGAGTGGTAAGCGGCATCGACTCACTTAGCGTTAGTGACGTTATTAGGTTCTGGCAACTTCACGATCATACCGGCGGGGGCTGGGCCGATCCCGGCAACGTGATGCTGATTTACTTCGACGAATAGGAGAAAACATGGCAAGTGTACAACTCAACGGACCGGTAGTGATGCGAATTTTTCTGCGCGATGCAAACATTGATGCTTCGCTGCCGCGCTACATAGACGCAGACAACATCCTTCACATCGACGGCGTAGATCAGCCTGCATTACAGGCTGCTTACGCAGCATACGATGAAACAGTAGCAAATCGAGAGGTAGCTTTTGACGCGCTGCGGCGAGTGCGTGACAACATGCTGATGGATACTGACTGGGTGGTGGTCAAGGCGCAAGAAGCCGGCGAGGCAGTCCCCGCCGCTTGGGCAACCTATCGCCAAGCCCTCCGCGATCTGCCTGCCAACACTTCTGACCCCGCCAACCCGGCTTGGCCGACGAAGCCAGGAGCTTAACCATGACACTCAATCGTGATCTAGCAGACCTCGCCCAGTCCCTTGCCGGCGGCATCGACATTGCCGATGGCGGCACGGGAGCGACCACTGCCAGCGCGGCGCGGACGGCACTCAGTGCGCAAACGGAAAGCGCCACGCTCACGGCCCTCTCCTCAGTCATGTCCTCGACGGCCACAGCGGCGGCGCAACGTGCGGCTCTTGCTGCCACGGGCAACCTAGCATCTGTTCAGGTTTTCACTGCCAGCGGCACTTGGACGAAACCTGCTGGCATTGCGCGAGTAAAAGTTGAGGTTCGCGGCGGTGGTGGTGGCGGCGGTGCAGCTACGAGTACGGCGGGCATCCAAGTTGGCGCTGGCGGCGGACAGGGTGGGTACTCCGCAAAGCTCATAGACGTCTCAGCCATTTCCAGTGAAACCGTGACTATTGGTGCCTTCGGCGCCGGGGGTGGTGCTGGTGGTTCCGGTTCACAGGGCGGCACATCCTCTTTTGGAGCACACTGTTCAGCGACTGGCGGTGCCGGGGGGCAAGGTGGTGCTGTAGCTGTAAATGTTCGAGGCGGTGCCGGTGGTTCCGGTTCTGGTGGAGATAGAAATCTTCGAGGCGCGGCTGGCGGAAATGGTATCGCTCCTGGCGTAGCCTGGGACAGCATCACGGGAGTCGGTGCTGGCGAAGGTGGCGGACGCGGCGCAATCGCGTCAGACGGAGAGGCAGCAGAAGCTAATTCTGGTGGTGGCGGTGGTGGGGCTTATGCAGACGACGGCAATCCTAGCGGCGGCGCAGGCGGCTCCGGCATTGTTATCGTTTGGGAGTATCAATAATGAAGGCTCTAGTCGAAGCAAGCGGGCGTGTCGCTCAAGTCGTCGCTGACGACCAAATCTTTCCGGTCCATTCTTCACTACAATGGGTGGACTGCGATGACACCATTATTAGCGACACCCACTTTTACGCGAATGGGGTGTTTGCGAGCGAACCACAACCGGCGCTGACTTGGGCGGACATCCGCAGCGAGCGTGACGATTTGCTTGGAAAAACGGACTGGTGGGCAGTCTCAGATCGTACCATGTCGGCGAGCGAAGCGGCCTACAGACAAGCTCTGCGCGATGTGCCGCAGACTTTCGCAAGCCCCGCCGATGTAGTCTGGCCGACGAAGCCTGCGTGATAGCTGTTGGACGGTGCTGTCGATCTACGCCTGATTATCACGCTGGCCGGCATCCTGGTCAGCGTCGTCGGCGCGACGACTGTCGCTAAACAGCAGATCAAGCAGATCGCCGAACACCTGGCCGACATTGAGGCGCGACTGCGCCGGCTGGACAGCCGCACCGACCGGCACGAGGGCGAGATGGGCATGCACGCGCAACGCGTGGACGTGCTGTCTAGCATGATGGACCCGGCCACTATGGAGCGGCGGCATCGAGAAACAGCAGATCTACAGGCGCGCCTCGCGACCGTCGCGCGCGACGTAGAGGCCCTGAAGCATATGCACAACGGCCGCCACCCGCCGGTTGCAACATTATGAACGGCAAGCACCAGCGCGGGCAGATCTCAGAGGCGATCTGCGCGCTGCATCTCAGCCGGCGGGGCTGGTGGGTGTTCGCGCCGATCTTCGCGCTCTCCGGGCCGGTGGACCTGGTGGCGGTGCACCCGCGCGGCTATGTCGCGCTGGTAGACGTTAAGACCGACAGCCGGCGCCGGCTGGCTGGGCGCTCCAATACCTACTCGATATCGCGCGTTCGTAGCCCTCTGCAGAAGCGCTTACGCGTGCTGCTCGCTTACACGAGCGACGAGGGCATCCGCTGGAAGGGCGCCAGCGCGGCGATGAAAGAGCTGCTGAAGTGACGGACGAACTGGCGCAGTCGCCGGCCGACGCGACTAACTCGTTGCTCTGGCAGTACGCCGACGCGCTCGCCCGCCTGGCCGAGGTGTGGGCTGAGCTGCCTGATGGCTCGGAGCCCGAGGAGCTGCTCCGCGAGGCAATGCGCGCAGTCGCAGCTCGCGTCACGCAGACCGCGCTGATCTACACGTTTAATGTCGATGGAGCAGAGCAAGATGATTGAAGCGCTTATCGGCCCGGTGACGGGACTGCTGGACAAGTTTATCGCCGACAAAGACCAGCGCGAGCGCCTGGCCTTCGAGCTGGCGACCATGGCTGACCGGCATGCGCAAGAGATCGCTCTGGCGCAGATCAAGGTGAATGAGGCAGACGCGAGGGGCAGCTGGTTCCAGAGCGGCTGGCGGCCGGCAACAGGTTACGCATGCGTCGCTGGGCTGGCTGTCAACTTCCTTGTCTCGCCGCTGGCGCAGGGTTTCGGTGTAGACGTGCCGCAGGCCGATATGAGCGTGATGATGCCGCTGCTGCTTGGCATGCTGGGCCTCGCAGGCATGCGCACATATGAGCGCAAGGCTGGCGTCGGCAAGTGACTGTCATACTTAACACCGAGCGCATCGCGGCAGACCTGCGGCGCGAGGAAGGCTACCGCCGCTTCGCCTACCTCGACAGCCTGGGCCTGGTGACCGTCGGCATCGGCCGGTGCATCCACGAAGCACACGGCGTAGGCATCGACGAAGAAGAAGCGCTCTACCTGCTGCGCCGCGACATCGAGCGTTGCGCCGGCGAGTGCGACCGCGCCCTGCCGTGGTTCTCAAGCGCCAGCGCCAATGTCCGCGAGGCCGTCGTGCAGCTTGTGTTCCAGCTTGGGCTGCCCAAGTATCTCGGCTTCAAGAAGCACCTGGCGGCGCTCGAGGCGGGCGACTACGAAACGGCTGCGGACGAGCTGCTAGACAGCCGCTTCGCCCGGCAGACACCGGGACGCGCGGCGCGGATGGCCGATAGGATCAGAGCAGGCTGATGCTCCGCCAGGCTCCGCGCCGGCGGCTCACATGCCCACGGTCCTCAAGCGCCTGCACGATGCGCTGCACGCCGCTGAGGTTGCAGCCGCAGGCTCTCCCAATCTCTGCGTAACTGGGGCTGTACCCGCGCTCCGCAAAGAAGGCACGCAAAAACTCGAGCGCCTCGGCCTGCCGCTGCGTCAGCCCTAGCTTCTCATTCATTGCTAACCTCCTCGACCTTGAGACTAGCGGCACGCGCCGGCGGCTTTGCGGCGACCGTGTAGCCCTTGCGCGCGGCCTGCATGCCCCAGCTCACAGTCGCGACAACCTCGCCGGCCTCGTCGCGCGCGATGGCCTGGGTATGCAAACCCATCGCGTCCATTATGCGCGTCTGGCAGGCTTTGGCGAGATCCTGCATCTGCTTGATGGCGGCGCGGGCGGCGAGCAGATCAAGCGCAAGCTGGCTCAGCTCGCTGTCCAGCTCGACGGCCGGCAGGTCGTCCTCAGCCCGAGCAAAGGTCTGCTGCGCGTCGTTCGGAGAAAACACTGGGTAGTAGTCCATTACGCCATCGCGCGCCCACACCCCGAGTCGCTCCTCGAAGTCCAAACAGTCCTGGCGGATCTTCTCCTGGGTCGCGAAGTCCGGGCCTACCAAGTAAATCCGCAGCTCAGACCCCTGATACAGCGTCGCGATTGCGCCCCAGGTGTACCCGCAGCACATCATCAGGCCTTGCACTTGAATAGGCCCACGGTAATCGGCCGGCTCGTCCAGTGGGCGCACGCGCGTAGCTTTTGCCTCGAGGACGCCTGGCCCCTGCAGTGCGATGCGGTCAGCGCCGACGACGTATATGCCGGCGGTCGGGTCGTGCTCCACGACGCGGCCGTCGCCCCACAAGATGCCGTCGAGGCTGCCCTGCAGCGGGAGCTCTGCATGCCTCACCGCCTCAGTGACCGCCAGCTGCACGTCCAGGCCAAGCCGGTCGGCCGCCTCTTGCAAAATCGTCTTTTCGAGTTTGTTGCCCCAGGCCGCTGCCTCGCCCGCCGACTCTCGCGGCGGGTCTGGCAGGTTATTGGCGCGCGCCTGGCGGACCTGGCTTGCGCGTATCAACACGTCGTTGGGCGTCGCATACGGCGAGCGACCAGCGATTGCCGGGAGCTGTGAGCAGCTCAGTAGTGCGTCGTCGCTGAGCTTGCCGAGAGCTTCACCAGTCATGCTGCACCTACGAAATAGGCAGCCACGAGCGCGGCCATGACGAGGAGCCAAACGGCTGCCGAGGGCAACACCTGTGTAGGTGTAATGCGCTGGCCTGTCGCTGTCTCAAGATGTAGAGCTAAAACTCGCTGAAATACTGTGCTCACTGCTGCCTCCTAGGTTGAGGCAGCCTGTGGATTAGGGCGGGACGAAATTGGTAAACCGTTGGCAGTGCTCACAAAGGTGAGCCCGGTCCCGGCCTCCATCGACGCCCCGCAGCCCACAAGCTGCCTGGGGTTACTCATTATATACCTTGCGGTTAGGGGCAGGGCTAGGGGCGCCCTGTTCCTGCAATGTTTCTTGGTACAGCCGGCGCGCAGCGCTCGCTGCTAGACGCTGCCTGTTTGCTGTGCGCGTGTAGACGCGCGCCTGCTTGCTGGACTGCCAGCCGAACATGCTCATCAGCTCGTCCTCGCTAGCGCCGGCCTCCGCGATCATCGTCGCTGCTGCCTTGCGCACGCCATGCGCTGTGTAGCCGGCCGGTATGCCGGCCTCGCGGCAACGCTTGACGAACCACTGCGCCAGGCCTTTGACGGAGTAGCTCAAGCCGAGCTCCGTCACCATGTACACCATGTCGCCGGTCGGCGCGGCGTCGATAGCCGCGCGCAAGGGCGGCAGGATCGGCACGGCAGTCGCGTCTTTCGCGTAGCGGCCGCGACCCTTCGTCTCGTTCCAGACCAGGAACCCGGCGCGCTCGTGCTGCGGCCCCAGCATCGCTGCGTCACTGATGCGGCAGCCTGTGTACAGCAGGAGGGTCATCAGCAAGTGCTCACGCTCGCCCAGCTCATAGTGCTTGTAAAAGCGAGCAATCAGCTCGCGCGTCCAGGCCTTATGCCCGCCGCTGTCGCGCCGCAGCTCCTCTCGCGCATAGGCGGCGACCTTCTCGCTCAGCGCGACATTCGTTGCAACCAGCTCGCGCCTGACAGCGTAATTAAGCACTGCGCGTATAGCCTTTAGGCGCGTGATCGCAGCTTCCGGTCGCCGCGCCTTCTGCTCCAGAACCTCGATCACGTCCAGCGCCTCGAGCTTGCGGTAGTCCTTGGCGGCCCAGTCGTGCAGGAACTGCTCGAGCACGCGGCGCCTCACCCGGCGCGTCTCGGGATGCAGCCGCTGGACCGCAGCAGAGTTTAGGTAAGCACTAACAAGGTGTCGCCACTGGAAGCGCGGCGCGCTGACCTGCGCCTGACCATGCGACAGCGCGTTTAGCGCGTCTGCGTACTGGCGTCCAAACTCAGCCGTCCCAGGCTGCGCGGTGATGGCGACGCGCGGGCCTTTGCCCTTGCGCACATAGTGATAGGTCCGACCGCCTGCTTGCTCCTCGACCAGATATGGCAGTTTCAACTTCATACCTCTCTTGTACTCAGGTTCCGCACAAAAGCTATCGCAGTGTTGCTCAGCAATTCTGCGTGCAGTTTTGCTCAGCATTTCTGCGCCCTAGCCAAATAGGTGCTGGTATCGCGCTACACACTCATCGAGCAGCTGCTTCGCCTCCGGGCTCGCCTTCGACCAGGTGGCAAGGTAGTCATTGCTCTGCAGCGCCCGGCTGGCTGTCAACATGTTCATGTTCCATGTTATGTGCGTTACAGCGCCATTTCGCACGCAGGTGCGCGACGGCAGCACATGCTTGCGAGATCCAGGCCCGGGCTGCGTCGTTACCAGGCCCGCCGCTCGCAGCCTCGGCACGATCCGCGCGGCGGTCGCCGGCGTGTCAAACTGCACGGAAAATGCAACCAAGTCGCCGACGGTCGGTGGCTCGTCCGCGTCGGCCAGCACCCAGCGCAGCCAGTTGCCCACCACCCAATAAAGGGCCGAGCGCTCGCCACTCAGCAGGGCTTTGACCGGAGCGCCACAGTGCGTCAAGTAGGTACTCTCTACGAAACTCGCGAGCATACGCATGCGAGCGTTATTGGTCGCGTCCAGCGAGCGCAGCGCGCCCAGGTCGGCCGGGTCAACTTTCACATAAGCGCAGTGTGTGTCCACATACTCGCTGACCCGGCTCTGCAGGTACGACGCCCACGCGCTCCTGCGGTCGGCAACACCATTACTAATATGCATCACGCACGCCCTTTCTTTTGCAGTTTGCGATAGCGCAGCCGCGTGTTGCGCACAGAGCTGAGGCTCCATGTGTCGCCGCCCCGCGCAGTCCTTACGCCTCTTGCTTTCAAACCGTCAGCGAGCTGCTGCAGCGTCTCGCAGCCGTATTGCTCAAGCTGGTCGAGAACCGGGCCCACTTCTCGGGCGTAAGCGTCCGCGTCCTTCGCCACAGCGATGCCGGCCTTCTTGGCGGCCGCTGCCGGGTCCGGCGTGCCGAGCCGCGTCCCGCGCCGCTTGGCAGCTGCAAGCGCGGCCGTCGTGCGCTCGCTTATTTGCGCGCCCTCGAGCTCGGCGATGTTAGCCATTAGTTGCAGCAGGAAGCGGTTTTGGCTTGGCGACCCCATCTCGGGGATGTCGCAAACGATCAGCTTGACGTCCGCCTCGAGCAGCCTTGTCAAAAACGGCAGGTTACGCGACAGCCTGTCCATCTTGGCTACGATCAGCGTCGCGCGCTGCGACCTGCACAGCTCGAGCGCCTTGCGCAACTCAGGCCGGCGCCTGTCGGTGCGCTTGCCGCTTTCGGCTTCCGTAAACTCGGCTATCAGCTCCCAGGCGCCGCCGTTAAGGTGCGCCTCTACCATTTGGCGCTGCGCCGCGAGCCCGAGCCCGCTGGCGCCTTGTCGCTTCGTGCTGACGCGGTAATACGCGACGTATTTGCCGCGATGTGCTTTGCCTGCCTCTGCCATGGTTCCTCCTCCTATGCTGCTTGATCGAACAGCGGCAGCCCTACCAGCCGCATGTCCTTTTTTCTTGCGAGCGGCACCACATTGGCTGCCACGGTCGGCTTATAGGCGCCGCTCGCCACATACGCGTTGCGTAGCTCTCTGTAGATCTGTTGCCAGGCCTTCTTGTGCCCGCCGGTCGTGACCTTGACGGGCTCCCCAGCGTAATCGACGGCGTGCGCGAGCTCGTGGCACACGACCATCGCCAGCGGCGCTAACGTGTCGCGCGCGTCACCCATCAGGTCGCCGATCTCCGGGTCGCAGGCGATGCTGTCGTACTCGCCCCGGATGCTTGCGCCGGCCTCGAGCGCGACAGCCCGGCGTAACCAGCGATCCCGCTTGCGGCCTGGCCGCAGCCGCTCGGCGCCCGCCCGCACCCGCGCCGCATCTAACGGCGTCCACCACCAGGATCCACTGTCCGGCGAGATCTGCGCCCACGGCTTCCCGCAGCGCTTGCCGGCCAGGCTCGACCTGCCGCGAACAACCAGCTGCAGATTGTCAGCGAACCACGGCGTCGCCAGGCCCAGCGTCACGCTGAGCCCGGCCACCTCCTTCACCATGCTCCTGATTACAGACTGCATATCTATGCCTTATGTACCTATTGAGTTCTGCATAATCAAGCCACTACTCGACTGGCTCGTCAGTCCAGTAGTTCGGGTCCGTAAATATCTCGCGTCTGTAGCCCTTTAGCTTGTCGGCCTCGCAGTCGCGGCAGCATTTGGCGACTGGTATCCCGCGAGCGTCCTTTACCCAGCGAGCAACCTCTCCGCTGCCGCACCTGCATGTTTCGTAGCTCATAGGTATTCCCCACCATAAGAAATCAACGTGCAGCCCCAGTACCCCATTCCAATATCATCGAGGGGCTCGAAGCCGGTAAAGTCGCCAACGATCCGTCCCTTTGCCATCAGGTTCTCGTCGTCGTCGTACAGCTCGAACTTTTCACCCTCGCCGGGTGCCACTGTGAGCCCGCCAACTGGGCCTGTTACGCCGGTCGCTCCGGCAGCTTCGTCGCAGCAATCCTTGTCAATGATCCAGCCGTACTTTTCGGTCACGCCTTTTTCGTAGCTCATATCTCTCCTCCTAGCCGTTCGGGTTTGTTAGCCAAACATCAGGCGCCAGCTCAACTATGTCGCCCCCTAGCACCAAGTCGCGAGCGAAGGCCTCGTAGTCGAAGTACCGCTCAGCAATCTCTGGCAGGTCGTAGCAATCGGCCACTAGCTCGGCCGCGTAGTTCTCGGCGCTTCCTTCGAAGATCATCGCGTCGCCTGGCTCCATGTTGATGCCGACTTCTGCGAGCAGCTTGGCGAGCGCCTTATCCTCATCGCTCATTTCCAGCCAGTCCCACAGCTCGTCCGGCGGCGCACTGCTTTCGCAGTACCAGGCAGCCGGGAACCCTTCGTAGTCGCAGAACATCAGCTCGGGGTCCGCTTCTGCGACATAAGCCGTCGCAGCCGCCAGGAACTCGTCCCGGCTCGCGTACTCGTCAAGATCAAACCACTTCCCGATCAGCGTGCCGGCATTGTACTTCGCGTAGGTCGTTACCCAGAGTCTGGCTTCCATATCTCTCCTCCACCGTTTGGGTACTGCAAACTTACCCTTGCAACGTAATACCGTGGCGGTACCTTTGCAATACCCTAACGGTACTTTTTTTTAATAAAAATGTCGGGGCAGAATGGCTATTAAAAACAAGCCCTTACGGGCCCTGATCGGCAAGCACCTGCACTTATCGACTGCCTGCTGCGAGGCTTTGGCAGCGGCTGCAGCGTTCGAGCGCCGCAGTCAGAGCAGCCTTGCTGAGGAGCTGCTGGAGCGAGGCCTCCGCGAGCGCAGTCGCGCCAGGGCGGCTGACGCAGTGATCAGAAGCGCAGGCTACCAGTGAGCGTTAGCGGCGCCGGCGCGCGCAGGAAAGGCAGCGCGTTCGAGCGCGAGATACGGCAGCAGATCCGGGCTATCGGCATCGAGTGCAAGCGCGTGCCGCTGAGCGGCGCCGCCCAAGGCTTCAAGGGCGACCTGCAGCTGGCTGGGATGACAGCCGAGTGCAAGCGACGCAAGCGCAGCTACAGCAGCCTGTACCAGGCGCTCGAGCAAGGCGGCGGAAGCGACCTGCTGTTCGTGCGCGACGATCAGCGCGACAGCCTGGTCGTCATGCCCTTCGACACTTTCGCCAGCCTGTGCCGGTGGGCTGGCCTTCCGCAGAGATATCCGGCGAACCCAAGCGAGGAGACTACAGATGTTTGAATATGCAGGCGAAGGCGAGCGCGAGCAGAGCGACATTGAGCTCAAGCGGCTAACGATTGACTGGGGCAGCCTAAAGACGGGCTGGGGGATGCTTGCGCAAGGCAACAGCGACTTCGTGTGGGCAGCAGTGA
>Ga0208917_1000702_pt1 | contig 16886 bp, 28 predicted proteins | sample DEB08_DNA_10_FD_185500 | JGI IMG/M metagenome (GOLD analysis project Ga0208917, IMG submission 185500) | Aqueous microbial communities from the Delaware River and Bay under freshwater to marine salinity gradient to study organic matter... | ecosystem: Environmental > Aquatic > Marine > Coastal ...
CTGAGGAAAGCAAAGAACAACAACTGGCAGACCTGTCCGTCCGACTGTCGAAACTAGCAGCGGAACTTAACATAGGTATCGTGTCTATCGGACACACTAACGAGAATGGAGACTTCAAGTATTGTAAGATGATTGGTCAACGTGCTAGTGTCATTGTGAACCTACACCGTGACAAAGAGTCAGACGACATGGAAGAACGCAACACAACGTATCTAAAGATTGAGAAGAACCGTCCGTCATCCGAAGAAGGTATGGCAGGTAAACTCAAGTTCAACTACGATACGTTCACACTAAGAGAGGTATACTGATGGAAACCAGAGTTTGTAAAATATGTGAAAAAGAGAAGTCTTTATCGTCTTTCCACAAAAAAGTATGGGAAGGAGATGATGGTTATAAAAGAGATGGGTATGATCATAGATGCAAAGAGTGTAAAATCGAGGTCACAACTCACGTAGCAAATCTCAAAAAGGGTTTTCAAAACCTTAAAACTTCTCATTGCGAATGTTGCGGTCAAACGGACACACAAATAATGATTGACCATAACCATGAAACTGGACACTTTCGTGGTTTTGTATGTAAATCTTGTAATAGAAATCTTGGTATTATTGGAGATACTTTTGAGTCTGTTATGAAATCGGATTGCGATCAGATGTATAAAGACTACATGAAGATAGCTAATTACCGACAAGGAAAGGGTACTAGATTTGCCAGTATTTGACATAGAAACAGATGGGCTGAACGCCACAAAGATACACGTGTTATCGTGGATGGGGGACGATGGAAATGTGCATCACACCCATGACTATGTAGCTATGCGTATATTCTTTGAGGAAGCAGACATCCTCATTGGTCACAACATTATCCGCTTTGACATCCCCCAAGTAGAAAAAGTATTAGGGGTCAAGATCAAGGCAAAGCTAGTGGATACCCTAGCCTTGTCGTGGTACCTGAACTTCAACCGTGGGTCACATGGCCTAGAAGGTTATGGTGTTGACTATGGTGTACCAAAGCCAGTTATCAAGGATTGGAATAGTCTTACACCAGAGGAATATGCCCACCGTTGTAATGAGGACGTTAAGATCAACTCACGACTATGGCGTGACTTAGACATCAAGCTAAACAAGCTGTACCCTGACAGTGGAAATAAGTGGAAGCTGATCGACTACCTGACGTTTAAGCTACAGTGTGCAGCAGAGCAAGAGGCCCTACGATGGAAATTAGACGTACCCAAAGCACAAGCCCACTTACAAGAGTGGGAAGCACTCAAGCAAGAGAAGACAGAGGCACTTGCCAATGTTATGCCGAAGGTCATCAACTACGCTGTACGGACAAGACCAAAGGTGTACCACAAACAGGACGGAAGTTTGTCTGCAAACGGTGCCAAGTGGGAACAACTCTGCAAAGACCACAAGGTCCCGACGAGTACCCAGAGCCTGAAAGTCAAGGTTGGTGAAGATCGTGCTAACCCTAGTTCTGTATCACAGGTAAAAGAGTGGTTGTTCATGCTAGGGTGGGAACCACGTACATTTAAGTTTATGAGGGAAGCAGATGGCTCCACAAGGAAACTGGAACAAATACGTAAAGACGGAGAACTCTGTTCCTCAGTACGTGAGTTGGTTGCACGAGAACCTGCTATTGGTTTGCTTGACGGCCTCACTGTTCTTTCTCATCGTATTGGAGTCATCAAGGGCTTACTTGACTCAGAAAACGAGGGATATGTGTGTGCAAGTGTGGCAGGACTTACGAACACATTCAGGTTCCGTCACGCCCGACCATGTGTCAACTTGCCAAGCGTTGATCGACAGTACGGTAAAGAAATAAGGGAATGCCTGACAGCACCAGAAGGTTACACTCTGTGTGGTGCCGATATGACATCATTAGAGGACACAACCAAACGTCACTACATGAAACCACTAGACCCTGATTATGTCGAGGAAATGTCTAAGGATGGGTTTGATCCACACCTTGACCTTGCCAAACACGCAGGTGTCGTCACACAAGATGACATCGACAAACACAACTCAGGTGAACGTAGCCTCAAGGCACTGCGTAAGAACTACAAGGTGGTGAACTACAGTGCGACTTATGGCGTAGGTAAGCAGACCCTAGCCAGAAACACAGGCATGTCTGAGAGCGAAGCACAGACGCTCCTAGACGCATTCTGGTCACGCAACTGGTCTGTAGAGAAAGTAAGTAAAGATGCAACCGTTAGAAATTTATTTGGTTCTGATTGGCTTTACAATCCTGTGTCTGGCTTCTGGCATTCACTGAGGTCAGATAAGGATAGGTTTAGTACCTTGAACCAATCTACAGGTGTCTACTGTTTCGATAGTTGGGTCATGTACTGTCGTGGCTTCCTATTAAAAACTATTGGGCAATTTCACGACGAGGTTATTGTCCTGACAGAAGAAGGAGAAGAGGAAAACACAAAGAGCAAAATGCAGTCTGCTATTGATTTACTCAATGAAGAGTTGCAGTTAAATGTCCCTCTTGGGATTGATGTACAATTCGGTAAAACGTATGCCGATGTACACTAAAATAAAAAGTTGTCAGTAGCTGAAAAAAGTTACTATATATATTTACCAGTGTTAGAAAAGGATACACAATATGGCAAGATACACACTCGACATGGTTCTAGAATATGCAAAAGTATTTCCTGAGAACGCAGACATGGGTAACCCTGATGGACCACAGTGGCAACAACAGATTGCCAAGAAGGGTGGTCAGTATGTAGTCAATGCATACTTTACTAGCCAAGAACAGATCGACAAACTTATGATGGATGGCTTCAAGGCCACAGTCATGGGTAACTCTCGTATCCAAGAGGGTAATGCAGACTTCGGTATTGGTAAGTACATGAAGATCAAACGTGGCGTAGCTGATGATGTACGTGACTGGATCGACCCAATTACTAAAGAGAACGTCAACCTAGGTGGCCCTGTCAAGGTCGTTGACCTACGGCAAGGAAAAGAAGAAGTTCGTAAGTGGTCATTCTCTGAGGATGGTGAATTAGGCAACGGTACACGGGCAAAGGTGCAGTTTGAAACCTATGCTGATGGCAATGGTGTACGGCTGAATGGTATTGCTGTAACTGAACTTATTGAACGTACAAGCGAACCGTCAGAAGATGATATGATTTTTGCGGCGGCAGGTTAATGCAAGTAGAAATTAGTTTTGTAATGGACAAAGATGAGGACGGGGTTACAGGCTCCGTCACCATCGAACGACAAGAGGTAGATAGCTTATATGATCTCCTACATCTATATCACGATGCTTGCCTCGCAGCAGGGTACACCTACGTGGAATCCATCGGTGCGCACAAAGAGGGTGGCGAAATGGCTTGGTCGAGTTTCTGATGGGATACGGAAAGGCTTTAATCGACGGTGATGTATTCGCCTATCGTGCAGCCTTTTCTACTCAAGATGAAAGCGAACGGGCTGCACGTGTAAAGACTGACGAGATACTGCAAATGAGTATAGAGTATGTATGTGGCTGGCCTTGGGACAGTGACGACTATCAAATCTATATCACATGTAGTGGACATCAGTTTAGACACGACATTGCCAAGTCACATGTTTACAAAGGTAATAGGTCCAAAAGAGAAAAGCCTAAACACCTTTCATTCATTCGTGACTATATGGTGTCAGATTGGCAAACGGTTGTCAGTGTGGAACAAGAAGCAGACGATTGTCTAGCGATACATGCTACAGAACTCGACCATGATTGTACTATCGTGTCAGTAGATAAGGATATGCTACAGGTTCCATGCTGGCATTACAACCCTGTTAAAGGTACGATGAATAAGGTTACCCCCGACGAGGGAATTAAGTTCTTCTATACCCAGATATTGACAGGGGACAGTGCTGACAACATCCACGGTCTACCACAAGTTGGCCCTAAGAAAGCTGAGAAGATACTCAAAGGGTCAACCACTGAGGAAGATTTGTGGGATACAGTCGTTAAGGCTTATGATGGCGATGTAGACCGTGTAGTGGAAAATGCTAGATTGCTCTGGCTACGACGATACGAAGGGGAAATATGGCAACCACCAGACAAGCGATAAAGCATGGCTATCGTTCTGGTCTAGAAGAGAGGGTATCAAAGGAATTAGAGGAAGCTGGTGTTAAGTATGAGTATGAGACACAGAAGATCAAGTATCGTGTCGAGGAAGACCGTACCTATACACCAGACTTCATCTTACCTAATGGTATCATAGTCGAAACTAAGGGCCGTTTTACAACAGCAGATAGAAAAAAGCATTTGCTAATTCAGAAACAGTACCCAAAGCATGACATCAGGTTTGTGTTCCAGAACTCTAGAGCAAAGTTATACAAGGGTGCAAAGACTACTTATGCACAGTGGTGTGACAAGCATGGGTTCCTGTACGCAGATAAGTCTATACCAGAGGAATGGCTATGAGTTTATCAGATTACATAGAAGCGTATGATACAATCGAACAAGAAGACGACATAGATAAACTGAAACATATGGCTAAGTTTATATTGATTGGTCGTGCTATGAATGACAGAAACCTATCTGAGGAAGAGGCTATAGCTTTAGCGGAGTATAGTTCTATAGATTTAGGTATGGCAGAAGAGGTAGTGATACACTGATGGGAAAAAGATCCGAATTTGTTAGGGTACCTAGGGACTACTACCCGACACCAGAAGAAGCTGTTAAGCCACTTATAGATCACTTACCACAAGGTGGTTTTAGTTTCGTAGAGCCTTGTGCAGGTGATGGTAGACTTGTCGATCATATCGAAAGGTTGACTGATTATGCAGGTAACTGTCAGTGGGCTTCTGATATAGAACCACAGAGAAAAGATGTAATGCAGTGGGACGCACTTGATGTACCACCACATGATGTACTTGATATTGACTATTGCATTACTAACCCACCGTGGGAACGAAACTTCCTACATAACTTCATAGACACTTGGATTGGCATCATGCCTACTTGGTTATTGTTTGATGCTGACTGGATGCACACAAAGCAATCATCGATTCTTATGACATATTGTTCTAAGATCGTAAGTGTAGGTAGGGTTAAGTGGATAGAAGGTTCTAAACACACAGGTAAAGATAACTGTGCATGGTATCTGTTTGATCGACACCACAGAGGTCCGACAGAGTTTTATGGAAGGTTGATAGAATGATCAGTAGAGAAGACATAGAAGCGTTTGAATACTTTAGTCAGACAGAAATGGAGATGAATGTATATCAAGCCGCAGCAGCACAGACAGCTATCTATAAGCATGAACATCAGGTTATCTATCCTGCACTAGGATTAGCAGCAGAGGCAGGTGAGGTAGCCAACAAGGTCAAGAAGATACTACGTGATGGTAAGTTTGATCGACAAGCTATTGCTGATGAAGTAGGTGACTGCTTATGGTATATTGCAGCACTCTGTCGTGACCTTAACGTCAGTATGTCAGACCTTGCTGCTGCTAACCTAAAGAAATTACAGGATCGCAAAGAACGTGGGGTCCTCAGTGGAAATGGAGACAAAAGGTGAAGATTAGGCGTTTTTACTTTACGAAAGAAAGTGGATGGTCTCGAAATGTCCGTAGAGATGACAAGAATGGGCCTTGGTGTCGTTATGAAGATGTAGAGAAACTACTGGAACGCATCGAAGAACTGGAAAAAGGAAAAACAGATGATTAAATGGTTTTGGCGATGGATGAACTACGTAGTAACGTGGCGTGAACATCGTCGAGTAATTAAAGAACTAAATGCACTAACAGACAAAGAACTAGCTGACATTGGCATTGCACGTGCCGATATTGACCGACTGGTCTGGCTAGGAGAAGATAAATCAATGCGTGGACGAGGAAACGAACAAGAATGAACAATATGCTCCCTACCCCCTATCAAAACTTTATTGCACTATCACGTTATGCCCGTTGGACTGGAGACAAGCGTGAAACTTGGTCAGAGACAGTTGACCGATACATTGACAATATTGTTAAACCATTAGCAGGTGACGACAGCTACATCAAAGATATACGTGATGCAATTTTGTCACTAGAGGTTATGCCCTCTATGCGATCTATGATGACCGCTGGACCAGCAGCAGCCCGTGACAATACCTGTATGTACAACTGTTCTTACGTAGCTGTAGACAAGCCTAAACGCTTTGACGAGGCTATGTTTATCCTGTTGTGTGGTACGGGGGTAGGGTTCAGTGTTGAACGACAGTATGTCCAGAAGCTACCAGAAGTACCAGAGAAGATATTCAAGTCTGATACAACTATTGTAGTAAAGGACAGTAAAGAAGGTTGGGCTAAAGCATATCGACAACTACTAGCATTGTTGTGGTCTGGTGAAATTCCTAAGTGGGACGTATCTAAAGTACGCCCAGCAGGTGCAAGACTAAAGACCTTTGGTGGTCGTGCATCAGGACCAGCACCTCTAGTAGACTTGTTCAACTTTACTGTCGAGAAGTTCTTGAATGCTACAGGCCGTAAGCTGACATCTATTGAGTGTCACGACATCATGTGTAAGATTGGCGAGATTGTTGTAGTAGGTGGTGTACGCCGTAGTGCTATGATCAGTTTGTCTAACCTATCAGACGACAAGATGCGTCACGCTAAGTCAGGACAGTGGTGGGAAAACTATGGACACCGTGCCTTGGCTAACAACTCTGTAGCTTATACTGATAAGCCAGATGCAGAGACATTCATGCGTGAGTGGACAGCACTGATTGAAAGTAAGTCAGGTGAACGAGGTATCTTTAATCGTCAGGCATCACAGAAGCAAGCTGCAAAGAATGGTCGTCGTAATCCAGACAGTGACTTCGGGACGAATCCTTGCAGTGAAATAATTTTGTTAAATGCGCAGTTTTGCAACCTTACTGAGTGCGTAGTACGTGCTACTGACAGTATTGAAGACATAGAACGCAAGGTAAAATATGCGACTATCTTAGGTACGATCCAATCTACCTACACAAAGTTTCCGTACCTATCCAAGGATTGGACAGACAATACGGAAGAAGAGCGTCTGCTAGGTGTAAGTCTAACAGGCATCATGGACAATCCGCTAATGACCAGTGCTAATGCTGGGTTAGCCAAAACCTTGGAGCATCTACGAAATGTTGCGATTACTACAAATGCTGAATGGAGCGAACGTCTTGGTATCCCTCAGTCTGCTGCTATCACTTGTGTCAAACCTTCTGGCACTGTCTCCCAACTTGTTGATTCTGCTAGTGGGATACACGCTCGTCACAGCCCTTATTACATCCGTACTGTTAGAGGCGACAACAAGGACCCACTTACACAGTTCTTGATTGATCAGGGTGTACCTAATGAGCCTGATGTGATGAAGCCAGATGCAACAACAGTATTCAGCTTCCCACAGAAAGCCCCAGCAGGTGCAGTAACACGTAACGATATGACAGCTATCGAACAACTAGAAATGTGGCTGACGTATCAACGACACTGGTGTGAACATAAACCTAGCATTACTGTGTCAGTTCGTGACCATGAATGGGTATCTGTAGGTGCATTTGTGTATGAGCATTTTGACGAAATGTCAGGTGTGTCATTCTTGCCACACTCAGATCATACCTATCAGCAAGCACCTTATCAGGATTGCGACAAATCAGACTATGAGGAGTTGTTGTCGTTAATGCCAACAGATATTGATTGGTCTAAACTTACAGACTACGAGCAAGAGGACAATACAGCAGGTATGCAAACAATGGCATGTTCTGGTGACTCATGCGAAATCGTAGACCTAACGTAGGTCAAGTACCTTCGCCCTGTGTAAAGGTTTGTCGTCTAGATGATGATGGCTTTTGCATAGGGTGCAAGAGGTCTACAGAGGAAATAAGAGACTGGCTGATAATGTCGGAGTATGAACAAAACATGCTCTTACATGAACTTAAATGGAGACAACATGTGGGTGGTAATCACACGTGACCAATGCAATTTCTGCGATCAAGCTAAAGCCCTGCTAAAGGGTAGTGGTTTACCTTATACAGAATACAACATACAATCAGGTAGTAGTAAGTGGTTGTTGTACTTACTCAAGAGGTCTAGCATAACAACTGTTCCTCAAATCTTTAACCCGAAAGGCACCCACATAGGGGGCTATACAGAACTGAAAGAGTGGCTAGATGACAAAGGTAAGAAAGAGTTTTAGTAGGGCCTTGTATGAGGCATACGACGAGCCTGCTAAAGATGCACTAGTATCCCTACTAAAGAAGAAGGGACACACTATAGTAAACACAGAAGAGAACTACTACGTTGATGTCGTGTCACAGAAGGGTGGCTACACCTATTTTAACGAGGCAGAGGTTAAGGTAGCTTGGGATGGGGACTGGCCTACCCACTGGTCAGAAATACGCATTCCTGAACGCAAACAGAGGCTCCTAGACAAACATGGGTCAGAGAATGGTGTTCTTAACTTCTACGTCTTCCGTAAAGACCTACGACAGGCATGGCGTATCAAGGACACATTACTGACTAAGGAAAGCCTAGGTACAGCCAAAGGCAGGTACATACGTAAAGGGGAACAATTCTTTCATATACCCTATACATCAGCAGAACTGGTAGAACTGAATGGATGATGACAACGTGACAGACTTTCCTGTCAAACCTAGAAAGACCCGACGAAAAACTAATTACAAAGGTGCAGCCCAGAAAAAGACTTCTGGGTTGTTGCCTAGGACTGATAAACAAAAGGAACTATTAGATGCTCTTCGGGAATATCAACAAGTCTTTATCCTTGGTCCTGCGGGGACTGGGAAAACGTATGTTACTGCAACTTATGCTGCCGACCTCTACACGACGAAAGAAATTGATAAGATCGTCATCACAAGACCTCACGTTGCCGTAGGTAAGGAATTAGGGTTTCTCAAGGGTGACCTAGAGGAAAAGACTAAACCTTGGGCATTACCTGTACTAGACGTATTGGAGAAGCATCTTGGAAAAGGTACAGTCGAAACTGGCATCAAGAATGGCAACATTGAGATGGCACCTCTTGCACTTATGCGTGGGCGTAGCTTCGATAATGCCTTCATAATTGTAGACGAGTCACAGAACATAACCACACATGAGTTAAAAATGTTGTTGACTAGGGTTGGAGAAGGTACTACTATTGTGCTTAATGGTGATTCGCAACAATCTGACTTGAAAGAGACAGACGGTTTGTCGAAGGTGATCCATCTAGCAAAGAAGCATATGTTGCCTGTGCCAATAATTGAGTTTGGTGTGGATGACATCATCAGGTCAGACATCTGCGCCCAATGGGTTAAGGTGTTTATGAAGGAAAAACTGTGACAACTCAAAAAAGGTATTGGACATCCCTTATGGAACAAGATTGGAGTGAAGCCCCGATGATAACCCCAATGACAAAAGAGGAACGACAACGATCCAAAGAACGTGACAATGTAAACAACCCTGCACACTATGGTACAGGTGCTATTGAATGCATTGAGTATATCAAAGACTTCCTGACAGACGAGGAACTAACAGGATACTACCGTGGGAATGTAGCTAAGTATCTACACCGATGGCGATACAAGAATGGTGTCGAGGACTTGAAGAAAGCCCGATGGTACCTAGAAGCACTAATACAACAACAGGAGCGTAAATGACCGTAATCGAAGGTATCCTGCTGATTAGTCTACTGGCAAATGCATATTGCCTACGTAAGATTACAAAAGCAGAGGCCGACATAGAAATGCTGTATGAAGGTACAGCTATGTGCATGAACAAACTAGGTCTATCAGAAGAGTAGACACAAAAAAGCCCCCTAGGAATTAACCTAGGGGGTTCTTTAGTGTCTGGGGGTTAGTATTCTACTCTTCTTCGTCGGAATAGTTTAATTATTCCCCTACCTATCTCTGAGGGGCTAGGAGCAAGCCACCCAAGCACCAAAAGAATTAGTAGTAGGGGGTCTAGTTCTGATATGTTTGTCACACTGTTGTCCTGTTGTACGTTCTCTACGGGACCTTCTGGTCTTAGGACAGGCTTAACTGACCTATCGACGTTTGTCGTGACACCTTGGTAGTTCTCTTGTCCTACCTGTGTGTTAGCAGCTACGTTAGTCCCACCAGTGGGAATTAGGCTAGTTAATCCACAACTAGATAATAATAGGGTCAGGAGTATCCATCTCATTTGCTCATAGCCACTTTGTTACCCATAGGCTTACCAGCCATATAAGCTGTAGCACCCATGTAAGCTGCAACGACACCAGTCTGTGCTATGTAGAATAAACCTAGTAGATCAGCTAAAGCAGATACACGTGAGTCTGACATGATAGGTGTGAATAGAAATATCGTAAAGATAATCATCATACCCATAGCTACCCAAGCCATAAACTTCTGTGACTCAGCTTTTTCTTCACGTAACTCTACTTCAAGCATACGCTCTTTCATAGCTATTTCTTCTAGTGTGACTTTACCGTCACCATCAACATCGAAGTCAACTACCATCTAATCTCTCCGCTATTCGTCGGCTACTAGTGATGATAACAATCTTACCACCCTTATCGTATACTATATACTTATTTCCGACTCTCTTAATCATCTCATTGTGTAAACTAAGAAACCTAACCCTACAAAGAATATAAACAAAATAAAACCAGTAAGTGTCCAAGTGATTATGGCCTCTTGTAATTCAGCTTTGCGATATTCATGCTCTTTCTTTTGTTTACGTATCTTTGCTTCTGTAGCCACTAATTCATCCCATGCTGATGGACCATAAACAAAACTTATATAACTGCGTAATTCTTCACGCATGGCCTCTGCCTTACGCTTTGCATTCCAAACAGCCATAGCCTCTTGTTCTACATCACTACCTAAAGACTTCCACCAAGGTGGGTTGTTGACTTTCTTTTCTGCCTGACCTAAGTCTGACATAGCAGAAGCCCATTGGTTTAGTTGACCGCCCATTTCTTGTAGGTCCTTGCCTACAGCAAAACCCTTCTTTAAGGCATTAAAGGCGACTGTAGCACCACTGATAATCGTAACTGGGTCCATTGTATTCTCCTACTTTGCAAATGCGTCATTTAGGAGAATGATCTCAAGTTTCTGTACCTGTAAGGTTAGTTCATGTGTTGTCTTTATGTTCCAACCTAACAAACCTATAAGTGCTGCAAAAAGAACACCGACTAATGCTTTATTATCCATTTTACCTATCTCGCAGTGATTGCTCTATACTGTCGAGTTTAAGGAATATTGCTTTAATGGTTTCTTTCATCTCTTTCATTTCCCTGTCATAGGAAACTTTAGATGACTCTAGTTGTGATTTAAGTACGGCTATTTCTGTTTCGTGTTTAGTACATCGGGTAAACAAGTGCCATACGACGATTATAACAGGTGCAACAAGCCACTGCATAATAAGGTCAACCATCTCGTACATAACTAACCTATTCTACTGGGTAGGAGTTCCAAGACAACTCAAAGTGTGGTCCATCAGGAAAATTCTTCCAGTCTGCACCACACGTGATCTCTATGTCTAACTCTTCTGCTGCTGCTTTCATTGCGTCTACGATAGGGTAAAAGTATTCCCAGTCCCACGACACAGGATAAGGCACTAAGTCTACTGCATGTCCTGTCAGATGCCGTGAGTTCATAGTGGTTGACTTACCTGTCTTCACTAGTTCTCGTTGACGATTGATGTGTCGTATACCTTCAAGCACAGAGAAGTCTTGTTCAGACAACTCAATCGCCCGTGATACTACTGCTACCATATCGGGGTGAACACCCGACAGCTTTTGTTTACTTCGTGTTCCTAATTGGTATCCCATAATATCCTCTTATGATGGTTGTGTAGGCCAAGTTGGATTGGCAGGGTCTGTTGTATTGGCAGGTAGGTCACGTAAGGCTTGGCGATACGTGGCCCACTCTGTTTGATTTACTGGTGCATCTGGTACTTGTGTCCAATCGCATTGAGCTAAAATCTGATCTCTCTTTACCCTTAACTTAAACCATGCCTCAGTTTCTTCAATAGTATCTATTTCAGGTTGAGGTTTTAGTTGTATAACACCTGATACAACTTCGTATTTATACAACTCTGATAAGTCATACGTACAAGGTAAATACCCATAACCGCTTGGGGCTGTTGGAGTACCGCTTGCGTCTACTAAAGATATGATCTTTCCAGATACTTCTTCATAAAAAACGTACATACTTACCTCTTTAATAGGGTTACAAGTGCTTTTAATCTTGTAACCTTTAAGCTACCAGAAGCGATAACATAACTTAGACCTAAAGTATGACTGCCAGAAGTAGAAATAATGTTCTTGGCTTGCGCCGTAGTTGAAAACCTTAATGCGTCATAGTTAGCATAGTCATCATCACTACTATTTACAAAGATTGCGACGACTGATCCATCAACAGTAAGTGCTAAACTGTAGTTAATGCCAGTACCTGAGCCGTATAAATTACATGCACCAGATATAAAAACAAACTGACTTGCTTCTGTTGTAGTAAAACTACCAATGGTTTGCGATCCGCTACTTGTCAAGTTTAGTACGCTGGATGTTGGAGTTATAGCTTCTTGGTCTGTAATTGCCCGTGAAACAACATTAGCTGTAGCTACACCACTAGTACCCGTTGCAATTTTACTGCCAGTAACACCAGCGTCTTTAATGATAAGATTACCAGAGCCATCACTATCTAGTGTAACATTGTCGATCTGAACTTGGTTAGCTGTCAGTGTACCACGAATAAATGCAGCACCAAACTCTGCTGTATCATTGGAGCGATTAATTTGCCAACCTTGAACACCTGTCTGAAAGTTGTCACTTTGGATAGTCGCAGTAACCTGAATGACATTAGTAAGAGTTCCAAAGCTAACAGATACAACACCTGTTACCCCATCTTTTGTTGCTGTAAAAGTAGTAGACCACTCATAAACACTAGTGTTAGTTATTTCCACTGATGGTGGGGTTTGCGAATAGTTAGAACTAAGTCCAGTCAACTGACCAGTTGAAAAGTTAAAACCTGTTGCACTGGGCGCAGAGGGTTGTCCTGACTGTAATATCTGGTAGTACACACGACCTGTCGCTACAGTATCACCATCATCACCATCAACACCTACACCATCCTCACCATCCTGTGGATCAGCTTCTGTTGTAACTGGTCCTGTACCAGCAGAAAATCCAGAGGGATTACCTGTAAAGTCTAGTGCCTTTAGGAAGTAGTATCTAGTAGTACTTTCTGGTAGACCACCATGCACAAATTCTGTTGCAGCAGTTGATCCCAACAAAGTAGCACCAGACGTTGTGTTGCTAGTGTTTACATAAACCTGAACTTCTTTGAAGTCATTGTCAGTTGGGTTCACCCAAGATATAAAGTTAGACCTGTATCCCCCAGAACCACTTACACCAGTAGGTGCAGAGGGTGCTGTAGTATCCGCTGCAATAGTTACAGTCGTCGTAGAAATATCAGACTGTATGCCTAGTCTGTTACGAGAACTAATACGTAGGTCGTATGTTTCCCCTACCTCAACACCAGTAATCCTAGAATAGAGGTTAGTGGTTACCAACGACTGATAATCTGTTTCACCAGTACGTTTCCATTCTAGTACATAGTCGTTTACATAAGCATCATCAGTGACAGTCCAAGCTACCTCTGCATTAGCGATTGTAGTACCGTCAGGTTGAATGATAACCTCTGTAGTAGGTGTACCATCAAAAGTCGGCTGAGGTGCATAGTTGTACCTAGGCAGTGTCGTATTGTTAGTTGAGAAGACACTAGCTTCTGCATTCCAGTCGTATGCGGCTTCTGAGTTCTCTTTTAGTGTCAGGTCAACCTCTAGGGCAGCACCATCACCATAAGCAAACTTCCACGATACAACCTCAAAGACTTTCTCATTCCAACCCATGCGTGAGTTAGTTAGCTTAATATTGTCTCCAACTCTAGCTTGGAATGCTTTAAGGCCAAACCTAGCACTAACAACAATTTGTTCCCTAGTTCTAAATAGGGTTTGTTTAGCTATACGTTGGGCTTGAAGTAAGTCAGTAGTAAATGGCAGTGGAAGTTCTAGTGTATTTCTTACTCCACCATCCTCTGTTTCTAGGACAGAAGATGTTACCATTGGGTAATCTGTAGGTATAAAGTCTATAAGACCTGTTGTACTAGGGTCAGTAAAATCATACTCAGCAGATACTTTACCTGTAACAGAGTTGTATAGATCACGACGAGATGTCTTTGTGTCTATAGACATAGGGCCACGTAGATCACCCTCGTCAAACACAGGGCTGATAGGTGTACGATACTCACCTACACGTAGAACCCACTTACCTTGAGCATAGAATAAAGAACCTGCACAAGACGAAAGCATGGCAGGTATAATCTCTTGAGGTGCCATGTCCCGTGTAAATACGCCATTTAGATTATAGCGATCATTTATCCAAACGTCTTGACCTTGTGAGTATTCTGTAACTTGTTCTTCACAGATGTCAGCTTCGTCAGCCCATTCTACATCATCAATTTCATCATAGCCAACATTGAGGCCATGCTCTTGAGTTAGGTAGTCTAGAATACATAACGCAGGGTTATTGCTATATTCCCAAGTGGACTCAGTAGTCTTTCTGTGTGTGGATACTCCAAGACTTGCATCATAAGCGTCAGATGTGCTATCTTTACGAGGGTCATATATCTTACGTCCTTTTACGATAGCGTTGATTGTAGGGATACCGTTGGTAAATACGTCCTTATTGTAGTAAAAAAGAGTTTGTAAAAACGATAAACCGTTGCCAGTAAAGTCAGTTGAGTTTACATCTGTTGAGTTGTCTGTCTTGCTATAAAATAATTGGTTCAATGCAGTGGTGTTGTTTGATCCATTACCTTTAAATACAGCAACCTTTGATGATGTGCCATCTTTCCAGTCTGGGTGGTCAATGAACCCCCCATAAACAGACCCACTTCCCACATTAGCTTTATCAACACGTGTGTCGTTGACATAAATGTCTTCAATCTCTTCGACAGGGTGACCCGCAATACAGATGATTTGCATCAAAGTACTGCTATCATCAACACTTTCGATGTAAGTAACAGCACCGCCGACACGGGTACGACCGTAGATCACCTGCTTAGGTGAGTCTGGCTGTAGTCGGTTGCTTAGGTCTGGGCTAGTAGGTGTAGGAACATCAGGAGTTAACTGCTTCAAGGCCCACATAGTGCCAGCAGTGTAGATAGCGTAAGCTGCAACTGTGGCGTAGGTAATTGTTGTACCTGCAATTACTGTACCCAAGGTAGGGAAAGCAGCAGTAAGACCTTGAGCAATAATCGTAGGCATCCTACGTAACTGGTAGTTAGGACTTAGGAACGTAGTACCTCTTGCCCATGCGCCAAATTCATCTCTCATTTTTCACCCCATGCAAACTGTATTTCGTCTGTTGGTATAAATTGTAATTCTCTAGTCCCTACGAAAACGGAACTATCACCTAGGCATATACCAAGGGCAACTCTTGTAGTGTTGTTTAATGACCACTTAGATGTACCGACTAAATTACCATAAGCTACTTGTGATGTAGGCACTCTGTTTAGCTTCTCGTCTAATGCTTCATGTAGTTCGTTGTAGCCAAACTCTTGTTGCATCTCTTCTCTGGACAGAGGTCTATACCTTTCATTGTAGTACCTGTCGTACCACTCGTCAGCATATCCCTTACCAGTCATCTTACGCCAAGCTACATTGGTGAATACAAAACAGTCATGTACACCCCAAGAGAACCTATTATATCTATTCTGGTCTATCCAAGTTGTCAGGTTGTGTTTCCAGTCGGGTAACATTTACTTCCATTCTACTCGTTTATCTTGAATGTCTGTTAAGAAGTCAAAGAACTTATCACCTGAGTTACCGCTGATACTCTGATGACTTGCTTTAGTGTATCTGGCAACCCTTGGTCGTTCTAGGTCAATCAGTCTGCTTTCCACATTAAGTGAAACGTCAACAGTATCTGCTGATTCATTAATGGTCATAACATCCATGTAACCTGAGAATACTTCTGCCATGTTAGCCACACCTACAATACCTAGGTATAACTTAGCTTCACGACCTTGGTAGTTCTCAGACAGGGCAGCAGATAGAATACTACTGTTAAGGCCGTTTAACGACAAGCTAAGACCTTGTGCTGATAGATCAAGAGCCTCTGAGGGTTCACCTATCTGTAGCAGGTTACCGACACCAATATAAGTATTTGTCGATCCATTCTCAGGTGTAAGGGACTTACTGCCAATACCCGTCCATAGATATACGGGAGTAGAAAATTGTAGTTCTAAGGCATGGAATAACTCAACTTCACCCTCAGTGAGTTTAGCAACCATACCTGTCGGTAAAGTACGGCTCATATTGCTTCTATTGCTCCAAATGTTATACCATAGAAACTGGCATCGTTGACAGACCAGTTGGTGTCACTACTAGCTAGACGAAACTGACCTTGTGGTGCAGATAGGTCCACATTTAAGTTAGTATATGAATCTCTAAGTGCTGGCCATATTTCCATACTTGATGGACTGCTTGTCCCAACGTAGTCTACTAAAATTTTGTGTAGTCGGTATTTACCGCCTGATACTATCCCAAAGTAGTCACCAGCTTTTAGAGTTCTACCACTAGTTACAGTAGCGTTAATAGTACGATCACCAGTACCCCCAGTAATTGTCATACCTGTAGCTGTACCCCTTGGTTCAGCCGCTGTGGGATCGCTAAGTCTAAAGGTACCATATTGACCTCTTAGGCTCATCAGGAAGGCTATCCATTGCTCTGCGTCATCACGTTTCATAGGTGGTAAAGATACATCAGCAGTCCACATCTCACCAGCATGAGCATGTACTTGCCCTTCAAATGTAAATGGGGACTGGCTGTATGCTACTGCATTGACTGCATGTAACTCAATAGAGGCTATACCTGTATGTGTCGGTAAGTTTAGTGG
>Ga0208917_1000703_pt1 | contig 16881 bp, 16 predicted proteins | sample DEB08_DNA_10_FD_185500 | JGI IMG/M metagenome (GOLD analysis project Ga0208917, IMG submission 185500) | Aqueous microbial communities from the Delaware River and Bay under freshwater to marine salinity gradient to study organic matter... | ecosystem: Environmental > Aquatic > Marine > Coastal ...
CAAGCTGATGAAAATAACAGCCAACATGTAATAGGAAGTGAACGACCACTTATTACGGTGGCTGTTAATCATCATAGATTACATGAAGGTAATGCATTTTTTATTTATGAAAACAGACTTAATGGATCACAATTGCTTGATAACGCCTCTATTGATATTGTCATTGCCTCTGCATCGGGTGTGCCTATGCACATGACGGTTGGTGCGTTTTGTGGTGGTGATGCTGAACTTTATTTATATGAAGGGACAACAGCCACAGGTGGCACAAGTAAAGTAGCAAAGAATAGAAACAGAACAAGCCTTAAAACAAGTAGCACAGCAGCATTGCTTGATCCAACTATATCAGTATTAGGTACAGAATTGTTTGCTGAATTATTGCCAGGAGGTGTTAAAAAAGCTGCTGGTGGTGGTGGAGCCGAGGCATTAGAATATATTTTAGCTCCGCTAACAAATTATTTAATAAGAGTGACTAATATAAGTGGGGCGTCACAAAATGCCACATTAACATTAGAGTGGTATGAATAATGGTAGCTAAAAAATATCAAAATCCAGAAGGAGGCTTGAATGAAGCTGGGCGAAAATACTTCAAAAGGACTGAAGGCTCAAACCTCAAAGCACCGCAAAAGTCTGGTACTGATGGTAGGCGTGTATCTTTTGCTGCTCGTTTTTCTGGCATGGCTGGGCCGTTAAAAGATGAACAAGGTCGTCCAACAAGATTAAAAAAAGCATTACAAGCGTGGGGTTTTGGTAGTAAAGAAGCTGCAAGAAGCTTTGCAAATAAACATAAAAAGGCATAACTATGGTACAAATGATGAGATTAAAACCAGAAGACGTATTAAAGCGACATGAAAAAGCAATGGTGCGTAAAGAAGATTTTAGAAACTTATATGAAGAATGCTATGAGTTTGCTCTGCCACAACGTAATTTATATGATGGACATTATGAAGGTAAAGTAGGCGGTAATAAAAAAATGAATCGTGTATTTGATTCAACAGCCATTAACTCAACTCAACGTTTTGCCAACAGAATGCAATCAGGTATTTTCCCTCCACAACGTAAGTGGTGTCGATTAGAACCCGGCTCAGATATTCCTGAGGAAAGAAAACCAGAAGCTCAAGCTGCATTAGATGCTTACTCAGAAAAAATGTTTGATACACTCAAACAATCTAATTTTGATATTGCTATTGGTGAGTTCTTACTTGATCTGTGTGTAGGAACAGCCGTCATGATGGTACAACCCGGTGATGAAAACTCACCGATTAATTTTACACCTGTACCACAGTATTTAGTATCTTTTGAGGAGGGAGCAAATGGGCATGTGGATAATGTATATAGACGTATGCGCATTAAGGGCGAGGCGATTCAAAGACAATGGCCCGATGCAAAAATACCACAAGACTTAGCAGATAAGATTGAACAAAAACCAACCGATGAATTTGAATTATTAGAAGCCACCATCTTTGATCAGAAACGCGGTGACTATTGTTATCATGTCATTGAAAAAACTACTAAACAAGAATTAGTTTATAAACGTATGATGCGTAGTCCTTGGGTGGTTTCACGCTATGCTAAAGTTGCGGGTGAAATTTATGGTCGAGGCCCACTTATAACTGCATTACCAGATATTAAAACACTTAACAAAACTAAAGAGCTTGTGTTGAAAAATGCATCTTTAGCAATAAGTGGTGTTTATACGGCAGCAGATGATGGTGTACTTAACCCTAATACTGTGAGCATTATGCCCGGTGCAATTATTCCTGTAGCACGCAATGGTGGACCACAAGGCGAATCACTTAAACCATTACCTAGATCGGGTGACTTTAATGTATCACAATTAGTCATTAATGATTTAGTAACTAACATTAAACGTATCTTATTAGATGAATCATTACCACCTGATAATATGTCAGCACGTTCTGCAACTGAAGTAGTTGAGCGAATGAAAGAATTAGCACAAAACCTAGGTTCTGCTTTTGGTCGACTTGTTAATGAAACCATGATTCCTTTAGTAACTAAAATTTTAGAAGTGATGGATGAGCGTGGTGTGATTATATTGCCTCTAAAAGTGAATGGATTAGAAATTAAAATTAGTCCTGTTGCACCATTGGCTATGGCACAAAACATGGAAGATGTGCAAAACATTTTACAGTATGCACAAATTGCACAAGGTGCTGGCCCAGATGGTATTATTAATCTAAAGATAGATGAAATGCTAGATTTAATTGCAGAAAAATTAGGTGTGCCACAAAAAATTAGAACAACACCTGAAGAGCGCGCAATGATAAAACAACAAATGCAGCAAGCTGCACAACAACAACAGATGATGCAAATGGCAGCAGAAAACCCTGAAGCAACTGCCGCAGTCGCACAAGCAGCAATACAAGGATAAATTATGGCTGGATGGGAAGATTTAGATCAAGCATTGCCGCTTGATGTCAGAGACGTACAACAACAAAGAGATGATACCGATCGCTTAGTATTAAGAGTGATGGGTGATGAAGATGGAGCAAAGCTAATGCAATTCTTACGAGAAACTGTATTAGAGCAACCTGTTGCCTTGCCGGGTAGCGACTCAAGTTATGCTTACTACCGCGAAGGACAGAATAGTATAATCAGAGATTTAGAAGCAAGGTTAATTAGAGCAAGGAAATTATAATGAGCGAAGAAGCAATCGAGCCTAGTGTTCAAGAGGAAACTCAAGAAGCAACTGGCCTACTCGATAATGCAACACCAGAAATTGAGGAAGCCAGCTCAGATGTAGAAGAAACAATAGATCATCGTGATCCAGCTGAATTAGCAGCGTTAGATAATGATGATGAACCTTTAGAGCGACCAGATTGGTGGCCTGAAAATTTTTGGAAAGCTGATGATGCAGAGCCTGATTTAGAAGGCATGGCAAAGTCATGGAAAGATTTGCGCAAACAAATCTCTCAAGGCAAACACAAAGCACCTGAAGATGGTAAATATGATGTATCCGCTTTTGGTGAAACTCCTGAAACTGATCCAGTAAGACAACACGTTATGCAATGGGCAAATGATTATGGTATTAGTCAAGCTGCCTTTGATGCACTTGTAGGACAAGTTGTTGAAATGAATCAGTCAACATTTGATAATTATGAATTTAATATCAATGAAGAACGAAAAGCGCTTGGCCCTAATGCTGATGCACGTATTAATGGCATGGTTAAATGGGCTGGTAATTTAGTGCAAAAAGGTATTTGGTCTAAAGATGATTTTGAAGAGTTTAAAGTGATGGGCGGTACTGCTAAAGGTATTGCTGCACTAGAAAAACTTCGCGAATCTTATGAAGGACGATTGCCTGTAGAGACCGTACCTGTTGAAGGCGCACCTTCAAAAGAGCAACTTTATCAAATGGTTGCTGATCCTAAGTACTATAACGATCCATCCTATAGAGCTAAAGTAGAAAAACTATTTGCTCAAAACTTTAGTTAATATTGCAAAAGCCTTGATTTGATACTATAATTGGATCAAGGCTTATTGTATCTATTCTGTATACAACCCTAAACGCAAGTACTCTTGTCGTCTGGCTATCGTAAATAGCAAGCACCGGCCCAGATTCTCTGGCATACCACAGCGATTAATTTTTTATTAATTTCTATAAGGAGAATAACATGGCTATTGGTTTATCTAATGCTTTTGTTTCACTCTTTGATGCCGAAGTTAAACAGGCGTACCAAGCTAAAGCACAATTAGTTGGTGCTACACGCATGAGACGAGGCGTTGAGGGTGAAGTTGTGAAATTCCCTAAAGTAGGTAAAGGCGCGGCTACACTTCGTGTGCCACAAACTGACGTTACACCTCTTAATGTGGATTTCTCACAAGTAACTGTAACACTACAAGATTGGAATGCTGCAGAGTATTCTGACATCTTTATGCAACAAAAAGTTAATTTTGACGAAAGACAAGAACTCGTTCAAGTTTTAGCGAACGCAGTCGGTCGTAGACAAGATCAACTTATTCTTGATGCGTTAACAGCTTCATCAACTTCATTAACTGTAGCTAATACAGTTGGTGGTGGTGGTTCTGCTGCTGATTTAAACGTAGCAAAATTACGTGAAACTAAAAAACTCATGGACAAAAATAACGTTCCTCCAACAGATCGTCATATTATTGTTCATGCTAACTCTTTAGCTTCATTACTTTCAGAAAACACAGTAACATCTTCTGACTTCAATACGATCAAAGCTTTAGTACAAGGCGAACTTGATACTTTCTTAGGTTTCAAATTCCATGTACTTGGTGATCGTACTGAAGGTGGTTTAGCAATTGACGGTTCTAGTGACCGTAGTTTGTTTGCATTCCACAAACAGGCAGTTGGTTACGCTGAAGGTATCGCTCCTCGTACAGAAATCAACTATGTACCAGAAAAGACTTCATTCCTTGTGAATACAATTCTTTCTGCTAACGCAGTTGCGATTGATGACGAGGGTATCGTTAAACTCACATGTCGTGAATCTTAAGATAAGGAGATATTATAATGGCTTACACTAAAGACAACCTACAGCCAATTGGTGGTCAGTCTAAAGCTGGTAATGCTCCTCAAATGTGGAGTTATACAGCACCGGGTACTGATGCTATTGCTGACATTAATACCTCAGGTTATTTTAATGGCGCTTCTACTGTATTAAAAGTAGGTGACTTAATTCATGTATGGGACGCTTCTGTTCCTACATCGACATTAGTTACTGTGCTTTCTAATGCAAGTGGCGTTGTTGACGTATCTGATGGTACAGCACTATCAGTCGCTGACGCTGACTAAATAGTAAAATGCAATGTGACGGGGGTGTATGCTCCCGTCTATTTGCACATTTGGAGATAATGAATGGCAACTGGTGATACTGATATTAAAATATGTTCTGATGCACTCTTATTATTAGGTGCAAATCCAATCTCGTCTTTTACAGAAGGAACAGATGAGGCTAATATATGTGATCGTTTATATCCAGATGTAAAAATTAAAACCATGGCAAGTTATCCATGGTCATTCTCATTTAAAAAAGTACAACTCTCAAGGCTTATTACAACACCTACTAACGAATATAAATACGAATATCAAATGCCATCAGACATGATTGCAAGACCAAGAGCGGTCTATGATACAAGTTCAACTTATGCACAACCTAGACGTGACTACAAAATACAAGGCGATAAAATATTAACTAATTATGAGAAAGTATATATTGACTATCAATACAATGCGCCTGAATATGCTTTACCACATTTCTTTGTGCAGTTACTTCGTTATCAAATGGCATGGCATTTAGCAATGCCTATTACAGATCAAAATGAAAAATCTAACTATTGGCAAATTGTTGCAGAAGGTACACCCGGTGAAAATGGTCGTGGTGGCTATATGAGAACAGCTATGTCAATTGATGGACAAGGACAACCTACAAACGCAATACAAGACTTTTCACTTATTGATGTGAGGTATTAATGGCTAGGTTTGTTAATATACAAACTAACTTTACTTCGGGTGAACTTGATCCTCTTGTTCGTTCACGCGTTGACATTAATTCATATGCTAATGCATTAGAACGTGCCAAAAATGTTGTCTGTCAACCTCAAGGTGGCGTTAGACGCAGACCCGGTACACGTTTTATTAATGAATTAGGAGGCACGCCAGCTAACGGTGTACGTCTCGTTCCCTTTGAATTTTCTGTTGATGACAGCTACATGTTATGTTTTACAACTAACAGAATGTATGTCTATAAAGATAAAGTTCTTATTACCAACATTAATGGTTCAGGATTAGATTATTTAAATACATCTGGATTTAATCTAACTGGCTCACATATGGATCATTTAGTGTGGACTCAATCAGCAGACACACTTATTATTGTGCATGAAGATCAAAGACCTATACAAATTGTACGTGGCGCATCAGATAGTTCATGGACAATTTCTAACATTACTTTTGATTCTGTTCCTAATTATGCATTTTCATTGTCTACAAGTAATCCAGCTGCTTCGATTACACCTAGCGATGTTTCTGGCAAAGTTACTATTACTGCGTCTGCTGGCGTATTTAATTCAGGACATGTTGGTCAATATATTAATGCAACTCCACAAGGTCGAGCTAAAATTGTACAGTATGTAAGTAGTACTGTAGTCAATGTTGTGACAGAGTTTCCATTTTTTAGTACATCTGCAATAGCAAGTGGTAATTGGGAATTAGAAACAGGATACGAAGATGTATGGTCTGCATCGCGCGGATGGCCTCGTTCTGTTACATTCCATCAAGGACGTTTATTTTTTGGTGGTTCTAAATCAAGACCGTCAACCATATGGGGTTCTAAAGTTGGATTATATTTTGATTTTGAAGCCGTGGAAGGACTAGATGATGATGCTGTTGAAGCTACCCTTGATACTAATACTTTTAATGCTATCGTTGATATTATTAGCGGTCGTGATTTGCAAGTATTTACTACGGGCGGTGAGTTCTATGTTCCGCAAGAAGGATTAACACCCATTACACCAACAGACTTTTTCTTATCATCAACATCACGTAATGGCTGTAAAGAAGGTGTGCGTGTCAAACAATTAGAATCTGGCATATTATTTGTACAAAGACAGGGTAAAGCATTATCTGAGATTGCTTATTCTGATACACAATTAACTTATGTTACATCTAAAATATCTTTGCTCTCAGGCCATTTATTAAAAGAACCGAATCGTATGGATATTAGGAGAGCTGTAGCTACAGATGAAAATGATCTATTACTTATTGTCAATAAAACGGATGGCACAATCGCAACATTTTCATTATTACGCGCACAAAATGTTATTGCTCCAAGCGAATTTGTTACGGCGGGTGAGTTTATTGATATAGGTGTAGATATTACAGACATTTATACTGTGGTCAAACGTAATGATAATGGCACAAATAAATATTATTTAGAAGTCTTTGAAGATGATAGACTCACAGATTCTGCTGTGATTGGTACAACAGCAACCAGTTTGGACGCATCACATATTGATGGACAAACTGTCAATGTCATTTCTGATGGTTATGTAGAGTTAGATCAAACCGCAGATAGTGCTGTGACATTTGTAAATCCGCCGACAACTTCATCTGAAGTAGGATTACCTATTGATGTTCAAATTAAAACATTACCATTAGAATTAAAAATTCAATCAGGCACACGTATTGGTTTCCGTAAACGCATTGTGGAGGTAAATGCGTTATTGCATGAAACACAGAATATTGTAATTAATGATAATTTAGTTCCTATCAGGTCTTTAGGTGTTGGCGCATTAGGATCGCCTGTGCCTGAGTTTACAGGAACAAAGACGTTACATGGTATACTAGGATATAGCGCAGATGGGCAGATTACGGTGACACAGTCTGCTCCGCTCAAGCTTACATTACTAGGTTTAGAATATAAAGTGTCCGTACATCAAGGAACATAATTATGGGTTTTGCAGCCGCCGCACCAGCAGCCACCACAGCCTTTGGATCAACAGCCTTTTGGGCTGGAACTGCCGCTGCTTTGCCTGTTTCATCTGCCGTTGTCATGCCATCTATTTTTACGACAGCAGCAACTGCGGGTGGCGGTATGGCAAGTTCAGGCTTTTTTAATTCTGCACTTAACTTTGGTCGAGGATTATTAGCTGATGTTAATTTAATGGATGTTGCCTTTGGCGCATCACAGCTGCTTAGTTCTTATCAAACAGTACGTCAAGGTCGTTATGAATCTGATATATATAAGTTACAAGCTAATCAAAAGCTTGCTGAATTAGAACAAAAACGACTTAACTTTGAATTAGATGGTTTAGAAAAACTTAGAAAACTCAAACGTATTCAGGCAGCAAATTTAGCACGTGCTTATGCTGGAGGTGTGTCTGGACTTGATGGATCGGCATTGTTAAATGATATTGTTAGCTCAAAAGAATATGGGGCTGATTATAAGATTGATTTACTTAATATTAAAAACAATATACTTGCGGGTGAAGCACAAATCAGAATGGATTATGCTGCTGCTGATTATACTAAATCAGGCTCATATCTTGACGCAGCTGCCAAACTTGGTGAAGGCGCATACTTATATTCTAGGTTAGGAGGGCCAGAAGCATAATGGCACAAGATAGATACGAACGTTCTTCTAGAGCTGATTTTGATACATCTTTACGCTCTTCTTTAAGTGATGTTGCATTAAGACAATCTACAAAATTAGAACAACGCCTTGATCGATTATCAAGCTATTTTTATGAAAACTTAAAAGGTCAAGCTAAAACTGAAGGTCAGTTGTATGGTATTAAAACTAAACCTTCTAGAGAACAAATAGCTGTTGCTTTAAATCGAGGTGATGACGCTTCTACTTTATTTGCAGAAGGTGGCACTATTTTTGGTGATGCAGCTAGAGAAGTACAAGGAGAGATGTATCGTCAAGACTTAGAGTCTGAAATGCTTAACTTCTCAAGCCAAACATTACAAGCTATGAAGACAGGTGCATTAACCATTGAAGACCCTAATGCATTTGCTGAAGAATTAGAATCTCGTATTGAAGGTTATGCAACTGTATTAGAAAAAGTTAGCCCAACTCAAGCTGTTAAATTTAAAGCATCCCAATACACTATTGGTAATAAACTGTATGAAAAAGCAAATGATCTATTAATATCAAGAGCAACTGCACAAGCTCAAGCATCCATTAATCAAAATATTAAAGATTATGAAATATTATTAACCAATGCACTATTAGCCTCTGATGGCAGTATCATTGATGCTGAATCTATTATGATGCCATCCGAAGGAAATATTGCAGACCTAATCAAACGTGTTCCTGATAACTATGTAGACAACGTGAATACATTGCGTGCAGCACAACAAAACGCATACAAGTCTGCGCTTATTACTTACATTGACGAAATGAAAAGCACATTTGTTCCTCAAGGTAGTGATTTATTTACTGAGTTACGTAAAGGCAATGTTGGTAAATTTAGTGACGTGTATATGGGTTTATTAGATGCTGATCAACGTGTCGAATTAGAAAAAGAAATTGCAGAATCTATTGCTAGAAAAAATACTTTACACGAAGCACAACAAACAGATTTAAGTAACAGAAATCGTTTGGCTAAAGAAAATATTCTTATTGAACATGCGTCTGGCAAAATTGGTCCTGAACAAGCTATTAGACAAATTAGAGCATTAGGATTGCATTTAGATAAAAGTTTAATTGATGCTCTATCACAGCCAATGCAAGAAACTGAAGACACTATTATCAATACGGCTGATTTAAAATTTAAGATACAAACAGGCACAGCTAATAAAGAAGACATTTTAAATGCTTACAAAGTTAGAGATATTACGGCTAAAGATTATGCAGACATGTTGAATACATATACAACCGTTACACAAAACGTAAATAAAGGTTTAAGAGAAATTAAACGTGGTTTAGGTTTGCCAGAGATTACTGAATGGGCCAAAGTGGATTCTGTTAAAAAAGAAAAATATGATCGTTATGCAAGCAAATTAGTGCTTCAATCTCAAATTGCTTTATCTAAAGGTGAGCTATTTGATGATTATGCATTTGCACAAGAGTTGTTAAAAGAAGTAGCAACAGATGATATTGAATCAGGTATTAATGATCGTATTTTAACATTGCAAACATATTTTCCTAACATTACTCGTGAAAATGTATTAGACCTTGATACAAATGGCAATGGTGAATTAGATCAAGATGAGCTAGATAGTATTGAAGGTACATCTAAAAAAACTGACGCACAAAATGCCTTTAAGTATTTATATAAGAATTTGAGGAAATAGTATGGATAACTATGATTTAGATAGCCATTATTTGACTTATAAAAAAGCACAAGCACTTGGCCCAATTGTTACGCCTACCATTGATGTAAGTCCTGAACCTCAAGATGAAAGTGGATTAGAAACGTTTGCTGGTATGGCGGGTGTTCCCGGTCAACTTGAAGCAGAACAAAAAGCATTGGCTGAAGTTGGTGGTGCTGCTATGAAAGGATTAATATCTGCTGGCATTGGTACAATTCCTGATCTTGTTGGATTAGCAACAGGGTTACTGAATATGCTATCAGTTGATCCTGAAGAAAAAGGTAATTATCAACAATTTGCTGAAGGGTTTAATACTGTGCCTTTTACTACAGATAAAATTAATCAAGTCCTAACTAATTTAGGGTGGAAAAAATATGAAGGCGATATTCCTCAATCTGCACAAGTAGGTGCTGAGTTTGTTGCGCCTACAAAGTTAGCAGAAACAGTTGTTCAAACAGGTGCAAGAATGTTGAAAAAGAAAAAGGCTAAAAAATAATGGCACAAGATATTAATGAAAAAGTAGATCAAATGACTGAGTTACAAACTCAGACTATTTCTGTTACGCCTGATCCTATTACAGATGAAGGTTTAACTAAAGCAACCGAGTTTGATCCATCTAATGAATTTGCTATTGATCCAGAACTACAAGGCGCTATTGCCGAAGATAAAGTTATGGAAAGCCAAGTAAACCTTGATGAATACGAATCTGTTTTTGTAGAAGACGCAGCTATTAAAGTCGCTGGCGGTAAGAAAGAAATTATTGGTGAAGTGATTAAAAAGCTTGACAAAGCAGAAAAAGCTAAACAAACAAAACAACTTAAACAACGTTTAGATGAGACACAAAAAGAACTAGATGAAGCTGTTGATGCTGAAGTGAAACAAAAGAAAAAGCCAACAGATGTATTTAATTTGAATATGATTGCTGACGATAAGTCATTAGCTGCATGGATTGAAGCTGGATCAAAAGCAAACAAACTAGATCAATTTAAAAATGTTTCTTACAAAAAGATTGCAGCTAAATATAATCAGCCTAAATTTGCTGTGACTGATGAGAGTGGTGTTGTACAACACATTGCTGTTAGTCAAAAAGGAGCAGATCAATATATTGCCCGTGAACTTAAACGTGCTAAAGAACAAAATCTAAATACACCTATACTTAAAATTCAACAACAACCCGCTTATTCTGAAAAGTGGATTAATGATTTCTTAGACCCACAGAATATTAACAATAGACGTACCATTGCTGACCCTTATGAAGTATATAAAGCATTTCATTTACTAACACAAGTCAGTAATGAGGCTTATAGAAAAGGTGAAGAGTTAGTACAGGCCATTGCTAAAAAAACTGATACAGATGCAATGCGTGTTGAGTTTCAACAATTAGTCACTTTAGAAGGTGTGCTTGCTAAAAAAGTTAAAGGCATGCAAGTTGATATTGCTCAATCATTAGGTGTGTTAAGTGAGGCACGTAAAGCAAGTGATGTGAGCGTAGGTCGATTAACTGAAGAAGCTATTGAAACATGGGGTGGCAAAAAAAGCATTGATAAATTTGCTAAGACTTATTTAAAACAAAAAGATCAAGCCAAACGTCATCGCTTGGCAGAACAAACAACCAATCCTTGGTGGAAACGTGTTGCGCGTATTATTCCAACAACCTATACCAATAACCTTATTTCAGGTATTCCAACACATGGACGTAATATTTTAGGCTTTGCCTCTTTATCTAACTTTACAAAATTAGAAAATTTAATTGCTGTGGGTATTGGTCGTGGTCGATCTGCAATAACTGGATCAAAAGACCGTATGGTTTTAGAAGAAGCTATTGCTGAAATGATTACGACTAAAGATGCTATGATTGATGCATTCTCATCTTTTTATAATGCTGCTCGACATAATAAATTACGTGATCGAGCATCAAAACTTAACATCTCGGATATGCGTGGACAAGATGCATTTAAATATGATGTAGCGTACATTGGTAAACCAATTGAGTATTTAGGTACATACACAACGCTATCAGGAAGGTTGTTATCATCTGAAGATGAGTTTATGAAAGCACTTGCGTTTCATCGTAAAATTAAAGGTTTATCTACACGTGCTAGAGTGCATGAAAGACAGCGCTTGATTGATGCTGGCGTTGATCCAGAATTAGCTAGTAAACAAGCATTAGAGTTAGAGAAAAAATTAATGACTGAGCCAACAGAAGATATGATTGAAGAAGGCACACAGTTTTCTCGTTACTTAACTCAAACAACTGAACTTGGCCCAATGATGAAAATGATTGAGCGTCATGCAAATAATCCAGCGTTTAAATTATTTGGTATGTTTTTACGTGTAACTTCTAATATTATTGGATCAGCTTCTGAACGTAATCCTATCCTTGCTATTGCTACTCCTAGATTTAGAGCTAATTGGGCAGCGGGTGGAGCAAAACGTGATATGGCAATTTCACGTCTTGTCTCTGGCACAGGCTTTATGTATGGCATGCATTCATTAACATTAGATGGAAAAATTACTGGAGCGATGCCTATCCGTAGAGAAGATAGACAAGCTATGATTGCTGCTGGTTGGCAGCCATATTCATTTGTATTTAATACAGGTGATTTGTCTGAAGCCGCTATTGAACGATTTAAAAAGATTACAAACGTCAGCATATCTAAAGATAAAGTATACATTTCATACCAAGGATTAGAACCATTATCACTTCTGGTTGCACAAGCTGCAACCGTTGCAGAATTATCTATGCTTAATCCTGATGATGATCAAGGCTTTTTTGAAACAATTATGTATAGTGGTATGGCTGCGGCTGAGTATGTATCAGAACATCCATTGCTACAAGGCATGGGTCGCTTGATGAATATTTTTACTTATTATGATCGTGACGGTAATGAACTCTATGATATGTTAAGTAAAGGTGGTCAAGAATATGCAAACTATCTCGTCAATAGTGTGCCATCGCCAGTAGGCACACCTGTCACTATTGATGGTGAAAAAAAATTAGTTGCCCCATTACAAAGCTCTTTCTGGCGTAATGTTGAAAAAATGATTGATCCAACCGCATCAGAATACCGTGCACCTACAGAAATGGAAGAAGCTGGCTATTATGATAATGCTTTTAATAATGCACAGAAAGCACTTACAGAGGGCTGGATGAAAGGCATTAGACGCGCATGTGCAAGTACTCCGGGATGTAGCTCAGTCTTAGAGCGCAAGCTTGATCCAATTACAGGCGCACCGATTGAAAATGGTATGGGTAATATGTACGACTTATGGTTGCCATTTAAGACTAAAAAAGGTATTACGCCAGCTGCACATAACGTCATTATGAAATATGGTGCTAGAGTTCCAGATGTTGACAAAGATTATGGGGTGATTGATGGCGTTAGAATCAGTCAATCTCAGCGTAATAAGTTGGTAAGATACGCTACCAAAGATGGACTTTTATCAGGTACTATATTATCATTAGGTAAATCACTTAAAGACTTAAATATACCTAATGAAGAGAAGAAATCTATCATTAACAAAGAGATTTCTAATTTTTATAATGCAGCTAAACAGTTGTTATTAGCTGAGGATGCAGAATTAATTCGTAAGATACAGAGCGTTAAAAGATTACAAACTGTTAAAGACGATAATGCAGTTGATTTAAATCAATTTTTAGGTGATTAGGGAAAATTATGGCTATAGACATTTCATCAACCACTAGACGTATAGTATACACAGGATCATCAGGTGTAGGCCCATACTCATTTGCATTTGAAGTATTGGCTCAAACTGACATTGCCGTATACTTTAATACGACTGAACTGACACTTACTACAGACTATACTGTCTCTCTTAATGTAGATGGTACAGGATCTGTCACTATTGTTACTGGCTCTAGTGTTCCTAGCACACCTACTGCTTCTGATCGTATTACAATTATTGGTGATAGAACCATTGAGAGATCAACAGACTTTACTACAGGTGGCCCACTCTTTGCTACCTCTCTTAATGATGAATTTGATAGTCAAACTATTTTTGTTCAGCAAGTACAAGAACAAGCTGATCGATCATTACGCGCGCCGAATACTGATCCAACCACAGTTAATATGGTTCTACCATTTAATACAGAGCGTGCTAATAAATACTTATCTTTTGATGCTAGTGGTAATCCAACAGCCGTTGCTAACGTAGGTAAATGGCGTGGTGATTGGACAGCGTCTACTGATTATGTACAACAAGATATTGTTAAAGACACAACTAATGACAATATTTATATTTGTATTACAACGCATACATCATCAGGTTCATTACCACTTACAAGTAATGCTGATTATGCTAAATGGGATTTAGTTGTTGATGCTGCCACAGCCGCTGCTTCTGCTGCTGCTGCTGCGGCAAGCGCTACGGCCGCTGCAAGCTCTGCCACAGCTGCAGCTTCTTCTGCCACAAGTGCATCTAGCTCGGCAACAAGTGCTGCTTCAAGTGCTACGACAGCAACTACACAAGCAACTAATGCGTCTACAAGTGCAACATCGGCTGCTTCATCAGCTTCAGCCGCATCAACTTCTGCAACTAATGCAGCGACATCAGAGACTAATGCATCAACAAGTGCAACGGCTGCTGCATCATCAGCAAGTGCAGCCTCAACCTCAGCAACATCAGCCGCAAGTTCTGCAACCACAGCAACGACACAGGCAAGTAATGCAAGCACATCAGCAACGAGTGCTGCATCATCAGCAACAACGGCTACGACTCAAGCAAGCAACGCTGCCACTTCAGCAACGAGCGCCGCTTCAAGTGCTGCCGCAGCAGCTGCAAGTGCTGCAAGCATTGATGCTTTCTATTTAGGTGCATTATCTTCTGATCCAACAGTTGATGGCAATGGTGATCCTGTAACTGCGGGTGATTGGTACTTTAATACTTCAGCGAATGAGACAAGAATTTATAATGGATCAACCTGGCAAGTCACAGCCGTATCAACCGCTGGCTTATTAACTGCTGCTAACAATTTATCAGACTTATCTAGTGCATCAACTGCTAGAACTAACTTAGGCTTAGGCACAGCAGCTACGACAGCAGCAAGTGATTACGCTACTGCAGCTCAAGGCACATTAGCTGATAGTGCAGTTCAGCCATCAGACAATGTATCTACTTTAACTAATGATGCGGGTTACTTAACATCAACAACAGGCGTCACTAAGACAGCATCTACAGGCTCTGGTGTATTACCTAATGGTACAACAGCACAACGAGATGGTTCACCTTCAGCGGGTTACATTCGATTCAATACTACGACAGTAGGCTTTGAAGGTTATGACGGATCAGCATGGGGTGCTATCGGCGGTGGTGCTTCTGCGGGTGGTGCAATCTATGAGAACAATGATACAATAACAAGTAGTTACACAATTGCAGCTGGGAAGAATGGTCATAGTGTTGGCCCAATTACAATCAGCTCAGGTGCAGCCGTAACTATAACTTCTGGTCAACGATGGGTGGTAGCATAATATGGCAATAACATTTAATGCAGATACAACAAACGGGGCAGTCATTACCTCTGATACAAGTGGTGAAATAGAACTACAAGCTAATGGTGTAACCAAAGCTAAAGTCACAGCAAATGGTCTACAAGATGCTAATGGTAATTCTCTTCGTGGTGGTAGTTATCGTAACCTCATTATCAACGGAGATATGAAGATAGCACAGAGAGGGACGAGTGCTAGTGGATTAACAAATGGTTCTACTGGTTACCATACAGTTGATAGATTTCAGTTTGTAGAATCTGGTTCTCCTACATCTGCATGGACTATGTCGCAAGATACAGATGTTCCTACAGGTCAAGGGTTTGCTAATAGTTTAAAAATGGACTGCACAACAGCACAGGCATCTCTTGGAACAGGAGATACTTTATATCTATTTCACAAAATTGAAGGTCAAAACTTACAATATTTAAAGTTTGGCACAAGTAGTGCGGAGTCTTTGACATTATCATTTTGGGTAAAGTCAAATAAAACTGGAACATATATTGCCGAATTATATCAAACAGATGCAACTAGAGCAGTATCTTATGCGTATACAGTATCATCTGCTAATACATGGGAAAAGAAAACTATCACTTATGTTGGAGATACCTCAGGGCAAATAGACAATGACAATGACACTGGTCTTCAAATAGCATTTTGGTTAGCAACTGGAACTGATAGGTCTTCAGGAACTTTAGCAACATCATGGGCATCGGTAAATAATCCAGATAGAGGAGTTGGACAAGTCAACCTTGCAGACTCAACTTCAAACTACATCAACATAACTGGACTACAATTAGAAGTCGGTGAAGGTGCTAGTAACTTTGAGTTTTTACCTTATGATGTACAGTTGCAGAGATGTCAGAGGTATTATCAAGATTTTGTTACTAATCCAGCAATTATTATTGGGGAAGCAGTAAGCACAAGTCGTATTGTATGGAGTGGTGTTTTTTTACCATGCGAAATGAGAGCTACACCAACTACAACTGTATATGGTGCTAATGGTTTAGAAGGATATGTATCTAGTTATAATGGAGTTAATCATTATAATGGTGGTTTTACTATGGTTGGTATGACACAAACTGGTGGAGGTCAACGGTCTGATGGAAGTGCAGTTTTAGTTTCTGGAGGTTTGTATCAATGCAGAATAACATTGGAATCAGAATTATGAGGATATATAAAATTATTAATAATGATGTTGGTAATTTTGAAGGAATAAAATATATCAACAACAATAAAGTAAAGTTTATCCCATTCGATTTAGCAAACACAGACTACCAAGAATACCTAGCATGGCTCGCTGAGGGCAACACACCAGAGGAGGCAGAATGAGCGTAACAATTAATGGCATAGGTTTCGTAGAAAACTCTATCACACTAGATACAGACTACACACTAGCAGACAATCGTAATGCTATGACTGCTGGCCCTGTAACTGTAGCAGATGGTATTACTATCACAGTAGGTGATGGTTCAACTTGGAGTGTTGTCTAATGGTCACAGCTATAAAAGGAAATGATACAAGTACATTTGGTGGGAATATAGATGTTACAGGAAACATTACTCATGATAT
>Ga0208917_1000721_pt1 | contig 16712 bp, 20 predicted proteins | sample DEB08_DNA_10_FD_185500 | JGI IMG/M metagenome (GOLD analysis project Ga0208917, IMG submission 185500) | Aqueous microbial communities from the Delaware River and Bay under freshwater to marine salinity gradient to study organic matter... | ecosystem: Environmental > Aquatic > Marine > Coastal ...
AGCACTTCGCTTGGACACGTAGACTTATAGCTTTATCTGCAGTGTTCAGCATTATTGTCTTGCCAAAGCTAGTAGCAGTGTGGTATCCTGAGGTTGGGGTAATTGTAGGTTACACTGAGGCTACTGGTGGATTCTGGAACTGGTTGTTTGGCCCAGCAGAAACAGTACAGTGGCGTACAGCGCAGGGCTTTGTAATTACACCATTAGACACACATATAGTATCAGCAATCGTAGGCTTGTACTTTGGTGCAGGTTTCACTAAGTAGGATATAACAATGCCAAGATCACAATTCAATGCAGTCGTTCCAGGTTCTTCTTTAACAAACGATAGACCTCGTAATGTTCCTTGGGAACGTCCTCCTCAATTAAATAGTGTTGAGGAAAGCTTATCGTATTATATGACTAAACTATCTGATGAAGATATAATGGATGATATGCTTGTAGCTATTGAGTCAGGCATAGCTCTTAAGCCTCTAGTAGAGTCTCTATATACTACAGGAGTTATGAGAGGTGTACATAGCTTAGATGTAGGATTGCTTATAGCCCCAGCTTTGATGGAGTTCTTTGCTGCTGTAGCTGATAGTTATGAAATACCATATACTTTTTCTAAGAAAGACCCTAAGAAAGCTATGGAAGAAAAAGAAAGATCTCGTGTTACTATGTTACTTCAAGCTGCAATCAATAAAGCAGAGGAGAGTGGTGAAGTAGATGAAGGTACTGAACTGTTAAAGGGTATGGCTGAGTATACAGCTAGTCAAATGTCCCCTGAGGAAGCAGCAAAAACTGCACCTGAAGAACCTATGGAAGCTACTCAAGAAGATATGCCAACAGAAGAAATGCAACAACAACCCATACCACAACAAAGTGATGGTTTAATGGCAAGAGGATAATATATTATGGCATTTAATTGGAAAGCTTTTGCTGCTGCTTTTATGGAAGATCAAGCTAAGCAGATCAATGCAAGAGTAGCTAAGGCAGATGAGTACGAAGAAGAGATGCGTGAGCAGTTTGAGCGTAGTAAGCTTAACTATGCTAAGCGCCGTACCTTTGTAAATAAAGCCATGTCTCAGGTTGCTAACTTGCGTAGCTTAGGTGCTACAGATAGAATGATTAAAGCTGCTGTAGCTAATGGGCCAGAGACATTGTTTACCTTTGCTGAGAAGCTGACTAAGGAAGCTGAAAAGTCACGAGTAGATAGGTTTACTGAGTCTGAAATAGATGTATTGGTTGATATGCCTGAGTCATTTACAGCAGATGAATATACACTAGATGAATTTATTGAGCGTTCATACGGATTAACTAAACCAAGTATAGGCAGTACTGCAAGACCAAAGAGAGGCTTGTTTAGTAAAGCCTTTGGCATAGACTTGAAGAGTGAGGTACGTGCCCAAGCAGATGCAGAAGCTGCATATGATGGCTACTCTATGTTAGACCTTAATGAGTTAGCTAAGCAAGATGTTTACACTAGCCTTGTACCTAACACTAGCTTTAGGATTACACCTAGTATTGCTTACCGTTCCACAGATGTCCAAGATAAGTTTAATAGATCTATATCTGCAGCAACTAAACAAGTAACAGACTCTACTGCATATAAAGATTTATTTAATGAGCCAGAAGCACAAAAAGAGATGCTACAAAAAAGACTTGCTCAAGTAGTTAATTCATACGCAACTGATTATAAAGATAAGTTCTTAAATGATCCAGCATATGACTTGGAAAGTTTGATTGGGGAAAAAGCCCTTACTGCTATTAGAGCAAGTACTACAGGCACAGATCAAGAGTTTGCAGATGAAGTTAAAAAAAGTATATCTTTGGACGGGTATGGTGAAGTAAAAGGTGGTGCTTATACGTTTGAATTAGGCGATAATAATGAACCTATTGCAGGTACACGTAATGGTCAACCTATACCAAGCCATCTATTAGATGATGTTTATCAGGGGGCTATATCAGACGGTTCTATTAAAGCCCCCTCATATGGTGGTATACCCTCTGGTGATATAAGGTCTGCTGTGGACGAAACACTTAGTGCTTTAGGTGTGCCTGAAAGTAAACTAAGTAGTGATAGTGGATTACCAGAACAAGTAGAGCCTAGACCTAAGACTATTACATTTAAAGATTTAACAGCAGGTAGAACTGATGCGTTTCCTGGCGGCGCTCAAGATGTAATATCAGAGGCTGCAGGTAGATTATTTATGCCTAATGTAAGAGAAGGACTTTTGGGCGGTCCTGATGCACCATTGAGGTTCCCAACTCCTGAGGCTTGGGATGAACAGTACGGTGATACACATGACCCAATAACAGGTAAGCTGCTATCACGTACTGGTGTAAAAACATTTGATACATTAGAAGAGGCTAATGAAAATCTAGACATTGTAGTACCTGGAACTCGTGTAAATATATCAGGTAAGGATCATTATGTAGTTGCAAAAGAAGGAAAACTAAGTTATACTTCAGCAGACTTAACGGAGTATGACAATGAAAGTGAAATGGATGCTGCCTTTGATGCTTTACCCATTGGTGCTATTTTCACCGATGATGACGGTGATAGACGAGTTAAAACTAAGGAAAGAAAATAACATGGGTAGATACGATGCATATAGTAGCCCTCACTCAGATGAACAAGAGGCAGAGGTTACACCTGCCAGCTTGCGTGAGGATTCAGTAACACAGCAATCTCTAGAAAAGGTAGAGGCTAGTACGTATGATACTTTGTATGCTAATGCTGAAGTAGGTGATACACCCTTTAGTAATGTGCGTGTTACTGAGATGACGTTAGATGAATTGGTGGCTTTCTCTAAGCCAAGTGGTGAGTATGGTAAGTGGGTTAAACCTAGACTAGGTAAGGACACTAAAGCCCGTGCACAGGGTCTGACATCTACACCTATGGGTAAGTATCAGATAGTAGGCACTACACTAAGAAGTCTTATGAAGCAAATGAATTTACCTGGTGATACCTTATTTAATGAAGAAACGCAGGACGCTATGTTTCTTTTTTTAGCTAAGGATGCTATTAAAAGAGGTGATGATTTAGATAGCAAGATAGCAAACCTACGTAATGTCTGGGAAGGTTTTAAAAATATACCAAAGTCAGATCTGGCTAAAGTAATACAAGAAGTAGGTGCTTAAATGTCTCAGCTAGAAACCTATGAAGAGTTTATAAAACGTACAGCTTCTCCTGCCCAACAAAGCACAAATGAAGAGGAAACATACGAAGAGTTTATGCAAAGGACTTCTACTGTTCAAGATGTAAAGGGTCCAACGTATGGTAACTCTGAGGTCTTTGAAAGTGATATACCAGAAGATAAGAGGTTAAAGAAAAAAGATCTATACCAATACGAAAACATAAGCAAGATACGTAACTATATGACCCGTAATAAGGGTGTTGATTACAAGACAGCTAAACCTGAAGACGTTGTTGAAGACTTTGTAGATCATATGCGTAAGTTTAATACAAACACTGTCTCTACAGCAGGAGAAGTAATGTTTGTATCTCGTGGTTCTGAAGAGGATAAGGCTGCTGCAGGTGAAGCTTATAAACTGTATGATCAACTAGGTAATGTATTTGTTAATGATGGCTTCTTTGGTGCAGTTGATGGTGTTAAGGATTATGTATTTGCTGCAGTTAAAGATCCTACTAACTACTTAGGAGTTCTTACTGGCGGTGTAGGTAAGGCTTCTGCGCTGGGCGTAACACAGTCTAGTAAGCTGGCAATAAAAAAGGCTGCATCTAATGCTGCAATGAAGTCAGCCCGATCAGGTGCAACTAAAGAGGCCGCTAAGAAAGCCGCTGAAGAAGCCAGCGAAGCTATGGCTAAAAAAATGATAACTAATAGCGTGAAAGGCAGTGCTGTTGCTAAAGCTTCTCATGCCGCTGCGCAACAAGCATATAGAGAAACTATTATAAAAGGTGCGTCTGAGGGTGTAGAGGCTTTTACTAAAGAGCGTATGAAAGCAGCAGGTAAAAAAGCAGTAGCTTATACTACAGCCTTTGATGCCTTTGCTGCAGCCATACAAACGGATGCTATACAAGATATGTACTTAGACGTAGGAGCACAGGATGAGTATAGCAAAACACAAACGCTGTTCTCTACTTTATTAGGTGGCGTAGGTGGTGGATTACATTACACGTTCGGTAAGTTTGAGGGTGCTTCAGGTTTAGGTTCATCTATGGCTGATCTTAATGCAAGATCTCGTGCTAAAGAACTACCCACTAAAGCTATAAGTAATCTAGAAGAAAAGCTTAAGAAGTTAAAAGCGTCTAACGCTGACGCTAAACAAATAGAATCTATAGAGAACAGAATCAAAGAACTTAAAAAAAACAACATAGGTTCTCCTTTGCTTAATGCAACTGCACAGAAGTCAGCAGAAAAAGTAATAAAAGAAAACTTAGATTCATGGGCAGCTAAAGTAGAAAGAGGTACAAGTAAACTAGGTAATGATGCAATGCCTGAGGCTATGCTTGAGTCTATTATGTTTGGTTCAGACGGTAAGTCAGGACTAACCCAGATCTTTAAAGACAATGGTATTAAACTAAAACGTAGTGCTACTGTATCAGATGTAATGACTAATATAGTTAGGTACATGGATGAAGCAGATCTACAGAAATATTCTGCACAGATGTACGTTAAGTCAGGCATACATTTAGGAGACTTAGATGGTTTGGCTGTAGATATAGGTGATGTCATGGCTAGAGAGATAAGCAGAGCAGGTAAGACTCTATCTGTTATGTCTAGAGTTAGACGGGTTGTAGATGGTGGGGTTGTAGCTGGTAATGAGACACTTACAAATGCATTAAATAATAAAGAGATAAGAGATGCACTAGAAAGCGAGAACGCTTTAGCACGTAGGGCTAAGCCTTTTGTGTATGGTCAAAACGTATGGAAGCGTTTACTTGTATCTTCACCTGCAACAACATCAGCTAACGTTATGGGTTTTGGTCAGTACTATGCTGGTCAAACTGTATCTGATTTGCTGACTAGCGGTGCGTTAGGTATAGCTTCTCTAGGTGCTGGTGGTAATAGGACTAAAATAGGCCGTGAGTTAGGGAGACAGTCTGATATTTATAAGCAGATACAGATGCAAAAAATGCGTAACCTTTTAGATCCATTCACTACACACGATGTATATATGGATTTTTTAAATAAACACAAAGATGTTAAAGGTTTGTTATTTGAAACTGTAGGCGCAGCAGTAGAGCGTAGCTCAAAGCGTTATGGTATAGATGAAAGTAATACTATTGTTTATGGTAAGTTTGGTATAGAAAACTTTACTGATGCTGCTATGAATATAACTGGTGTTCGCATACAGGATAGCTTTACTAAGTCACAAATGTTTATGACAGACCTAGACAAATACCTAAGGTTAAAGTCTGATCGTACACTTGCAGATGTATTGCAGAAAGGTGACTTGGAAGTACTAGATGATGATGTTATTGGTGCAGCACTAGACACTACTATGAGATCTGTATTCTCTAAAGACTATACGACAGATGATCAGATGCTAGGTGGTGTAGCTAAACTGGTAGAACAAGCATCCAATACACCAGGCTTGGGAACTATTTTACCTTTTGGTAGGTTTATGAATAACGTTGTGGCTACAGCGTATCAGTGGAGTCCTTTGAGTTTCTTACCTGCAGCATCTAGAATTATGCGTAAAAGTAAAAGAGACATAACATCTATGGAAGCTGTATCACGTTCTATTGTAGGGTCTGCATCATTAGGTTTAGCTATGCACTACTCTGAAAAGCAAGAAGAGCAAGGGTTAGCTTACAACGAAATAGATGTAGGTGGTGGTACTATCGTAGATGTACGTAACGTATTCCCCTTTTCATTCTTCTTAGCTGCAGGTAGAGCAGCCAATCTTAATCGTAAAGGTGAGCCTATTACTAAAGAAGTAAAAGAAGACCTACTTAACCAGCTTGCCATTGGTCAGGTTGCTAGAGATACACAGTTTGCTAATGATCTTTATAATGTATTTGATTTTATAACGGGTGATGAAGGTTCTCGTGAAGCTGGTTTAGACTCTTTATACAAGAGTGCTGGTAACATAGGAGCAGGTTTCTTCAGACCGCTTGATGCAGTTAATCGTGCTGTAGGGTTTATGACTGAGACTGATATAGCAAAAGATCCTAGACAGGCTCGTGGTGGTGCAGTGTTTACACAGCAAGCTACTAAATACTTTGATAATATCATTGAAGCTTTTATCGGAGAGACAGACACACTTACAGGTGAGCAACTTAGAGTGGCAACTCGTGAGGGTGAGATCTATGACCCTAACCCGTTATCTCGTATCTTTGGTTTAACTGTGAAGAGAGGACGTACCGCTGCTGAGAAAGCTTATTCAATGGCTGAAATGAAGACATGGACAGCAGACAGTAGAACTAAGATGACTCAGTATGACAGAATTTTTAATAGTGCTATTGCACCTCTGTTAGAAACAAAGATGAGTAAGCTTATACAAGATAAACGATTTATAGAGGGTGACTTAAGTTATCGCAGAGATAGACTTAAAGCTACACTCAATGAAGCACGAGGTACTATACGTGATCATCTAGATAGTACGTCAGGTACAAACTTTATAGAGCGTATGCGTTACAAAGCATCTACAAAAGGTAATAAAGAACAGAGAGCAAAGGCTATGAAGTTTATGCAATCTAAGGGTGTGGAAGCTAGGCTAGAGGATTTTAACTTTAGGGAGTTACAGATGTATAACTCTTACATTGAGCATCTTAATTACATAGCTGAAGGTAACTAACCAACAACAAAAAGAACTAGGGGGCCACGACAGCCCCCTTTTTTTATTTAAGTCCTGTTTGTTCTGCTGCACGTCTAGCCATTAGAATAGAATCTTCTAAACGTTCTAGTGATCTATCCTTCATGCGTGACTCATACAGACTACTCGCTATGTGTCGCTGAGCAGGTAGCAATAAGGTAACTAACTTATCGTAGAACTCTTCCTGCTTAGCTTGCGTGTGCCTTTTGGCTTCTTCTTCTATATTCACATTATGCGCTCTCTGGTATTTGGAAACAGTATGTTTTAGCTGTAGCTGATGGTCCTGGTTTTGAATCTTCTAATCGTGCTTCCATAGTATAACCTACAGAAGTACAAGAATCACGGTCCAAGAACAAACCATTAAAGGCGTGTACTTGTACCTTACCTTCAAACATCATAACTAACAGTAGAGCGTACATACTAGAACCAACTCTTCACTTGCTCAATCAAAGACGGTCCGTGCTCCGCTGCTAAGTTAACTACTTCTCCAACAGCTGCCATACCGATAGTTGCTACTGCCATAAATTCAATACCTGTCATGTTACTTCTCCTTTGTTTGGTTTAAGTTAAGTCTACTACTTCACACACATCACCAGTACAAGCCATAGTCTGCATTGCAACAGTGTTGTCTTCTTGTTCATAGTCAGAGAGCTTACTCCAATCAATCTTCTCTGGCATAGAACCTAATAGTACTTCATACTCTTCCTTAGTGCAATCCTGATATGGAGCTTGCTGGTAAGTATGATCTGAGTGTGGCAAGAAAGACACACCTGACATCTCATCAAAGTGCTCATACACGAAAGCACCTACGTGCATCCATTCAGAGTCACGCACTGAGATAGTCACGCTAGGCTTATGCTCACACCAGTGACGCTGATACGTTAGCCAAAGATTAAGTTGCTCTATAGCTGTCATATCGTTACGTGTTACTGCACCTGCTGGTGACTTCTGTGGAAAGCTGAACACTGTAGTTGTGTCACCCTTCATAACGCAAGGCTCGTTAGGTATACCTTGATCCTTCATAAGCTGCGTCAGTGGATCTTTGTTATCACCACGGACAGTACGGATATAATAGGGACTGTGACGAGCATGTATTCCAGAGGCTGAATCCACCAGTTGTGATACCGTGCCCGAAGGTTTGACGCACGTAATTGCCGCAGATACAGGTATACCAAGACGGTCAGCCCATTCAGCATTAGTAGATATAGCAACGCTCCTAAGGTGTGCAAGAGTCTTCTCCAATCCCATATTCTCATGTGTCATTAAAGGGTTGTCCATTATTCCTGTAAGCGACACACCCAGCAGACGCTCCTCTTCGGTGTTCTTGCTCCACACCTTACGCAAGTATGGAAACTTTGTGTAGGCCGACTGGATTGTTCCAAGGATCGTTGCGATGCGTACCTTACCCTCCAAGTTTTCAATACTATCTGTGGCACGTACAACAACTTCCGTAAGATTGCAGAACTGATACGGACGCAAGATAATCTCGCTACACGGATTAGTTCCAAACTCGTAGTCAGGATCACGTCTACCATTCTTTGCAGCTTGTACTTTACTTGCTTGACGATTGAATACACCACGCTCTCCTGACTTGCTTTCTACTAGGGCTTGCCACTCACGCATGAACGTTTCCATGTCAGGCTTCTCAGTGTAGCTTACAGAGTTATTCGCTAACGCACGATGCGCTGCAGTCTCCCACCACTGACCTGACTTAGCGTGACGCATACGGTCATCAGACAAGTTAGACAAACTAATCATAGCACTACGGCGTACACCACCAACTACAACGATCTGACCAATGAAGCACATCAAGTCGTGACACTCAATGCTAGACAGCTTACGTCCTTGTGCGTTCTTGAATGTTTTAATAGCAAAGTTAAACAGTTCAACTAAAGGCGCTGGGCCACTAGCTCTACCGCCAAACGTTTTAAGTCTAGACCCTGCAGGACGTACCAAACCTATGTCCCACTGAGGGATCTCACCAGCCCAGAGGAGTGCCAGCAGTTGACGGAACGCTTTAGCCCAACCTTCCTTACTGTCTTTGACAACGATTGTAGTCTCACTGTCGAACAACTCAGGGACTTCAGGAAGCTTACTGATGAACTGACGCTCAACACTGAAGCCAACACCAGTACCACAGAGCAGAATGAACATAGCCTCATCGAAGGACTTAGGGTCATCTACGGGTAGGTAACTACAGTTATACCCTGCAGTGTTATCACGGGCTAGTGCAGGACCAGCAGTCATCATAGCTCGCATAGATGGCATAACATCTAAGTTTAATATAGCGTCACGTATCTGATCTACGTAGCTGTCGTGCCCTGCCTTGGGGCGTATAACGTTATTCATGTAGCGCTCTACTGTTTCGCTCCACGACTCACGTCCTTTGTTATCGAAGTACTTAGCGTACCTAGATTTGTGAATGAATGACTGATAGTCAGTCGGTAGGTAGTTATCCATTATCGTTTGTCTCCATTACCTTTTAGTGTCCCTCTGTCTTGACGATCTTTTAGTTTCTTTAAATTTCCTTTAGCTACCTCAGACATCTCTATATTTAAGTCACGGCACAGCGCTGCGATATACCATAAGCAGTCACCTAACTCATCAGCTATACCGCTACGATCAAAGTTCTTATCACGTAAGATCTTCTTTACTTTGTTAGCTACCTCACCTGCCTCTGCAGCTAAGCCCAGCGCAGGGTAGATAACTTGATGTTCTTGTCTGTAGATAGCAGTAGATGCAGCCATGTCTTGATACTCGTTAAACAAATAGTCAACATCATTAAATCTTTGGAACGCATCAATATCTTCTTGGGTTATCATACAACTACCACCTCTCTTTTACTACTAAGTTATCTACTTTTATATCATCTATATCGTGGAACGTATTGTGCAGTAAGTCATGTATGTCTTCGACATGTGCATCCTCTACTGTTGACAATATGTTAGCTTCATCATCTACCTTCAACAAAAAAGTCACGCTGAACTTTTTCATTTGTGCTTCTCCTTATAGTTATCAATCAACCAACCCAGATATACTCTGGCTTTCTCTAAGTCTTCTAACCCGTTCTTATACTCGTGACGCCACATATACTTTAATACATTACCTGCCATGTAAGCACTTGTACCATCCATAGAACCTGTCATGGCACGTATAGCTTCGATACACTCTATACCAGCCTGATTGTAGTGGACTGGTTTATTAACTGAGTCGTGCATTGTTACGCTTCTCCTAAAGTTTTAGTGTACTTAGTAAGCTTTACTACCTTACCATCCGTACCCTCTACTTCTTCATACATGTTTTGTACGGGATTGTCAAGCCCCATAAGTGCATTTCTGCGCTCTTCAACTATGTTATACAGATCCTCATCATCCTGTGCTACTTCTAAGAACGTTGCCATGAGTGTAGCTAGATGTATGATGTAAGAAAGTGTATCTGAATCCATGTCTGAGTTGTCACCAACAACAAGTCCTGTACTTAGTTCACCTGTCCATTCTCCATCCTCATCAAACGCATGAGGTTTTAGTACTATAGCTACTTCGTTGTCTCTTATGTAGTACTTCATTTGTAATCCTGGTCCTTCTTCTCACCTTTAAATGGTATCTTCTTAGTACGTATTGCTTTACCGTCTTCCTTCAGCCAGTCATAAGGTATGACTCTATGCGCCCACTTGAAGCCGTACTTATCGCACCACTCAAAGTATTTAGACTTAGCACCTTTATATAGTTTAGCTTTAGAGTTACTAAACACAAAGCGTATGTCTAGCTCAGGGTGTTGTTCTTTTATAGCTAGGTGTTTCCTTCTATCTTCACTATCAAAGATACCTTTAGTTTCAATGATAATACCGTTATCTAAAACAAAGTCAGGCGTGTAAGTCCGATAGCGTAGATCTTCCCACTCTATCTTTAGGACTTCATACCTGACCCTGTGTTGCTTATCTCTGAGGTACGCAGCGACTTCTTTCTCTAGGCCGCTACGATACCTTCCCTTGTTATGTCTGACTGCCAAGTGATACGTACTCTACTGTTGGTGGAGTCTTAGCTCCTTTGTAAACTCTAGAAGGTAAAGCCTGTAACTCAGGCCAGCACTTCTTCTTGTGATCACAGAAGCCGCACGTCTTGCTTAACTTCCAGTTACCACTAGCCTTACCTCTGTACGTTTCAGGTTCAGCATCAAAGCACCTCTCAAAAGGTTTGTCTTGTGAGATGTAATCATAGGTATCCTTGATGTCAGCCATAGTTTGTTCAACGTCAGCCTCTGCAGCAGAGACATACTTGAAGTCACCATTAGCTTTGTTGATTACCCACCAGCCACCTACACCTTTGTCTGCTGCCTTAGCGTAACCTACTAACTGCTCAACGTAACCAAAGTTGTCGGATTGTTTCAGACTGTAATAATCTGTGAACTTGTTTTCAAAAGACCACGGTGATGCAGACTTGACATCATCAACTTTACCGTCCATGATCATGTCGTACTCACCGCTAATCTCTTTACCGTCTTCGTCTAACTTCAGTGTTACCTTATCGTTATCATCAAAGTTTACCTTGGCTGCTCTCAGTAGACCTTTGAATACAGCCTCTACTAAGTCACCCATAACCATGTTCATCTTAAAGGATACTGGCTTAGGCTCAGCACCTTCAGGATTATTCTTATCAAACCAAAGCTGACACTTAGGACGCCCAATGTTGGACATCCTGAGTTTAAACTTGCGAGGTTCAGTATCAGCTACGAACTGTTTGGTAAGAGCTTCCTTAACGTCCTGTGCTACCTTGTCGATAACTTCTTCAGACATAGAAGCCTTACCATCCAGAACATCTCTGAGAAAAGAATGTACTGCTATCTCAGCTACGTGTTGCATGAGATTACTCAAAGTCCTGCACGTCAACGATACTACCTACGATAGCACTGTCTTCAGCAGAGATACGCTCAACGTTATTCTCTTCCCATTTGTTTAAGATATACTGATTGCTGTTCTCAATGTAAGATAGGAAGTTCTGCAGTACATCGTTGTCACCATCAGCGAAACCTACAGTCTCACCTAAGTCTGACTCAACTACAGCAAACTTAGTTCCGCTAGGCATGGACCGTCCTGAACCTGTAAGTGTAATCAAGTTCTCTACTGGTGACAGACGCTTGTTAATAAGCTTAGCGATAGTAGCATCAATGGCTTGCATACTCTCACGGTTCTTTACGTCATACACGAATGGTACTTCGATACCGTCAAACGTATCCACTTCATCACCACCCTCAATGAAAGCACCATTAACTCGTGCCATACCCATCAGTACTTTTACACGGCTCACACTGCGTATCAAATCCTGCTGATCTGCAGGTAGAGCTTTGAAGTCTTTGATGTAACCTGTCGGGCGTCCTAAGTTAAACCCACCAAGTACATCTTTCAAGTCCATGTTTAAGTTAGTGGACATCACTGTACGTAAGAAAGAGTTACTACTACTGTCCCACTTCTGCCAGCGCTGACGCTCAGCAAAGAAGCGTACATCCAAGCTACGTGCAAGGAACTCTTCATCCCCTTGCCTTAGTTTAAACACTGGTGAGTCTACTACTTTCTTTCCTTCTACTTCCTGGATTACTGCAGTCGAGATACGATACAGATCACTGGTTGCTTTACTTGATGCTGTTGCGGCTGCAGAGAACCCCATTGCATCTGCTAAGTTCATGTTATCTACTTTCAAAGGTACTACATTTGCGTTCATTATTATGTTATCCTTTCAACGCTATTACAAAAAAGTCAAGAGCCTAAGTTATACCACTAAACGTCCTTCGTGTCAAGCCAATTCGGGCCTATCTTGGCCTCTAAAAGTAGAGGCACGTTCATCTTTATATCGTAGGCTTCTTCAATCAATCTATCTAAGTCCATGTTTAATGTGTCGATAGTAGCAAGTACATACTCCTTTTCATTTGGGTGTACATCAACAACAATAGAATCGTGTACACTGTTTACTACACATGATTGTAACTTCTCAAGTCTAGCTTCAAGTTCAATAAGCACAAGCGGTACTACATCACCTGTAGCGAAGCCCTGCACTGGGTAGTTCTTGATCATTGTAAAGTGTGACGGTGTACCGTTGTCCCTACGTGTAACCTCAGGGAAAGCATACTGTCTGCCACTGACGTTAGTGATCTTGTTTAACCTGATAGCTTCATTACCTAGCTTCTTGTGCCACGCTGCGATACCTTTGTACTTCTCATTGAAGTGCTCATAGTATGCAGCCTCTGCCTTACTACGTCCATACCCTGTAGCGCCGAAGAGTGGAGCAAAGGTGTGTGACTTAGCTTCCTGTCTACCTGTAGGTTGCCCTGCATCAGAGATAACCTTAGCAGTGTAGGCGTGTACGTCAAACCCTGTGTTAATCTCTTCCATAGCTACCTTGTCTTGCGATAGGAACGCAGCCACACGGAACTCAAGCTGAGCAAAGTCAGCTTCCATGATGTGTCCACCTTCCCAGCGTGATATGAATACACGCTTTACTGGGAACGTTCCACCACGAGGCATGTTTTGCATGTTGGGGTTGCGTCCACTAAACCGCCCTGTGGCAGTGATGTGCTGGGTAAGGTTAACGTGTAGGAATCCATCGTGCTTAGTGTAGGTGGAAATACCATCCACAAAACTAGAGAGATAACTACTAACAGCAGAAAGCCTTTTAACATCCTCAAGGAATCGCTTGGCAGTTTCCATACCGTTGTTATTAGCGGTGGCAATGAGCGCATCTAATTTATCCTTTCCTGTAGCGAAGCCATTATAGCTAATCCATTTACGTGCTGGTGGGGCGTTGAACCCTAAGCCAGCTAACTCGTTAGTCTCTTTAAGTCTGTAACCCTTACCACCACAAGACGTACAGTCGTTAGGCTTCTTGTACTTTGTGCCATCCTTCTTGATCTTGTACGTCTTACCTGTACCGTTACAGTCAGGGCAGTGTAGTGCTACAGTCTTGAGCATCTGCTTGCTGTTAGCTTCTACAATATCTTTGTGGTCTTGCGGTGTCTTAGCGTAGTCAAACAAGTCAGACCATTCTTTCTTGTTATTTATTCTACGGCTAAAGATAACCTGGGATAGTTGCTCTGGTGAGTTAAGGTTTATGGGCGTTGCTCCCATGAGTGTTCGCACTTGTCCATACAGACGCTCTTCGATGGTAGACTTCTCTTGCTCGAACTCAGTTCGGACATGTTCGAGGGCGCTTTGATCCACCCTGATGCCTGACATGTACATTCGAGCGAGGGTTTTACAGGTGCGGAAGGTAATGTCTCTGATTTTATGTAAGGACGTGCTGGAAGGATCATTGAAGTCTGCTTCTGCGGCTTTGTACAACTCGCCAGTAGTCCGTAAGTCAAGATCAAGATAGTGGCTAAGCTCAGCCAAAGGTATCTCATTAGTGTTGTATCCTTTCTTGTAATACTTCTTTAAGGTATCATCCTTCTGGTACTGCAACTCTCTACGCAATGCACACTGCTCTAAGCTCAGCGCTTCCTTCTGTCCACGCTGCAAGATATACTCAGCCAGCATGGTATCGTAGATGTCACCGTCATACTTGAAACCTGTAGCCCACAACCACGATAAGTCGTATTGTAAGTTGTGACCTATAAGTAGGGTTGTAGAGTCTAACCATCTCTGTAGTTGGTATTTATTTTTCATAGTGTCGTTACGCTCTGAGTGATCAAAGCAAAGCAGATTCTTATCGCCTGTCTCTAAGCACAGTACACCTACTTCCGTGAGGGTATTGGTAGGTTCAAACGGATCGTTAAAGATCTTACCGTTACGTAATGTTATACTGTTCTCTACGTCTAATACTCTTCTCATCTATGCTCCATATCTAGAACGTTCACCGTCTAAGGTACACGTTACTTTACCGTGCCACCCACCACGTAGCTTATTCTTAGCTATGTTCAAGTGACGTACATTGTCTTGCTCGTCTTGTCCTTCTATCTGTTGAGGGTTCTTAGAGATCAACACCATTAGGTCAGCCTCTGCTGCTTTACCTGTCTTACTACCTTCCATCATTGATTGATCCACGAACACCTTACCTTCAGCTACAGCGCTTAACTGTGACATCCATATGATAGCACAACCATACTGCTTAGATATATTCCTAGCATGGATAGCTGCATCTTTCAAGTACACGTCAGCTTTATCTGAGTTACGTGTTGCAAACTTGTCACCCATATCCAGCACTAAGATGTCAGGCTGGTAAGCTTTTGTAAGAGCCTCAACCCAGTTCATGTCTTTACCTGTGCTGTCATAGATCTTGATGTTATCGTGTACAGGTTTGTATCTATTGGACGCTAACGCATAGTTACCTTTCACTTCTTCCATTGACATGTCTGTAGCTGCACTAAGATACCTAGCACCTACACGCTCATAACTTTCTTCGTTACACAACACGATACACTTAGCGCCCTGCCTAGCGAATCCCCCCTCAGATGCAATAAGAGAGGCATGGAAGCTTGTCTTACCTGTGTTAGGACGTGCGCCTACAATAACTAAGTGACCACCACTTATACCCTCGACACGCTGCTTGAGTGACGGGATGTTAAACTTCCACTTAGACTGGATGTCGTTAGCTTGAAGTAAGTTATCAATAGAGATGTCACCCCAGTCAACCTTTAAGTTAGGCATGAAGTCATCCTGGTAGTCAGACAATATCTTACGCATAGGTTCCAGCGTACTCTCTGTACCGTTCACGTAGTCAAAGCCTAGCTTAGCTACCTCTTCACCTACTACCTGCTGGAATAACTTAGACAGCACTTCCTGTGCAATGTCACGAGCCATAGGTTTCTCACTGTGTATCTTCTTGAAGAGATCCTTGTACATATCTTTGTTGGATGTAGTAAGAACGTTACGTGCAAAGAACAGCGCCTCAAGTTCAGATGGACTAACACTCTTTTCGTACTGCTCCATAGCGTAGTCTAAGGTACGCTTGATCTTTCGTACATCTTTAGTGAATAACTTATCAGGGGTACGGATACCTTTATGGTCTTCATAAAAGTCCTTGTCCATCAAAGTTCTAATCAGTGCTAACTCCATTAGCTTTGTACCTTTCCATTGCTCTCTTCCGTTCATCATCATCAAACTCTCGTATGTTATTCTTTAGGTCTGATAACTCTTTGTCTTTCTTTCTTAACTGCTTTGACAGTAAATCATTTTCTTTCTTTAGTTGTTTGATCTCCCATCTCATATCTTCTATTGTTCCAACCATGCTCATGGTACTACTCCTCTTCTAAACAAAAGCCACACATGTCACTCTGCGCTGGGCCACCACAGCTTACACATTTCTGCCATTTCTTTTTTACTCTGTTTGATTCTGATTCCAAGCCAGCTTCTACCAATGCTATAAACCCTGCATTAAAGATAGCTGCGAATGTCTCAGGGTCACACTCTACTTGTAGTGTAGCACTACCGTCCTCGTGTTCTTCTATGTCAGTTACTTTTATTATATCACTCATCATTCACTCCTATACATGGTAGCAAGATAGATAACTTACAGTACTTAGGGTATTCGTCATACGTCATAGCTATCAACACAGGTGGCGCAGCTATCAGTAAAGCTACTATAGCTGACGCCTTGATTGCACCGTTAATATTACCTCTCATTACCTTTGCCCCTTTGCTAATGCCATCCACGATACAGGAAACAACTTGTGCATCTGTATGCTAATCTTATTGGCTACCTCTTGTGTCTCTGCTTGTGTGTCAGGCGCACAGCGAAGCTTACACATATCAGCAAATGCATCCAAGCTACCTGACCAGTACCACTCAGTCATCATGCTCTGTGGCAGTACCATACGTGCTTGCTCTGGACATACACCATGATTAAGTAAATCATTGTATGCAATAAGACATGCCCAGTTAGTATCACCCCATTCGCCTACATCAACAACACCTTCACTACCCTGTTTTTTGTCAGCACTACGTCCACGCCATTCTG
>Ga0208917_1000723_pt1 | contig 16682 bp, 20 predicted proteins | sample DEB08_DNA_10_FD_185500 | JGI IMG/M metagenome (GOLD analysis project Ga0208917, IMG submission 185500) | Aqueous microbial communities from the Delaware River and Bay under freshwater to marine salinity gradient to study organic matter... | ecosystem: Environmental > Aquatic > Marine > Coastal ...
CATCAATCCAAGCTACATAACCACCTAAAGAATTGCTTACTGTTTTAAGCAACTCTTGGTAAGTATTTTCGTATCTATTATTTTCATCTTTTGTGTATGCGTGAATAACTAACTTAGCCATTATTCTCCCTCTCCTCTAAACATATCATCATAACATTCTGGGTGTACCCCTGTTAACAGTTGCTCTCGCAACTCTCTACTTGTTTCGGGAAAAATATCTTGTATTAATCTTCTTAAATGTTTAGGTGTCTGTTTAAACTCTCTGTATTTTTCTTCATCCACCATAACTGTACCTGTCTGCCCACAATGTATACATTCTTTAGTTACTACTAGAAACATTATTCCAAACCCCAATCTTCATAACATTCTTTACACATTTCAATAGGTTCTAGTCCATTACCGAAATCTAAAAAGTGTGTGCGATATATCTTTGTGCTTGTACACACCTCATCAACTACACTATCTTGTATTCGGCTAGGATATTTATTCATACATTCTTTAGTTGTTACTGCGAACATTATTCTTCCTCCTTACAGTCACATTCTATTGCTTGTTTGTATGGTGGATAAGGTGTGCTTATTGAACAGCACTCTATATATACTGACATTATTCTTTCTCCTCTATTGCAATAACTTCTGCATTTTTTAATGGATTGTCATAAGGATTTTCCTCATAAGATTTAGCGTCCTCAATAGCCTCCTCTTTAGTATCCCCAAATCCAATTCGTACTACTTGATATTTAATTTCATATCTTTTAGCCATGTTTAAACAACCTCCTTTGTTTCTAACATATCTGCGTAACCCTCTTTAGTTAGAGTGTCAATACAGTGTTGGGTTAACTCTCCATCCTCTGTTACGAATCCATAGTCTATTGTGTCTTGCACATTATTAGCAATAGTTGGGTTAAGTTCTAAGTAACTTCTTACTTTCTTATCCTCTGCCCTAACTATTAAGGTCTGCATAAACAGAAATACTTGGTGTATGTTTAGGTGTCCTTGTTTAAACAACCCAGTCATTATCTCTAAGTAGTCTTCTGTCTTGTGTTTACCTGCGTCCATCAAAGATTGGTTTACATATCCTTGAAATGATTTTATTTGGTTAGCCATTGTTTGTTCTCCTTTGTTTGTGAATCTTTTAGGTCAATCCATAATTGCTCTAAATTACTATATGTTTCATCTGTTAACAAATCCATCTTAGAATCTAAATTTAACAGTTCATTTAATAATTCAACATATTTTTTAGTTTGTTCATCCATTGTTTGTTCTCCTTTGTTTGTTGTTACCATGTTACCACACATTGACACTTAGCAACAACCATTAACAATTTTATTTACCAATGGTTGTTGACTATGTGCTATGTGTTTAAACACTGTCTTAGTTTTCTCCCCATGTATCTCTGTATAGAGTTCCATAGTCTGTTACATCCCACTTACCATCAAGATTAGTTTGCGTACCATCTTTGTATAAGAATGTAGTAACCCATTTCTTTTTTCTCTTGTCTGTTTCTGTGCGTACTTTCCTAGCATGGTATCCATTTCGGTAAGTACCACCGACCTGCAACTCTCCTATGTTGATGTCCATATATGTATCTCCTGTCCATCCACAGTTCTCGCCCTCTATGATACCTTGTAGTTTCTTCATGGCTCTTTCGTTCCAATAGTCTGGCTCAAAGTTTCCATGCTCATCTGTATCGTATGATGGATGTTCTGCTAGTAGGTCGCCATCTGTTTCTTCTGTGATTTCTACTACCTTGTTTAAACTACCATCCCAGTAGTACAATCCAGTTTCGCACATAGTTCTTTCTTTAAGATTAGGAAAGTGATTGAGTAGTTCTGGATGTTTATCTTCATACTGTTTAAACAAATACCCTTTCTCTTTCTTAATTGCTAGTACATCTAAGCACTGCTGAGCGAATTGAATTATCTGCTCCTCATTGTCTAAGTAGATAGAGAATCCATTTGTCTTGTCATCTCTGTAATCTTTACCTTTTTCTTTGGCATACCCTACAACCCTGACACCATCTCCATATCTGTCGCCATCTATAAATAGATTTGTATAGTCGGCATGATAAATTGAATCACAACTAATCGTAAGGTCTAACTCTGTCCTGTCTAGTGCCTCTTTCTTAGGCTTGTAACCTTTGCTACTATGCCTTGAATCACTACCATCTAACTTGACTGCTTTAACTTGACTGTTGAAAATTTCTGCGTCTGCAATCTCAACTGCCTGTCCTTTTGTTATTGTTTGTTTTAGTTCTTTGTTGTCCATGTTTAAACAACCTCCCTTTCTTTTATTAAATGTTTGTACTGTCTTGTTAGTCCATGTTTAAAATAAACTTTCTCTTTATCTTCTCCCATGTACATATAAGGTTCTCCCTCTTTAAACAATCCAGTATTAAATGCTTGTTTAAAATGATTCATATAATTCTTCTCATCAAAATAATATTCTTGCATGTTTAAACAACCCCTTTCTTTGTTTGTCGTACTTGATATAGTTCTGGTTGAAATGTTGGAATGAAATAGTTCCTCATATAACTGCTCCATTCCTCGTTCTTCCAGTCTTCTAACAGTAAATCCCAAGCTCCATAAGTACCAGTCTTAGCACATTGGATAACAGATTCTTTAAATGTATATTCGTAATACATTCTTAACCCATCCTCTTGAATGTTCCACTGTTTAAACAGTTCCTCTTTTGTTCCCACATAACTTTTACCATTAGAGAAATCCAAAATCTTATTAGTCTTTTTGTTAAGTAGGAAAGCATGACCACCCCACCATTCATGCGCCATCTCTCTGACTGCATGAACAAGAACATAATCTTTCTGTTCCTCCTTGTCCATCTCACTGAGCGCCCAGAAGTTAGCGTAATAACAGTTACTATAATCTATTCCTCTTTCGCCTGTCATTGTTTAAACATCCCCTTTCATTAAGTCATCAACACTACCCCCAAGAATCTCTCTTGAAATAATATTTATATCTCTTTTAATTACATGCTCTGTTACTCCCTTGAATGAGGTAACCATCTCGGCAGTAATTTCTTCTACTCTGTCAAGGTCAAGCCATCTTTCTAAACCTGCCTGCGTTGTTTTAATATGTTCTAATTGTTGTTTAATATGTTCTTTGCTTATCATTGTTTAAACACCCTCTTTCATTTCTTCTAATGTGTCAGCTATTACTTCGTAACCTAACCAATAAGCATAATGATTAACAAGTGTTTCGGCATTATCGTAAACTGTTTCTACTGCTCCGAAATTGTCTTTTTCTTGTTCCATTACATATCTTAAAACTTCAAAGGTTCTATTGTTTCCTTGTTCATCAATCAACCATTGTTCAGCGTTGTAATATCCAATAATAAAATAATCTTGATTGAATACCTCATCGTGTATGTCAACATCTTCATTATCAATAGTTAAATCATTATCTTCTAAGTATTGTAAAAGATAATCTTTGATGACTTCTTCTTTGTATTTCATTGTTTTATTCTCCTTTGTTTGTTACTACTAACACTACTACAACTGTGATTTATACAACAACTATTTACAAAGAAATAATAATTTAGTTGTTGACATGTCTAGCCCTGTTTAAACAAGCTCACATTATTTTCGTACATACTATATATGGTATAGGTTTAAATCGTTTCTAAGGGCTTTACATGTTAATAGTGGTAGACAGTAGCCTAATCAATAAGAGGCTCTTAAATCGGCTCTATCGTGTAAATAGGGGTAAACAAAACCCCCTTTATTAAGGGGGCTTGTTCTTAGGGGGGTTAGTTAGTTATTTATATATTGATATTGGCATATCTTCGGGGAGGATAATATCCCACCCTTGACATACTGGGCAAGTGAGTTGGTCAGCAGATTTTAAGACTACTGCCGATGACATTCTCCAGATAGTACCTTCTCCATTCCTTACGCTCTTTTCTGTTGCTCCTGCGCAATTTATATCTGCACAAGCCAACTTGACCATTCTTGTTGTTTGCTTAGGTCTTCTATCCACGAATCTAATGTGGGGGTAAGTGCCATTTTGCTCTAACCAATTCCAGATTAGTTGTTGGAATTCCTCTGTTGGTGCTGTTGCTGTTGGTATTCCTCCCAGTTTAAACACCTTGAACACTAGCTCCACGAATGCCCCTTTGTGCCCTGTATCTTCTGGGGTTACTGCATGGCTTACTTCGTGGGCTACTATCTCCAATGCTTTCATAGTATCGGAAGTTTCTCGGTCTATCTCAATTCTGCGGTGATTACCCTCAGAAGTTATTGAGTGCCAACAAATACCGACTGCATGCCCTAAGTTTGCATTGGCAGAAGTTTTTCTGCCTCGTGTATCCGAGATGTGAACAGTTAACCCAGTGCCTAGATTCTCACGACTGCCCCAACCAGATTCTATTGCTAACTCAACACAGTACTCAGCGAATTTTGTTAGGTAGTCTTCGGGCTTTAAGTCACTTGCTTTTAAGTGGCTCATATACCTTTTGTTTGTTGCTTGTAATTGTAGAACATTTGTTCTAGTAGTCATTTCGTATCTCCTTTGTTTGTTAATAGAAGTATACAACAACTATGTTTAAACAAGGGTATTTCTTTTAGTTTTTTTTTCCCACTCTTTAGATAAGGTTAGATAGTATTAACAGGCATACCCCTCTTTGTAACTGTTTAAACTAGGTACATTGTTACCCACTATTGATTCATAGTGATTATAGACTTATCCAGAATAAACCTAATTACTATATATAACCGAGTGCAACATAATAGATATTATAGGACAAATTAGGGGGGGTTTAATGTGCGTACCCCTATTGTATTGTATTGTACCCTGAAAAGATATGCTGTTAAAAGTGGTACTATATATAGTGGTACAACATGTAGTGGTGTACATTAAATGCACTAAGTAAGGTATTTGTGAATTAAAAATCACTAAGTGTAGGTATTGTGAAAAATAAATATATTACTTTACTGTAATGGTCAGTACTTCTAACCCTGTGTCACTCCCTCCCAAAAACCAGAATGAACTCAATTAAGTAACATGTAAATATGTGAAGTAATAGGCTTTAACCCTAGTTACCATGGACCTGCTGTGCCACTTTATTGACTGTATATTGTCAAGATTCCTTTTCTAAAAGCAGGAAGAAACCTTTGCTTGTTTCCCTACTATACCATGTTTGATTTTAAGTGGTAGTATTTATTATGGGGTTTTTGTTTAGTAAGAGTTTCCTCCTTTCGCTTACGCCCATCCACAGAAACCCCATACCTTTTACTTGCATAGTGGTAATGTATGCTATAATAAATTACAAGAAAGGCAATATAAATCAATCCTTCTGGATTAATATATAGCCCTCCTTTCTTTGTTTGTATAGTACTAGCCTCACGCAAGTGAGGCTTTGCTATAGGTGGACATAAGATACTATAAAAAAAAATTTTTTTCTCACTTAATTCGGGGGGACGACTATAGTACTTATACCTGGAAAATCCAGGCAATTGTATGAGGATACAATTCAATTTATGAAAAGAAAGAAAACTTTTCATCTTTAAGTAACAAAAGTATATGGTGTACTGGTGTAAAGAGATGTAATAGTTTTGTGAACTTTCATATTTTTCATTACAGTAAATGGACAGACTGTACGACAGAACCTCCCTTCGGGGAGGTTTTGTGATATAGTGACAGTATGAAATATAAAGTAAAAAAGAAAAAAGTTTCCAAAGGAAAGAAAAAGAAAAAAGGTTACTAATGGCTACATACCAAGGTAAGTCAGTTGAGTTAAATAAAGTTACTAGAATTGCTAAAAATGAATCAGAGTATGGAGCAAAAACATACAAAGTTTATGTACAAGATGGTAAAAAAATTAAAAAAATTACATTTGGTAATATAACAACTTTTTATAAATATTCTAAAAAAGAAAAAGAACAACTAGATGCATTTCGCAAAAGAATCGGAATGTCTAGAAAATTAATAGCAGGTAGATAATGGCTACATACCAAGGCAAGTCAGTTAAATTAAATTCACCTTCTAGAATAGGTAAAGGCGAACCTGGGTATGGTCGTAAGAAATCTAAAGTCTATGTTAAAAAGGGTGACAAAGTAATTAAGGTAATGTTTGGTGACCCTAACATGGAAATACGAAAAGATAATCCTGAAGCTCGTAAGAGTTTTAGAGCAAGACATAAATGCGATACCGCGACTGACAAAACCACAGCAAGGTATTGGTCTTGCAGAGCTTGGTGAGCTATGGCTATAAACAACCAAGAACAGTTATCTAGTAATTTACCTAAGAAGTATCAACTAGCACCTAAAGCTAATCAGAAATGTAGTAACTGTAGTTTCTATGAACCTTCAGGATACTGTACACTATGGAAAGCAACAGTGCAATCATTTGCATGGTGCGCTAAATGGAAAGGTGTTGTAAATGGCAGCTAAAAAAGGTTTATACCACAATATAAATAAAAGGAAAAAAGCAGGGACAAGTAGGTCTAAAAAGAACTCTACAATTAGTCCTAAAGCGTATGCTAATATGAAGGCAGGATTTCCTAAGAAAAAAAAGAAAACAACTAGTAAGAAAAAATAATTGAGTATTATAATCCCCTGTCCAAGATGTGGAGAGGTGTTGCTACCAAAGGACGACATGAAGTGTAAGAACAAAGAATGTGATAATTATGGCAGATAATAAATTTTGTTATGCTGCAGGTTGTCACAGACCATTACCTCCTAAAGCGAGAAAGTATTGTTCTACTCGTTGTTACAACAGAATTTCACAACAAAAGAAAAGAGCTAAAGCTAAAGGTATAGAGTGGACACAGGAAGATGACCAGTTAGTTATACCTAGCAAAAAAAATGTACAAAAACGAAGAGGCAAAGTTTATAAAGATATTGTCGAATCAGGTTTAGGCGAAGAGATACTAAAAGGTAAAAACACTATGTCTGATGTAGCCAAGATACTTAAAACATCTGTAGCTGCAGTTTCTATGGCATACAACGCATACATAGAAGATTTAGAAAATGATGAAGCTAAAGATGGTTGGGAACTTCCACAAGTAGCAGAGAAATCACTAGAAGATTTTAGAAAATTTAGAGATAGATATTTTCAAACAGAAAAAGGCGAACCATACGAAACGCCAGACTTTCACATTAAGTGGATTAATTCTATTTTAGAAGCTATAAAACATGGTGAACAACAAATGATATTATCTCCGCCTCGACATGGTAAGACTGATTTGCTTATACATTTTGCTGTATGGATAATTTGTACAACACCAAACATTCGTATTTTATGGGTAGGTGGTAACGAAGAGATTGCAAAGAACGCAGTAAGTTCTGTACTTGACCAACTTGAAAGTAACGAATTATTAATAGAAGAAATATGTGGACCTGGACCTAAATTTAAACCAAGTAGTAGAACAGGTAAGTCTTGGTCACAAAGTGGATTTACTGTAGGTACGAGAACAGTTACAGGTATCAAGAGTCCGACAATGGTTGGTCTTGGTCGTGGTGGTAAGATTCTATCTCGTGACTGTGACATAATTATTGCTGATGACATTGAGGACCACACATCTACAATGCAACCTGCATCAAGAGAAAATACAAGAAGTTGGTGGACAACAACTCTCTCTAGTCGTAAAGAGGAACACACCGCTATGGTTGTTATCGGTTCAAGACAACACTATGACGATTTATATTCACATCTTTTAGAAAACGAATCTTGGAAAACTATTGTAGAAGAAGCACATGATACAGGATGTAATTTACCTGACTGGGAAGAGGACAAACACCAGGACTGTATGTTGTGGCAAGGTAAAAGAACTTACAAATGGTTAATGGATAGAAAACGAGGAGCAGAAACTACAGGTGGTAGAGCAATATACGAAATGGTGTATTTAAATGTAGCTATGCCTGATGGACTTGCTTTGTTTGACAGAGTAGAGATAGAGGAATGTCGTGACCAAAAAAGAGATATAGGACACATACCACCAGGTACAAGACTTATAGCAGGACTAGACCCTGCGTCTACAGGTTATCAAGCTGCGTTTTTGTGGGCTTATGATGCTGCAGAAAATAAATTACACATGGTAGATATGAACAATAGTTTAGGTGGAGGTATACCACAAGCATTAGACATTATAAAAGAATGGTGGATGAAGTACAATGTATCTCATTGGGTAATAGAAGAAAATGGTTTTCAAAAAGCTATTAGACAGGACAAATCTATTAGAGAGTTTGCATCAGGTCATGCAATATTTTTAGAGGGTCACGAAACTTATAAGAACAAATTTGACCCTATGTATGGTGTTACAGCTATGCGACCAATGTTTCAAGAACAAAAAATTTCTTTGCCATATCTTAGCTTTGAAGCACAAGAAAAGGTAAACTTATATACAAGTCAGTTAGTTTATTTTAGTTCTGCAAAGAACAAGAGTAAAAGCGTGGGTACTAAAACTGACATTGTTATGGCTAGTTGGTTTCCAATGAGAGCAATTAGGCGTATGCAAAAAGAACGATTTGCTGAGTTAGGGTATGATTATAATCCTAGCTTTTCTGGGTATGAACCTAGTAGTATAGATATAGATAATTGGAGATAAATGCCTTTAAATAGCGAACAATTAGCACAAAAAGTAGATTACTTACGAGCTATAAATCAAGAGGGAATGTTAGATAGGTCTAGGATTCGTGACATTATGAATGGTGGTGAAGCAGCAGTAAAAGCGCTACTTGGTGACAAAATGAATGTTGAATATAATCAACTACCTGCACCTAACTTATTTTTAACAGCGCTAGAGAGATTTGCACAGAAATTAGGTAGAGCGCCAGATTTAAAAGTAGATATAACTAATGACAATGACTCACAAAGAGCAAAAAAGAAATCAGAAAAAATAGAACGAATTGTTACTTCATACGATAAATTTAATAAACTACATAAACAACTACCACAAGCAGCTAGATGGTTGCCAGGTTATGGTTTTGTTGTATGGACAATAAACCACAAAAGAGATAGAAATGATAATCCATACCCTTATGCAGAACTACAAGATTCTTTCAATTGTTATCCAGGTAACTTTGGCAACGACCAAGAACCTAACGAATTAGCAATTATTCGTAGAGTACCTCATGGCATACTTGCTGAACAATATCCTGAAGCTAAACAGTACATTTATGCACAAAACGAAACAGCACAAGAAAGTGCATACTCAGTTCTTATAGAAACAACTGAACGACAAGGCAGTTGGGCTAACTCAACTGGTCAAGGAAAAGTAGTTGTAGAGTTTAGAGATAAAGAAGGTACTTATGTATTTTTACCTGAGAACAATAAAATAATAGACTTTATGCCAAACATATTAAAATCAGGTCCTTGTTTCGTTGTAGCAAAAAGATATTCATTTGACCAAATGCAAAGTCAGTTTCAACACATTACAGGACTTATGGCGAACATGGCAAAGATTAATATACTTGGAACTATTGCTATGGAAGATGCAGTGTTTACAGAAACAAACATTGTTGGAGAAATAGAATCAGGTAAGTATAGAAAAGGTAGAGGTGCTGTAAACTATTTCACACCTGGCTCATCTGTATCAAAACCTGTTAACAATTTGCCATATCAATTATTTCAACAAGTAGATAGATTAGAAAGACATCTCAGACTTGGTGCAGCTTACCCAGTATCTGATGATGGACAATCACCTAACTCATTTGTTACTGGTAGAGGATTAGAAGAATTAGGTCAGTCAGCATCTCTTCATGTAAGAGAATATCAGACTGTACTTAAAGAAGCCATTGAGCAACTTGACTCAAAGCGTCTGGAATATGACGAAGCATTGTTTAGTACAAAGCGTAAACCAATAGCAGGTATGCACAATGGCACAGCTTTTAAAGAAACATACATACCTGGTAGTGATATATCAGAAATGTATGAAACAAGAAGAGTGTATGGAGTAATGGCAGGATTTGATGAGCCACAAAAAATAATTACAGGGTTGCAATTAAAACAACAGGGCATTATTGATACACAGACATTACAAGAAAACATGGATGGATTAGATAACATTACGAAAATACAACAAAGAATACACGCTGAAAAAGCAGAAACTGTATTGTTTGAATCTCTTATGGCACAAGCTGCACAAGGTGATAACAAGGCTACAATGGCAGCAATAGAAATAAGAAAGAATCCATCACAAATGGCAGAGATACTAGATAAATTTTATACAGCACAAGGTGAAGAACCAAGTCCTGAAGAACTTGCATTGTTACAACAACAAGGAGTTCCTCAACCACAAGGTATGGGTCTAGGTCAATCACCAGTTGGTATAGAACAAGTATTAGGAGCTTTGGGACAACAACCACAACCAGAAGGAGCATAATGGAAGAAAGTATTGTTAATCAAAAATTTTATGACATTATCAATGGTGAAGATTGGGATGAGGTAGAGCTAGAAGATACAGTTATATTTACTGACCTTGTTGGCAAAGAAGATGTACCTATAAATCACTTTATTGTCCCTACACCAATACCAGGTGTTTATATAAATATTAAATTAGGATTTAATGTAGATGGAGGAGATGATTTTGCCTAGAGGTAGAAAACCAAGTGCATTGACACAAGAAACTGACATGACAGGCAGTGGAGCTTATGCAGATATTGTTGCCCCTACAAGAATGGAAGGCGACCCAACAGGACAGACTGCTGCTATACAAGCTCAAATAGATTCAGCACCTCCAGTTGACAAAGAAGCTGCTTTAACAAGTGGACCTCCTAATGTTGGTAGAATCCCACAACCTATAAATTTATCTGCACCTACAAATAAACAATTTGAACCAAACACAGCAGGTATACCTGTAGGTCCTGGTAGTAATGGACCAAGAGTTATACCTACAAACACATTACAAAACTTTTTAATAACAGCTAAAAACTTAACTAATGACCCTATATTTGACGAACTACTAGCCGAAGATATTGTGCCACAACCACAATTAGGGAAAGACCCAGAAGATTATTTTGGTATTTAATGGCAGACTACAGACAAATATTATTTGGTCCTCCAGAGTTAGAGTCATATCTAGCTGATAATACAAAAGCAAATTTAAACGAATTAGATTTTTTTAAAAATACAGTTACACCTGAAATAGCACAAAATGCTGCAAACATATCAAGAGCGTACCCAAACATGGATGCAAAACTTGTTATGTATGGAGCTATGCTTGGTGTACAACACGATTCAGATTTAGCTTTACAGTTAGCTGAAAGACAAAACAATGTTGTTATTAAACAAAATCAACAAGCGATTAATAAAGTATCCAAAGGTAAAAGAGCATCACAACTAGGTTTATTAATGTTAGACCTTGGCTTTCAACCATTATCAAGAAACTTCAAATCTTCTATTGTTGCTGCAGATGAAACAGGAACTAACAAATTTCAAGCAGTTGCTGCTAACACATTTATTGGTGGATTAACAGGTGCTGCTAGTTTCATTCCAGGAGTAGATGGAGATAAAGCAGCAGATAGAGTACGAAGAGCTTTGGTAGGAGATAAGTTTGCTGATGTATATAAAGAAAGCAAAGATGCTTATGGTCCTACAGAGTTTAACTTAGCTTATGATGAAATAAAAGCAGGTAGACCTCTTAACTTAGGAAAAGGATATTTTCCCTCCTCAACACCAATAGAAGAAACACAGGGATACAAAGATTTAAAAAGGTCTGGTCTTGCAGACAGAGATGCCTACGCAGAAGCAGAAGAAATTTATGGTGTACCCATAACAGAACGCTTTGAGCAAAAAGAAAATCAATTTAAAACAGAAACAAGAAAAGCAGGAAAAGTAAACATATCACCAGGTAGAGTAGTTGCAGGTCAATTCTTTACTAAAGATGATTTAGGATACGCTATTGGTTCTGCTGCTTTAGATGGTGCTTTTAGGGTATTTGGTGACCCAACCAATGCTGCTCTAGGTTATTTATCTGGTGCGAAGTTAGGACTAAGAAGTTTAGTTGATGATGGTATGCAACAAGCATTTAAAACTATAAAGGTTGGAGATGATATAAAAAACATTCCACTAATAAATCAATTTGTTAAAACAATCAAGGGTGGAACTATGCAACTATCAGATGGTACATCAAAAGTAATTTCACCAAAAGAAGCTAGAAAATTAATGTTTGGTCGTACAGCAACACAAGTACTGAATACTAAAAGAGGAGATAAACTTCTTGATGCTTTTGTTGCCAATACTGATTTAGCTACATTGATGGATATGCCAGGATTAAACAAAGCACCTGTAGAGTTACTTAGGTTGCTTACTGTCATTGACGATAAAAACTTTATGAAAACAGTTTTAACATCATTAATGCAAAATGGTAATTTAGCAGGTGTTGATGACGCTATGAAGTTGCGTTATGGTCTTAATGATGATGTTGTAAGAGCTATATCAGAAGGTAATCAATTAAAATTACCTATACAACCAAATCTATTGGGAGAAGGTTCTAACCTTATAGCTAAAAAATTATTAGGTAAAGATACTGATGTTGGTGGAGCTAGAAAACTTATGGAACAAGCTAACAAAGTTGCAGCAGTTTTTAATCCAACAGCAGCAGACAATTTGTTTACAGGAATAATTGGAGTAGGTGGAGATTTACGCTCATCTATTCCAAGAAGAATGAGTAGATACTTTGACTTAGCACCAGGTAAACAACTATCAGGTAAAAATATTGGAGAAAGTGCTAGAAACTTAGATGGCATTATGAAATCTGCAAGATTTACTAATGATGCAAGAAATAAATATATGGAACAAATCCTAGATACTGATAATCCACAAGATATGTTAGAAACAGTAAAAGAAGTCTATAAAGATATTGGTGAAAAAATTGTAGAAAGAAATCCAGACTTAGCAGATTTTAAAGATGAAATAAAAGAATCTATGGAATTTTTAGCTAATGAGTCAGATTTAAAAAGATACATGACTACAGAAGAGAGTGGAAAACAATTAGCGTATCCAGGAGTTAAGTTTAAAGTAAGAACAAAAACTAAAACAAAAACTGGTAAAGATGAAACAGTATTTGAAGCTGTACCAACTGCACAAATGATTTCAGAGTATGTTGATAATTACATAACATTGATTGATTATGCAGAACTAGAAAGATTTTTTCCTTTATGGAGAAATGTTATAGGCACTAAAAAATCTAATCTTAGAAATTTTATTGATGAACCTACTGAAAAGGTTACTAATAGATTAATCAAAAGACTTGGTGGTAGAAAACTTAAAACTGACCCAAGAACTAAAAGAGCTACACCTGGTGGACAAACAACATTAGGAGCTATGTATGAAGATTATCTATTACAAAAAGTTCTTAAACCTGTATGGATGCTTAGACCTGCACTGATAGCAAGAGTTATACCAGAAGAAATGTTGCGTATTATATTCAGTGGTTCTCGTGTAGGACTTAATCATCCGCTTTCTTACTATGCAGTAAAAATGACTAAAGGAACAACACTAGAAATGCAGAATGCTTATGGTGATGTGCTATGGGGAACAAGAATTAAAAAAAGAGAAATGCCTATGATGGAGGAAATTCTTGGTCCAGAGTTTGTAAAAGCTGCACAAATGGAATACCCACAAGTAGAACGATTACTTAAACACATGAAGATAGGTGTTAACGAATATGGTATGGCATCTGATGATTATGTTTCATGGGTTTTAAATGGTAATGATGGTAGAGATTTTATATTTAGAGAGTTAAATATCGAACCTGTAAAATCACTTAAAATATACAAAGGTGCAATAAAAGAAAAAGCAAATGATGGTAGGTCTATTGGTAAAGTAATATCAGACAATCCTAATGGAGGTTCTATAAACCTTCAAACAGGAGAGGTCAACCCTGCACAGTTTGGCGCTGTAAGTCCATATAAAAATCTAGGAGATTCATTTAATGTAGAAGAAATGGCAGTAACTTTAGATAAACCTATTGGGACACCTGTAGAGGAACTTATAGAACCATTGTTAATTAATTACTTAGTAGAAGATGCACAAGCACCACTAAGACAAAAGTATTTAAGAAAAGAAAATCATGTATTAGGTTGGTGGTTAGACAAAACAGATAACAGAGTTTACATAGATGTATCAGTTACAATACCACCACTTAAAGATACCTCTACTAAGTCTATAGAAAAAGCTCTTGTTGGTTTAGCAACATTAGGAATCAAAGGTAAACAACTCAGTGCTTTTATACCAGACGAAACAAGAAATGCTGTTTGGCTAAAAAACTTCTTAGATTCTACAGAATTGTCAAGATGGAACAAAGCTATAGACACAGGTGATAATCTTATGTGGTTTGTTAACAAAGAATCACCTAATAAAGAATTATTAAGAGATGCTGCTACTAATGACATTGTTGTTAGAAAACAAATTATGGAAGCATTATTTGATACAAACTTTGATGTAGCAAAAGTTATAAAAAGAACAAAACGAGGTGTAGCTAATGTAGCTCCTGATGGTAGTTGGCTACCTTTACAAGAAGATTACTTACAAGCTATGTCAAGAAAGGCTTTGTCACAATTCTTTGAACCAGTTAACAACACAGCATTGGATGGTGCTTTTGTTAGTTACGACAAAATTGTTAATGGAGCTATAGACCAAGATTATATAAGAAATTGGATACATCAAACAATACTCTTAGCTAAAAACCCTATTACACAAAGATTATTAAATGATGGCATAGACAGCACAATAGAGTGGTTGCTTAAATCCTATGATGGTAAACAAGTAATGACTAAGTTAGTCAAAGAAGCTGATTTACGAGGTAGACAAGCTAAAGAAGAACTAGCTAACCCTGTAGCTTTGCGTAATAACTTAGAGGCACTTGGTTATAGAATATCAAGACATATCGGTGGTGAATACAAAATCAAAGACCCATTGACTGGAACAATGCGTACAGAAGATTGGGCTACAGAAATAAGGTTTAGAGATGGTGTTAAGGTTTATCCATTGTACGAATATGGCGTAGATAGTGCATCATCCTCTGCATTAAACTTTCTTAAAAATGGTGGATTTGCAGATGGTACTGATTGGTTAGAGAGTTGGATATTAGCTACACAAGGTTCTGGTATTAAAAGTATTAAAGGACAGACATCAAAATTCTATAACGATATATGGAAGATATTTAAAAAAGATGTCAATATATTTCCAGACAGAATTAATGGTGCATTTAATAGTTTAAATAACAAATTTGATGCAGATAGACTAGGTGCAAAATATGATGATATATTAGAAAAACTATACAATGTATTTTTAACTGGACCATCTGATATTGCTAATCGTGACCCATTGTACAGGTGGAGTATTTATGAACATGGCATGGAAGCTATACCAACTATGACAGAAGATTTAGCTATGGATTTTCTAAAAGGTGCTGAACAATCACTACGAGGTAGTAAGTTTGGAGAAAATATATTACAAGAAATTGTTGATAAAATAGTCGCACAAAGAGAAGTTGGTTTCCTTGATGAGATACAAGATATGGATGTATTAATGAATATACTAGGTAAAAAAGCAGGAACAACTGTTATTGATTTACTATATAGTACTAAATCAAGACATCAGTTCTCTGATGCTTTATCTTCTTATATTCCATTTCCAGAGATAGGTGCAGAGGTTTATAAGACTTGGGGAACTTTAATGGGTCAAGGTCCACAAAAATTTAATAGGTCAAGAATTGCTTTTGACGCAGGTGATGAAAATAAACCTTGGGATGCAGAGATGGGCTTTTTCTTTAAAGACCCAGTAACTGGTAAGCGTATGTTTACTTACCCTGACCCATTTAATGTAATACAAAAGAATTTCTTTGGAGAAGATTTAAGACAACAAGGTGTAAGAGTAAGACCTGCAGGATTTTTGTCTGCACTTAACTTAGTTACAGCTAATGGTTTCCTACCTGGTGTTGGTTCAAGGGAAGTTTGGGCATTAGAGTTCCTAGACAACATAGGTAATGGTTTACCTAAAGTAGTAGAAGAAACTTTATTAGGTGATTACCGAATGAATCCATCTGCGAGTAACCTTGTTTTTGAAGTTGTGCCATCTGCTATACAAAAAGTCCTTACTGGGGAACGCTTTGGTCAAAATACAGATGAAATACAGGATGCAAGATACGCTAGTTCTGTTATAGATACATTAGGTGTTTTGTACGCTAAAGGTATTATTGACCCTACTGACTCAGGTTTAGCAGCACAGAACCTAGAAAATTATAGAGATGCAGCAAACAATCAATGGTTAATTAGAGGTGCTGTACAAGCTACTTTACCTACAGGTTTGCAACCTAGAATGGAAATTAAAGATAAAGATGGACAATGGTGGTTTGTTCAATCATTAGTAAAAGAATACAGAAGAATGCTAGAAATTAATGATTACGATTACACTACAACACAGTCAGAGTTTGTTGATAGATTTGGTATTAATCCAATTCCTCTAATACAAACTAAAAGAAAACCTGCTGTAAAAACGCCTTATACAGAAAGTGCTGTTGAATTTTGGTCTAAACAAGAAAACAGAAAACTCATGGAAAGAAAACCAAGAACTGCATACTATATTAGACCTGACACTATTGATGATGACTGGGTATGGTCTGGTGATTTTGATGCTATGAGAGATTACTACACAGAATCAGAATGGGATTTGTTAGTTAGACAAACATTATTAGAAAGAGAACTACAAAACAAAAAAGATGAAC
>Ga0208917_1000726_pt1 | contig 16650 bp, 9 predicted proteins | sample DEB08_DNA_10_FD_185500 | JGI IMG/M metagenome (GOLD analysis project Ga0208917, IMG submission 185500) | Aqueous microbial communities from the Delaware River and Bay under freshwater to marine salinity gradient to study organic matter... | ecosystem: Environmental > Aquatic > Marine > Coastal ...
GATTCTGGATTCGCTGTGTCAGTGGTACCTACAATGAGGCCCTTCTTGACTCTAAAGTCTGATTGCGTCGCCATCTAGTTCCCTATCCCGTAGATGAAAATATTTTGTATTCAATTCTATTTATCTATTTACATATCGCAAAAACTGTGGTATAATTAATAGTCCGCTTGGCGGTGGGGGATATACTACGCGAATCTACGATGTGGTGTAGACGGTGCCTCGATTACGAATGGTTCCAAGGCGGCCGGAAGTTCCTCTCCGTGTAGGAGTAGATTCGCATGCCAACCTTCGACAGGCGCCATCTCTGGATACTCAAACGTTTCACCGTCAGCACCCTCACCCGTAAGCATGTTTCCTGTCTCTACGTGAATAGTACCAATCACATCAAGTGAGTGCGTGGCCGTATAGTAATTCGTAACAGTTACCTCGTCGTCACTTTCTGGGACCGCTTCTTGATACGTCCAACCTGCGTCAACAATCGCTTGGTTAAATGTTGCCTCGTCGGCTGCTTTCAAATAAATCATTTCTTTCTCCTGTTAGATTTCTGACTCAAAGGCAATCCATTGACCTGCCTTAATACCATACAGCGCTGCGGTACCTCTTGGGGTATAAGTATCAGCAGATAAGTTAACAATCTGAACCGAATGATGAGCATCAGAAGTAGCAGTTCCCCAACCAGTAATTAGATTAGCAATAGCGGCCGATGTGGTAGCAGTACCATAAAATAAGCCCCAAGTACTTGGGCTTGTCGTGCTATACTCAACAGAAACAGCTGACCCATCTCTTTTTTGTGTGTGAAACTTAATTGGTATATAAATCTTATCGCCAAATCCTACGGCCTGATCCCAAGCCTGTGTTCCATCAATTCTTTCATAATACCTCTGACACAACGCCAGTTCTTCCCCGTAAGACCGATGCTCGAAAGGAGTGGCGACTTTGCCTAGTTCTGCTTGCATCTCAGAGTAATAAACTATTCTATTCGCTATAGAGGAAGGCGCACCCATTTGAATTGCAAGATAACTGTTGTCTCCAATAGTTTTACCATCAACACTTGGAATATATATTGTGGCCTCAAAGCGCTGCCATACGTCTGCTTTATTAATAGTAAAATAACTAGCATCATCAATAACAGAAACCGTAGATGATCCTCCAGATCCAAAGGCTTGATATATATGAAATCGCATAGGACCAGCAGTAGGACTTTTTACCCAGCAACTAACTGTGACGTTCTGCCCTGCAGCCGTCCTAACATTCTCAATCCATTGGGCTACTTGTCCATACCCAGAACTATTTGCTGTAACCTTTAACATTTTGCTTAAATGAGATGCACGATCGTTGGCAACTACCTCTGAAACCTCAGATGTATTTGGTATGTTCCATCTGTCAGCAGTAGAAGGGCTATTTCCAGAACTTGGCGAAGCAGGACCAGCGCCTCTTTGAAATACCTCAAATGCGCCATTAATAAACAAGTTTTTTCGACCTGCGCCAATAAGATTAAACTGTTCTTGAGGCGTCTCAGCACGTAGCATTGCTTCGCCTGCAACCCCGCTTGGTTTATGCAGTTCAGTCAACTTTTCACGAATGTTAATCTCTGGTTTTGTAATCTTAACTGTCATGATTATTCCTCTACCACCATACCATTGACCGCACTAATCGCTGTGCCAACTGCATCGGTCGTATTATCTATTCTACGAAGTCCTTGGAACACCGAGCGTCCTGCGCTTGTGCCTGCGTGAAGTAATTTTGTATCATTGTCATATGCTAGTGCTGTGATTGCATTAGATGTTCCGTATAGTGTTGCTTTTGCGTTTTCTTGGAATAAAGCCTTCTCATCATCGTAGATTTTTTTGATCTGCTCTTCTGATGGTGCTGTGGCTGACCAACGCATTAGAGCTAATGAACCAACGAAACCTTCTACTTTATTATATCTGGTACCAACAGATAATGGTGCATCATCATTATTAAGGCTTTGGTTTTGATAAAAACTACCTAAAAGTCTGCCATTTACGTAAGTGTATATAACTGCGCTTCTTCGCACCGCGGTGTATAAGTACCATGCAGAATTTATGTAAGAGTTAGCATAAGCCGCATACGCCACAGTACCAGCTGAATTTGTAGTATAAGTAACTACGTTTCCGCCCGTTTGAAGATAGGCGGCTATTCTAGAATGCCCAGCGGAATCACCTCTATCAAATAAATATCCAGCACCGGTCGTTAACGATGAATTGAACCAACACATAACACTGTAATCACCTACGCCAAAACTTAAATCATCGTTGTGAGGTTGATGTATATAGTTACTCGCACTAAACCCACTATATGAAACTAAGTCCGCCCCAGCCGCAACTGGAGTTTTCTTCACGGTGCCGAATACTTGTAAGCCATTGCCGTTGACACTGCGGTCTTCTTCTGCTATGCGAACTGAGATGTTGTCGTATGAAACAGTTCCTGCTGAGGAGCCGTTATAAAGCCTGATAACCATTGACGAACCAGTTGCTTGAAATGTTCCACTAAAAGATCCTGTTTGATCACTTACCCTAAAATCGACATGTGAAGAAGAATCGGAGTTTCTAATATACACGCCATTTTGACCGTCTGCATGATTAGCAGTAATGTCAAATGATACAACATAAGTTTCGCCGCTTGTGGTTGTTATTGTTTGATCTGCCTGAGATGTCGATGTTGAACTAGTAATAACTCCACTACTTTGAGAAAACCCACTAACACTCCACCCACTCGTATCACTATCAAACGTCCCATTTGTCACCAACTCAGTGCCCGTCACATCAGCCGCACTTGTATCAGAGAGTGTAGCGAGTTTAATATCCCCTGGCATCCAGCCTGTGTTGTAGGTGGAAGTGACGAAAGCTACTTCATTCTGTGACCTCACGCCCAAGTTGCCTGAAAGCATCGTTAATCCCCTGTCCCCGCCAGCGGCAACAGGTTCGATTTCTCTCAAGACCGTAGACCCTCCTCCGATTAAGTCAAAGGTATTCCCAACACCTACGTTCGCTGTGCCAAATGCGTCTGGGGCTTGGCCCGTTGCAGTTAGATTATTTAGGCTAATTTGCGTATCGGCTGCGGGTATTGTATTAAAGATATAATAGTATGAATAAGCACCATTCCCTGCTTGTCCAAACTGGTTATACACACCTCCATCCTTAAACTTAACGCTGTGGGTAGAAGTATAACTTGCATTGTTTGTCGTAATATCAACCACAGACCCATCATCACGAATAACCGATGTGCCACCAGAAGTCGCAACTGCAATCGTAGGCACAGGTAAGCCCGTAGCTGCATCAATCGGGGCGTTGGGTAGCACGGTCATGGCTACATCGTTGACTACGTTATTAACAATACCATATGATTCTATTAAGTTAAATGCCAATGTGTCGTTTCTTTGTTCTATATTTCCTTTATAGAGATATTTTTGGTTTGTAAACCAATCAACACCACGATCACTAATAAACTCAATTTGCATAGCATATCCACTAGCACCTGTAACTAAAATACCGTTAAGCATTGTTACGGCTAATTGATTACCTCCACCAGCCATATTTCCACTTAAAATATTAAACACCATCCACATAGGCATATCAGGATGGTCACCGTCGTAGATTGTAACTTGAGTGGTCTCAGACACAATAACAGCAACCGCAGGAAAATCTTTACGACTACCACGTGTTGTTGTGTTTAGTCTTTCGTTATACCAAGAAGTATGTTGTGTGCGCTTTCTCCAAGCACCGCCATCGGAATCTTTACTTGTGTCATAGATGAATACGTCTACCGCAGTCTTAGGAATAATAGTATCAATCGCAGAAAGACTAGAACCTCTTGAAGTCAAGAAGTCCTTTGCATCCATGAAAGCCGCTGAACCAAGATCAGCATTACTTGGCACTTGATTCGGATTGGTTCCAATCAACTTACTCATTAGTTATTCTCCGTTAATGCTTGTAGTTCTGCATTTGATAATCTCTGGTCATAATAAGAAATCTTTTTAATGTGGCCGCTCATATGTCCATAAAAATAGTCGCCTATCACTAATCGACTCGGATTAGGCATCACTACTGAAGTATCTAAGGTGCTAACTGTATCCGAGTAATGTGCAAAGTCGTTTTCAGCGATAGCATATGCACTTTTTACACTTACTCCGTCAGCCAATCCTACATTACTTAGAGTTGTTAGAAGATCAGTGTTCCCTTGATAATTTATTTGCCAACTTCTAAAGGCATCAGTTCCGCCTCCAGTGTTTATTCCAAGAGTAAGGTATCTTGAAGGATTGGTTTCTTCTAGTGTGACTATTGGTTGATTCGCATAAGAAGAGTCGATTACACTAGCATCAGCATAAACTGAGAATTCCGTATCGTTATACCAATTCAAATTATCTATATATGGTGATTCTTCGGCTCTAGTATACGCAACACTTGACGCAACATCGGCTGAGCGAGTTACTCCACCATTAGGCCAGGCTATCACAACGTTGAATGGTTGAGGACCAACATCAATATACGAGGTTGCAATTGAACCCGCTTCCATTTGTCCACCAAACCACAACCACTCAGAGGCGCTTGATACGTCTGGCACACTTTCTCTGTTAATATTATACTCGCTATAACCATTACCTACAGAGTTTGCAAGTGTTGTTGTAAACCAAACTCTATGCCAACCATTTCCTACGTATTCGCTACCATAACTATCAGCAGGAATTGATGGAATAGCATTAGAAAGTGTTAATGTAGTTGCATTAACATAAGTTAACCTAACTCCTCTAAATCCAGAATTTCCACTTTGATATGCAAAAAGCGTGAAGTCTATAACTGTCCCACCACTTACATACTTAAAATAACCGCTTACTGTATGAACACCATTAGCATCAAGTGCCTTAACCCAGTTTTGATTAGCAGTTCCAGCAGACCAAGTTAGTCTATTTGCATCATTTGCTCCAGTAGGAGAAGTGGCATAATTTGGAGTAAATGTCGTTCCAGTTTGTTGATTTGTCAACCAGTTACTATAATGAATGCGATTTGTAGCCGCATTCTCAAGAATCAGTCCAGTCTCTACCCACTTACGACCGTCATACTTGTAACCGTAACGTGGTGAGTTAGCAGGTGCAGTTCTAAGAATGCCAGTCTCATCGTAATATGTCGCTACGCTTGAACGTGAAGTAAAGCGGGTGTCAGATGGAATGTATGAAGTAGCGAAACCTCCTTGTTCCACCTGAACGCCATAAATGTGAACACCACTTATACCGTCTCCAGTTCCACTATTTAACGTTCTTAAGTCCAAATAGAAACTTGCATTAGTTGTAGAGTTTGCGGTCAGTGTCACTGTGCAATAATACCAACCATTACCAACTGGTGTTATTGACCATGCACCATCTGCTAAGTTAGTTAAACTGTTTGACCCACTTCCTGATAATTCAAATCTTGCGTAACTATATGGAAATCCGCCTCCAGTTGTCCAAGAAATTCTAGTCAATCCATCACTTTTAGCATAAAACGAAAAGGTATATATTGATCCACTAACAATTGGGTAACTACCACCCATTGTTAAGTAGTGTTGCCCATTCGTTGTGTCCTCTACAAAAGTGTGAGCATTCATTCTTCCATCTGGTGATACAGCATCATTAAGTTTTACGAATGCATTTACTGGACCCCAATTTTTACCAAGAGTAGAATTTTTATATAAATTAGTTCTACCTTCTTCAATCAACAAGCCTTTACTCTCTCCCGTCACGGGATCGTGGTCAAAGCGAGGTTCATTCGCATTAGCGTATCTCAACACACCTTTGCTATCGTAGTAAGTAGCGATAGAGTCCCGATAGTATGTAATGCGAGGATCAAGTTGCTTAGAGTTAGCAAAGTCTAAGTTTAGGGATGGTCGAATGCTGTGACGGACTTGATTTGTGCCGATAGATCCTTCTACTTCAAAGTCTTGAACGGGATCAGTAATACCACCGACACCAACTCTGCCATTATCTTTGATAACCATACGAATTTCTGCACTTCCGTTAGTCGATGCAGTCATCATAATGATATCATATACGTTGTAGTCAGTTCTTGTTTTAAGAATTAAGTTACCGTATTCATTAAATGGATATGTGCTACCACCTGCTGTAGAATATACGCCACCTGGAGCATCTGGTATAGAAGAGACATACCCAAAGCCTACGCCGTGACCGATGTGATCCACAACAAGAGATTGATTTGGCGAAGATACACTACCGATACCAACGTTACCACCAGGTGTAACATATAACCAAGACCCGACACTAGACCCAGAATGATTTTCAGTAATGACAAACTTACCATTACTATTTTCTAAAATCCAATTGTCGCTTGTTTGCGCAGTAGAATTTAACTCTAATTTAGCGTAGTTTGTTCTTTGACTTCGAATGATGTTTTCTACATTCAAGCCTTTATTGAAAACCATTCTACCAGCAGAATCATCCCAAGTCAATGTAGCATTTGCACCATCAATCGTAATACCAGCACCGTCTGCTGTTGCAGAATCAGCGGCGCCTGATGCAAGAACGATATTCAAATCATCTACGGTCAGTGTTGTTGAGTTGATCGTTGTGGTGTTACCGTCAACGATTAGGTCGCCATAGATTCTAACAGTACCGCTAGAAGTCCCATCAGTATCGGGGTCATGAGGAGATGGATCAAGAATCATTGTTGAAGGACCTTTAATTGTCCCTCTTAATGTTCTAATAAAAGTATCACCAAATGTAAATGCAAGAGAGTTTGCAGAGTATACATCTAACTCATCATCAGCGTGTCTATATCTAAATCCACCAACAAAAGCGTCATCAGTATCGCCAAAGGTATAAGATCCAATTGATGTATTGCCTGACAATACGGCCATACCATTGTTTGCTGTTGAATCAGCGACAATTAAATTTGCGGCAGTGGGAGGAGTTTGTCCTGTACTTGAAGCATTTACATTCAAGGTGCCAGCAAGAGTTACTGATTCGTCAGAACCAATCGTAATGACCGTTTGATCCGCGTTATCATCAATGCCAGTGGATGTCGCAGCGTTTACTGTTACGTCGTTGGCAATCGTGACCGCACCGGTTGAGTCATCAACGGTTAGATCTGTACCGAATTGTCCGAGCTCTAGTGCCTTAGTCGTTGCCATCTATTCTACCTTACTGATTTGCTTCGTAGTGATCAATCACTGGTTGAGGAGTTGCATCAATGACTGCCTGTGCAGCTGCGCGTGCCTCATCGTCTCTTACGATTTGTGGATTCGGTACTTCAGTCTCAACATGATTTCCATCTGAATCCATGGACAGCTCTGCAACGGTAGCAGGAAGCGGATCAATACCAACCGTAGTCACTACGTCCTCTCGAATAATATCTTGCATCACTACTTCGCCGTCGGAATCAAAAACATAACCACCGTCTGAGTCAACAACAGGTTCTTGTCCTACGACAACATCCTCGATAACTTCTTCTTGGCCATCGGCGAGTCTATACTGAGCGAGACGTGCGACTGCAGCCTTGTATTCCCTAAGCTGATGATCAAACAACCATGCGTCTGCTTCTTCCTGAACCCATGCAGGTACGTCACCGACGGTTACGGTTCTCTCCATCGTTTTTGGGTACTCGTCCTTGACGGCTTGAATAGCATCGGCCCATGTCGTGGTACCGTTTACGCCGTCCCAGTACTGCATGTCTAGTTGTTCCGTCATGGACGGATATGCAGCTGCTCTCAGTGTTTCGTACCCTTCAGTCACAACGTCAGGGCCCTCAACGGTATCGTTACCTAGAGCAATATCCTCAATGAACATCTTATAATGGCGATTTCCGTTTGATCGTGGAATCGACATATTGTCCTTACTGATTGAGTAATTGCCCTCAAACTCCATAATTTTATAAGGCATTTAATTCTCCTAAAGGGTATCTCTTTACGTAGTTATTTATAAGGTTCATTAAAACTCTGCATCAAACTGTATTACACCGCCTGAACCATAATTCAAAACACCACCATCTCTAGCATCAAACGATCCTAAGAACTCAAAACGAACTGCACTTTTACCTGCCGTTGCTTGGTGGTTGTTCAAAAGTGTTACCGATGGGTTACCACTCGTTCCACCATCAATCGTCCAACTACCGCTTACAGTTATGGTTGGTGTATCTCTCATTTCAATTGGGTATTCATAAGAGCCTTTCATAGCACCAGCGCTTTCCATCCAAAAGTTAATTGGAGCATACTGGTCGCCATTGTCACCAGACAATCTATGATAATATCTTTTACACAAGGCTAGTTCTTCACCATACGGTCTATGCTCAAACGGAGTTGCAATACTTCCAACCTCGATTTGCATTCCTGTCATAAAAAAGATATCGCCAGTCAACCGAAATGGATTCGTACAACCACTAAGACCCATCATATAAGTTCCATCAGTTCGCCATCTTCCTTCATTGGCGTCATCATGCCAAGTTGATCCAACAGCTAAAGGCATTGTAACTTTCCATCCAAGTTCATGATCCGTCACAGCAAGTGCGTGTGTTGTCAATGGCGGAAAGGTCACCACTTTGTGTTCCCACTCGTCAGCATGGTTTATAACATATGATTTAATACACGTGCGGTAATCTTGTGTGCCTGGAGCGACTTCAATTGATAAAGAATACTTACCAGCCACCTTAGACTTTACCCAAAAACTTACCGTCACAGGCTTAGCTTCAGGAGTGCCATACCCAAACTGTAAAGCATCTTGCCCTTCCATATTATATTGAATTCTTGAGTATTGACCAGAACCAATATCATTGTCGGTACTTGACGTAGTAATCTTCAAAGAGTGTTTGAATCCTTGCCCATCAGGAGTATCATTTGATTGAGACATTACACAGGTCGCATCAACACTGTCCCTGAAAGTATACCTATCGGCTAATAGGTAGCCTGTACCGTCAGGTACGTTTAATGTAGTTCCTCTTTGCCATACACTCATGCAGCCATTAATATTTAGCCTTCTACGTCCAGCATTAATTAAATTAAACTGTTCTTGAGGAGTTTCAGCACGAAGCATTGCTTGTCCAGCAACACCTGTTGGTCTATCCAACTCTGAAAGTTTATCTCTAATAATGATTTCTTCTTTTGTAACATTAGCTGTCATAACTTATTCCTAATCTATAATCAAGCCGTTGGACGCAGCAATCTTTGTCGCGCTTTTAGTCGTGTTATTGATTCGTCTTAGACCTTGAAAATCTGATCTACCGCTAGTAGTACCTACGTGAACAAGTTTCGTTGAGCTGTCATACGCAACATCGCTTACCGCAGAAGTTGTTCCGTATATCGCGGCCTTAGCGTTTTCCTCAAATAGACTTTTTTCATCATGATAAGATTTTTTAATTTGCTCTTCTGTTAGGGCGCTATGGCTAAGCCTAAACAATGCAAACTCTTCATCAACGGATGGAAAGTTATAAGAAGGTCCTTGCCATCCAATTCTTATTGTATCCTCATGTGTTGAACCACTTATAGTAAACGTATCATCACCAATAACTTTTTGGACAGCTTCTTCGCCATTAATGTATATTTTTATTTCAGCACGAGTTTTGTTCACGACAACATGAGCCCATTCGTCATAAGGCAATACACGATCCGTCCAACCAGTGCTACCAAGAGTTGATCCAACTCTGTAATATAAATTAAGAGACCGTTGAGGCTGAGGTGCACCAGAAGAACCATAAAGTTGTAAGAACCAAGATCCTACTTTAGATGATGGCCATCCAACATCTCCAGCGTTACCATAAGCAATAATATCAGAATAGTTAGTAGTACTACGGCTTTTAATCCATCCAACGAACGACCAATCATCAGCGCCAAATTGATATAACCCATTGTATGGTACTTCAATCTTAGAGGTCGTGTCTGCAATCTGATAAGAAACTAAATCGGCTCCAGGCGCAACAAGCTGTGTTTTTACATTGCCGTTAATTCTTGCATCTTTTGAGTATGTACTTCTATCCTTTATAGATCTAAATACAGAGATGTTATCATATTTGATTGTGTATCCAGTGCCGCTTGCAACACTATGATATAACCTAAGCTGATGACTACCCGTAACAGTTGCGGTGTAATTGCCGCTATAGTATCCGTCTCCGTCTCCAGTTCTTGATAGACCAACAACGGTGGTTACCGTTGACCCGTTATAAATTTGAAATCCTGCCCCAAACGTTGAACCAAAATCTACGTATCCACTAATTACATAAGTTTCACCAGCAACCATTTGTATGTCTTGATAAGCATGACCTGCTGTCGACGTACCCGTAATCTGTAGCATGTCGGTGGTGTTACCATTTACAATCGAAAGGGTTGAATAAATGGCAGTCCAATTATTTGTACCGTTTGAGAAATCCCCATTCGTGACTAGTTCTTCTCCAGATAAAAACCCTCCAACATCGTCAGTGTTACTTAGTATAGAAAGCCTATTATCACCGTGCATCCACCCTGTGTTTCTATCATTCCTAATGTTAGCTTGAAGAGCATCCCTATGATTTGTTATGCCAGTAACATCCCACATAGTAACACCAGTAATACCAGTGATTTGCATAATTCTGTTATCATCAGTGCCAACGAGCTTTCCACCGTTTCCGTACATATAAGGATGGTATCCGGTCGACTTGTTCCCGTTATACCTATACTTACCTTTCGTGTAGTTAATTGACGTATCGTTATCAAGCCAATGGATAGCCACTAGCTCATCACCGTCTGATTTGGCTATGAAGTAATCTCCAAAGCTATCAATCGTTATCATTGTGCTGCCAGCTTTTTCAACTATTGATTTATCATCACGTATGATAGAAACACCATCATCGTGAGCAATACCCATAGTTGGAACTGGAAGCTTTGACACTGGATCAACTAAGGCGTTAGGTAACACCGTCATAGTGACGTCATTTATTTCTGGGTGACCTATTAAATAATTACCTGGGCTTATGAAACTACTATATGCCCTATTTCCTATTCTAGGATTTCGTGGATTATATGTCTGCACATCACCGTGAAAAAATTCAACTTCATCTTTAGCAAAATCCGCAATGCCACCGCCTCTTTCATCAGTGCCCCATAAGAATTTAGCATTGAGTAAATGTCCAGACATTTCAGTTGATGTTGTGCCTGAGGCCCAAGTTAAGATACTATCTTGTTCCCACACCATCCACATAGGAAGCAAAGGATCATCCGCATCGTAAAAAGTAACTTTAGTTGTTTGTAAGATTACTACTACTACGGCAGGAAACTCTCTTCGTGAACCGCGAATAGGAGTGTTTAGTTTTTCATTGTACCAAGAAGTATGCGTAGTTCTTTTACGCCAAGCACCACCATCAGAATCATTTCGTGTGTCGTATACGAACACTCTATACGGAGTGGTAGGAATAATAGCATCAATCGCGGAAAGACTAGAACCTCTTGAAGTCAAGAAGTCCTTTGCGTCCATGAAAGCTGCTGAACCAAGATCAGCGTTACTCGGCACTTGATTCGGATTAGTACCTATCAGTTTACTCATTAGTTATTCTCCGTTAGTGCAGTGATTTCGCTAGATGTCAATGCAGTATTATATATTGAAACCTTTTTAACATGTCCGCTAAGTCTAGAAGTGCCGTGACACCAACCACCAATTCTCATTGCATTTATTTGAGGAGGATCGTAAGCAGCCGTATTTGTTTGTTCTGTTACACCATCAAATGCATATGCCTGTGCGCCATTCTTTAACGATATTGCTGCCTTGAATGGCGTATCGGCGACAATTACGTTAGTGGAGTTATCTTGAATAACATTTTGGCTATTAGTTGTCATAACTCTTGCAGTGAGTAAATCATTACTAGCATTATAGAATAGAATATTTTCATTCGCATCATTTGTGTTTGCGCCTGATAATTGAACTGGGTATCTAAGTCCATCATTAGATATCGCATCAGCCATTGACGCTTCTACGAAAACCGTAGTTTCTTCTGGATATGGGTATCCATAAAAATCATAGATATACTTTTTGTCAATGTCGGCGGTGTCTTTGTCTCTAGTATACGCTGTGCTACTTGCAACATCGGCTGAGCGAGTTGTTGTTGAGGAGCCTGCGTATATAAACGACGATGCAGTATACACGTTTTCTTCAAATTGAACACCCCAAATCGCATAGTCTGCACTACCTGTTCCAGACCATTGAATCTCAGTGTATCCAGAAGCACCAGTAGACAAGAAAGTTATCTCTACTCTATACCAACCATTACCAACGTCACGTATGATTCCATATTGAAACGTGGTGTTTGCGTGTGCCGCTGAGTTAGCAACCGCTAATGTATCAAAGTTAAACGTCCAGTATTGTGAACCGAACGTGCCACCAAATCCAAATCTTGCTATTCCTGAGTATGGTTTAATATAAAATGAAATAGCCCATGGAGTGCTGTCGCCTAGTGTATTAGATAATACTCTATACGCATAGCCATTATTCCATTGAATTCGAACTGCTTCCTGTAACCCATTAGGCGCAGTATCGTAAAAGAATGTTCTAGTTGTTGAACCAGTTGCGGCAATCAGACTCCTTGAACTTTCTAGACCAGAATGCGTCCAATAATTTTCTGATGCGTCCTCTAGTATAAGTCCAGTCTCTACCCACTTACGTCCGTCGTAATTGTACCCGTAACGTGGTAAGTTAACAGGTGCGGTTTTAAGAATGCCAGTCTCATCGTAATATGTTGCCACACTTGAACGTGACGTAAAGCGTGTGTCAGATGGAATGTATGAAGTAGCGAAAGAAGATGAAGTGCTTTCGCATTCGATTTGATGACCCCATAGATAAACAGATTTATTGCCAGTGCCAGCAGTTGAAACATAATACAATATTGATATACTACTTTGTCCTGCAGGGACTGTGCCTGTAATAGTGAATCTATACCAACCATCACCAACGTAAGCCTTTTTACTACCACTGCCACTTATCGTAGGTACACCGCTAGACCAAGTCACTGTAGCAACTGAATATGCCACGTTTGTCGGTCCATTGTATATAGCAAATCTTTGCGTATCAGTCTCTCCTGAATAATCGGATTGCTTTGCGTATATTGAACAATTAAACGCATCTCCTGCTGTTACGCTGGTGTTACTTCCTCTAATTATGCATGTCACAGATGTGGGTGATGGAACTGACCTAACTAATGCACCTTCAAATCTTCCATTTGGTGCTTTAATAGCATTTCGATAAACATATGTTTGTATTTGTGATCCTTTGAATATGTGATCACTAAACGGCGAATTATTAGTTCTAGCCTCTTCAATCAACAAGCCCTTGCTCTCACCAGTATCAGGATCGTAGTCAAAACGTGGTTCATTCGCGTTTGCGTAACGTAGAACACCTTTGCTATCGTAGTAAGTAGCAATAGAGTCACGATAGAACGTAATGCGTGGATCAAGTTCTTTAGAGTTAGCGAAGTCTAGATTAAGCGTAGGACGAATGCTGTGACGAACTTGTCCGTTTCTATATGAGCCTGAGACAACATTAATACCATCGTCAGTAACCTCAACTCTTTTAGTAGCACTGCTATATAAATCCACTCCATCGTCGTTAGCAAAGATCCAAGGATTATTGCTTGCATTTTTTGTAGTGAAAGATGCACTTGTTATAATCTGAAAACCTTTACTACCAGAGTTCAGTGTTGATGACAAGTTGGATGTTGATAGCGATGTTGCGGATCCGGTTCCATTATTATAAGATAGTACCGTTGCGAGAATCTCACCATCAACTTCTAGTTTCGTTGATGGATCGTCAGTACCGATACCAACTTTACCTTCATTGGTAATTCTCATATGAGCGGTTGGATTTTGACCTTGGTTAGTAGTACTAAATACAAGATCACCGGATATTTGATTTTGAGCAGGAGTTGTTCCTGCTGTAACTACTGCCGAAATTTCTGCAATCTTAGGCCTTAAGTCCGTACCATCAGCAGCAATGAAAGTAACCGAACCTGCAGTATCGCCATCTTCAACGATATCAACATCTCCGGCTGAAGTACCACGAGATTTACCTATGAAAAGAGCATAGCCTGATGCGCTATTTTGATTCTCAATGAAAGATGCGTAATGAGAATTTGTACTCTCTAAAGAAAGCTGCGCGTCGTTTCCTCCTCCAACAGATCCGCTACGGAGTGAGGTATGGCCTCCAACAAGAAGAGCTCCATCGGAGCCAACGCTTGCATCCCACACCATGCCAACATCAGTATTAGTGTCATAAAAGTAAACATCACCGCCACTTGTTATGTTAACTCTAACTGTCCCTCCTGATCCTAAACGAAGGTCGTTACCACTCATGATAAACAACCTTTGTTCGGTTTGCATACCATCAGTTGTTAAGTATGAAGAGCCAGCGGCATCGTTATGATATAGGCGAAGCCTTGTTGAATTATTATTGCCAATGGTTATACCGGTTGATTCATTGGCTCCGCCATTTAAGTGGATTGTGTCATCTGGTCCAGTGTCACCAATCCCTAATCGGCCATCAGCATAATCCCAATGCATACCAACTTGAGGTGTGCCACCGTTGTTTTCATAGAATTGAACATCGCCTGTTTCGTCAAGTTTCAAAGTTGATAACGTTGAAGTTCCGTCGTATCTTTCAACAATTAACGAGTTGCTTGCATTTAACCTAAGTCTATGAAAATAAGTTCCAGCAGCATCTTGTAAAACAAAACTTGGCGCCGCAGTTGCAATCGTAACTCCGACATCAGTCTTAATATTTTTATTAAATTGCCATAAATCATTTGTGCCATCATATAGAAGTGTAGCACTTGCGCCATCAACAGTTAGTCCTGCGCCGTCCGCAGCAGCTGCATTGGCTGCACCTGATGCAAGAGTGATGTTAAGATCAGCGACGTCCATCGTGGTCGAGTTGACTGTAGTGGTTGTACCGTCAACCTGAAGGTCACCGCGGATAATAACAAGACCGTTTGTTGCGCCGTCTGTATCAGGATCATGCGGAGCAGGATCAATGTAGAACGTGGCGGGACCGTTAAGTTCACCAGTCATCGTGATGTCAGTTACATTAAGATCACCGGTTAAAGTAATATCGGTGTCCAGATCTGCGCTCTTAACCTCGCCGTCAGTAATTTGATCCGTTTTGATTCTTGTCAATGCCATGTTATGCGCTCACCGTAATTCTTTTAGCCTTAATCGTGGTGTTCGTATTGGTCGGTGTTACCGTTAACCTTACGTTGCCCGTTAAGATTGATGCATCCAATGTTCCTAGGGAACTACTAGTATATATCGTACCGTACTCGGTCATGTACACTGTTGTACCATCATGAACCAATAAAACTTCAGTCGCATGATAACCTAACGTTGCGTGTGACATTGATACGATATACTTTGCGGTACGATACGCGTTTGACTTAAATGTATCAACGACTTGACCTGCAGCTGCAGTCGTTGCTGCTAGTTCACTCGGAACCAAACCTTCAGAATCAATAAAGTTGGCCTTTGCCAACGATATAACTTCTAGTGTATCACCGGATGATATTGATGTCTGCAGAACAACTGATGTGCCGTTCGTTGCGGTGTAGTCAAGATTGTTAACAAGACGAGCACCGTTAAGATATACTTCGATCTTTCCTAGATCATACGCAAGAGTATTACTGTTTACGTCAGCTCCACTAAAAGTTGTCGTGGCCGATGACGGTTGATATACATAAGTCTGATAGTCTCTTAGACGAAACTCTGCGTTATGGATCGCTAAGGTTCGACACTCAATCGCATCGTTTAATGCTGGTGCCTGAGAAAATGTTAATGTTCCGTTTGATAGCGTGTATGCATCGGCGTGCTGTGACACACCGTTAATTGTTACAAAGACGTACTGTTCATCCGCTGGTGCTTCAGTCAGATTAAAGTTTACGGTTGAGTTATCGCCGGTGAAAGTGTCAAGAATAACTGATTCATCAGTCGCACAGTTACCACGGAAACGAACAATCTCTTCCCCGTTTAGGCCATCCCTTTTAAGAAAGATGTATCCGTCGTATGTGTTTATCGCGAGTTCGCCTAACTGTAATGCAGAGGTAGTTGGTACCTTCGCATGTACGGCGGACCGCTTTAGCTTGACATTAGTCGCCATTAAGAATATTCCTCAACCATGTACGCCTTATATAAGGCAAGTCAAACGCGGGGGTATGTACCCCCGCTATCATAAAAATTTAATACTCACCGCCATCAATCGTGGTGATGTAAACGTGACCTGCAGAAACATTAAACTGCTCACTTGCGAACGATGCCACACCAAGTGCGTCTTTGTTCTGAGCGGTTGTACCAGCAGGGGATAGATCCAACCCATCACCGTCAGTTGCGGCAAGAGCGGTATCAGTCGTAGCAATTGTAGTTGCTTCATCAATATCAAAGGTAATCGTACCTGCGCCGTTAACGATTTCAATCGCTGTGTTGGCCGCGGTGGCAAGAGTTACTTTATCGAATTGACCAAGAGAAGAGTTACCAATCAGCAACTCACCGTCAGTGATCGCTGAGCTTGCGCCTTCACCATACTCAGTGATGTTACCGTCAAGCTTAAGATCGCCAAAGTGAGCAACACCTCGGTCACCAGAGATAACCGATGCAGTATCAGTTGCATCAGGTACATAGGTTAACTCACCAGTGCTGTCATCGTAACCAAAG
>Ga0208917_1000736_pt1 | contig 16554 bp, 17 predicted proteins | sample DEB08_DNA_10_FD_185500 | JGI IMG/M metagenome (GOLD analysis project Ga0208917, IMG submission 185500) | Aqueous microbial communities from the Delaware River and Bay under freshwater to marine salinity gradient to study organic matter... | ecosystem: Environmental > Aquatic > Marine > Coastal ...
TGTCTAGAGAGGAACTTACAACATTATCACAAAGTCTTACAAAAACACGATAATTTTTATCGTACTATTCGCCCAAATAATTTCTTTAAAGATGGTACAAATTATTGGCATATGACCACAGAAGCTTATATAATCAGTAAAAAGTTTGCTCATACTGTTTTGCAAAAATATAATAATTTTGATTATTCCGTACCAGTTGATCATTTTTTATGTGATTTTTCAAATGAATTTAATTTTTTCCACTCACATCCTTTATTCTTTCAACAAAATCCTGAATTTATTTCTAATATATCTGCTTTTCGCGTGTAAAGAATTACATGGCAAAAGTATTCGATACCGAAGTATTGTATGTTAATGACAAGAATATACAAATTCAAGCTACCGGCGACGGTGAATTTGATTTTTTGGACAGTAACAGCAATTTAGTATTTAGTAAAACTGGTTATGATGAGTCAATAACTAGTTTGAGTAATGACATTTACGAGAAGGATGTTATTGTAAAAAGTGAATCTATTGATGCTGCAGCATCTACAAAAGAAGTTTTATTCAACACATCCAACTTTACCGCTCAACCCAGTGTAGTTGGTTTGATGTCGAGCAGTGCTGCAAATGATCCAGTGATAGATTCTCAGTTATTAGAAGTTACAGCAAGCAATGCAAAATTTGCATTATCAGATGATCTACCTAGTGCTGATTATAAAATTAATTTGTTGATCAAAGGTGTTCGCTCTCAATCATTATGGACTCCTGCAAGCAGCACTGATGATGAAGGTGACCCTGCGCTAGAAATGTGGTACGATTTTAGTGATTCTAGTACAATCACACATTCATCCAATACTGTATCTAAAGTAGAAGATAAAAGTGAAAATGGCCTAGATCTTACTGTGCCAACCACTGATTTTCCTAACGCAACTGGACCTACTGCAAATACAAGCACTATAAATAATGTAGGTGCGGTAAAATTTGATCACAATAATTTATATAATCCAATAGAAACTGCTCTTGAATTTACAAACAGCTCACCGTTGTATTTAAGTTTCTTGATGCAAGTGAAATCTACAAGTTATCAATTTCACTTTGCTCTTTCTGACACCACGGCACTAAACACGAGATTATATTTACGCACTACTAACGCAGGATATTTTCAATTGAACGATACTGCTTCTCTCGCCAGTCTACCCACACCCAGCATTGATGACATTTTCTTTTTTACTATAAAACTAGCAGATACATCATCTATTTGGATAAATGGTACTTCAATTGATGACTCATTCACAACCCTTAGAAGCAATGTTTCTGATCTTCATATAGGTTCTAATGAGCAAGATGGGAATGGCAGTGAGTCATTATTTGGAGATTTTATGATGTATCGAGGTTCATCGAATCACGAAAAAATAGAAGGTTACTTGGCTCACAAGTGGGGCGTGGCTGGTTTGCTTCCAAGCACACACACCTATAAATCTAATAGGCCTAGCTAATTTTTTTTAAAAAAAACATTTCACAAATTTAACCCTTAAATGTAATATATAATATGGCAAAAGTATTCGCAACCGAAGTATTGTCCCTTAACGGGAAAAACATTAGAATTAACGCACTTACCGACGGCAACTTTCAATTCCTGAATCAATCCGATGAAGTAGTGTTTAGTAAGACTGGCTATGATGAAAGCATCGCAAGTTTAGCAGCAGACATAGACGCAGAAAACGTAAGAGTGAAAAGTGAAGCTATCACTTCAGGAGTTTCATTTCAAAACATTGAGTATACTCCCCTTTTTCCAGAAGGAACAACTCCAACAGTTGTTGCTACACTTACTAGTACCGATGCAAATGATCCTATTTTAGGCGTTCAATTGAGTGGTACTCCCACAAGCGGAAGTGCAATGTTTGTATTTGCTGACGATGTGCCTAGCGCTAATTACACAATCAATGTATTGGCATCAGTTTAATTTATCGTAATCAAATCACAATGAATTAGCCCCCGAAAGGGGGCTTTTTTTTTGTTGAAACTTAACTTCATTTTGCTATAATGATGTGTGGTAAAAATAAAAAAGTTATCTGATCAATATTCGGTCTTTTCAAAAGAATACGATTATTTAATTAGTCTTGGTCATCGATGCTGTACTGCTTCGTCAGATGGATATACCAGAAAATCTTCTTTTCCACTTGATTGGCAGATCACTGATATCAATCTATTAGAAAAACTATTTGATAGTGAGTTTCAGAATTTTTATCCTGACAGTGGAGTAGAATTTGTTCATGTATATCATGGAACTGATGAAAATGGAAACGACACTGGATTTGACTTTGAATTAACCAAACAAACTTTTGAACGTAGATGCAAGCGTTTAATGGATTTGATCAAAGCAAACAATAGAAAACTACTTTTTGTGCGCACAAAATATAGGTGGTACTGGTCTCGATCTGATCACCCCACACAACTCGATCAAAATCCTACAGGTTATGATATATACAAACTATCGAACACAATGGATTTAATTAGAGATAAATTTAATAACAATAATATTGATTGTCTGTATATTTATAATGACTTGTCTGATCAAGATGGATTCGACAATGATCCAGCTTGCCTGAAGCCAGGACTACAGTGGAATAAGGATGGTACCATCAATGGCGAAGATCTTGTGATGCAATCAATAGGAGATCAATTAGAGCTAGCTAAAACATTCGAATATAAAGAACTTGGAACTTACAATGGTGTTCACTGCGTGAAAGTGCATTCATTCGGAAAGAGGGTAGAAGCCCTTGCTTATACCAGCCAAATTTTTGAACATTTAAAGATTACGGATGTTCAAGATTTTGAGAGGGCATAGAAAGCTTTCTTATTCTTCGCCTGAGTCTTCTCTTTCAGAAACCGAAGAAACTCCTCCTGCGACCTGTACGGGCCTGGAACCATACATATTGTAAGAGTGCACAAGCTCTTTTAAGAGTTGATTTGCTTCAGCTGCGGATTTTTGAAAAATTTGAGCAGAACTCGTTTGCGTTCTTGCGGTCTCTGTAGTTGTCGCAATAGCTCGTTTGATCATTGTATCTCCTTCTCTCAATTCTATCCAGTCTGTTACTCCGTCAGAGGTTACTTTTATGTTTTCAGTGCTAGCATTATCTGCGGTAGATGCTTGGCCCGCTGTGGCAGCTGCATTTCTTAATAGATTGCGAGCTTGCTTGTTCATAAAATCTTTCAGATAAAGCTGAGTGAAAATTGCTTTTTCTTCAGTGTGTAGCGGGGGTTCTACTTTGTCTGTTTCTTTATTTAAATGAAAATCAGTATTAATCAGAGTATTTAATTGACCTAGATTCACATCCAGATATCCAGATATCAAGAATACTTGCCTTTCTCTTTCCAAACTAGAAGAATGATCTCCAAACTCAACATCCCAAATATGGTAAGCAAGCTCGCCAAGTTGATTCATTATTCGTTGATGATGCGGAGTATGTTTGCCGCTTGTTTTGATTTTGGATCAACGATAGTTTTAGAGCTTGTAGCAGCTCCATATCTTCCATTGTTGCGATGTTCGTATTCTTTAAGTAATTTATTTTTTAGTGTAGCCTTTGTTCCAGATGGAAATACTCCAGCATTTACTGCAATTTCTTGTAGTTGCGACAAACTCATGCTAGTCACAGCATTTTCAAAACTTTCTCCACTACTTACATGAAATGGATCTCTGCTCTTTACACTCATTAATTCCTCTACAGTTTTTGCAATGTCTTTTCTATTGTCTTCAACTTTACCATTCGCATACTGAGTCGGTTTCTTTTTTGTTGTTTTTCTTTTATTTGTAGCCATAATATTAACCTTGTTTTATTTTTGTATACACATAATAATAACATTTGTAAACAAAAAATCCACCGAATGGTGGATTTTTTGATAAAGAATATTATAAATAATATCTTACACTATAATTCCAAACAGGGCTCTGTTGTCAAGAATGATACGTCCTTCTTCAATAGATCCATAGTATCCAATCTTGGATTGACGAACACTGTATTGATCGTCAGCAACGAGAGAGAATTCAGAACCAGTTTCAGAATCGGTAGCAACTGCACGAAGCATAGACTCAACACGCTTGTCAAGACCAATAACGATTTCGTGAGAATCTTGATCAAAGGTTTTAGCAGTCGTTGAAGCTCCATTATTGTCAGCATAAGCTCCAAACAATTTATTGAAACGTTGATCTTTACCCATTTCTTGAAGCTCCATGATATTAATACCATAGAATTCAGGAATACCAGCATTACTGTAGATAGCTTCACGCATGCTGTCGGTAGCGGCAATATTACCGCCAATCGCTTTGCCTGCATTCGCAGTATCACTAGCTCCAACAACCCCAGCACTACCACGAGTATTGATTGGGTTATAAGCCATTTCACGAAGACCTTGTACAACTTCAGGAGAAACGATAAGATCGGTTACTCCGCGACCTCCAATACCACTGTCAGGTGTACCACCAGTCCAGGATGTATTGATACGTTTACCGAGTGTAAGGAGGCGATTAAAATCGTCAAGAATTAAACGAGATTCTCCAGCATTATTGGCTGTGATGATGTGATCTTTACCTTTTGTGCTTGCTTCAGAGAGAGCACCAAGTACCAAATTAGCAGCATTGCGCTCTTGTTTGAGCATAACTTCTTGAGCAACACGAGTAAAAGACTTACTAATAACATCCATGCGGGAACGTTGAGCATAACGCTTATCAAAGTCAACAGCACTATCAAGACGATAGGTTGTGAACTTCATTTCACCACCGATAGGAGTTACTGTATTGGTTGGAAGACCTCCAGGTACTGATTGGCTCCAGACAGTGACGTAATCTTCGTCTGTGATGTCATAGTAAAGATCCATAGGAATGCTTGGACTTTCATCAGCGCTAAAAGCGAAATTGCTAAACAAGTTACTAAGTGTAGGTGCTTGGTTAACAACTTTTTGAAGTACAGGTCCAATGAATTCGGCAAGTGCAACTTGAGCTTCGTATGCAACATCACGATTCTTGGATGCCATAGCTTTTACAAGCTCAATTTGTTCGGGTGTTCTTTTTAATGTAATTTTCATTTTAAATTTTACCTTTCTTTATTAAAAATTATGCACAATTCAATTTAACGACGTAATAGCTACCACTTTCCATCAGTCCGGATGTACCAAATACATTGGTGCCTCCGTGCCAATTTTTAATGTCTTCTCTGTGTCCTTTAGCTAAAACAGTACCAATTTTATTACACTCACTATTAACAACAGCAGAGTTAACTCCACTAGCTCTTCCTTCTGAGTGAGGAACAAGAGAGTCACCTACATTAATAGTTCCAACAATAGCGGTGTCAGTAAAAGTAAACATACCTTTCGATGCGACAGGTACCGCTTCGCCTGGAAGAACGCCGTAGAGTTCATCTTTTTTGACTGGATTGTAAAGCAAGTTTTCTCCAAGCTCATCACGAGCAACAGTTTGACGAAGAGTAACTCCAATACATGCATCTCCAGATGCTGTTACTGGTTCATAACTCAAAGCAGCTTGAGGATAAGTATTTCTAGCAACATGGGGATAATCAGTCTTGCCAAGCAATGAAGTTGGGTTATTTTCAACATCAATTGGATCCCAATCACTTTCATGAGTATTAAGTGTTCCGTTGTGAACTTTAACAAATACTCCAGCATCACCTTCTGGTGTTGAGCGTTTGGCTGGCTCGTGCAATTGAATGCATTGATCGAGAGTTGCGTTACTTCTGAAAAGATTTACGACATCATGCTCGTCGTAATCACGAAATGGTAATAGTCTAATAGCCATATTATTTTATTCCTTTATTTTAGTAGTTAATGGTTAAATTGTCTTCAGAAAAAGCTTTTTCAAATTTTTGCTTGAGAGTAAGGTTTTCTTCAGAAGATTCTGCATTGTTGTTGGCAACAACCTCTTCTTCTGCTTCAACCTTGTCCATAGCTTCTTCTACAACTTCTTCCTCGGAAGAGTTGCCTTCTTTTAATTCAGCTAAACGTTTTTCAACAGCTTCAGCAAGCTTAGCATTGAACTCTTCTTCTTGTTTAGCGATAAATTCTTTGTTTTGATGCTTGAGTACAACTTGTAGCTTTTCTTGAAAGTTTGCAAACGCTTCATCAGAAGAGTCAAGATCTTTCAATTCATGAGCCACTACCTTGCGACTATCTTCGTCGAGCTCGTAGGCATCTTCGATTACGGACATCCGCGCGTCAAAACGAGCAACTGCCTCTTGTTGTTTTTGCTGCTGCTCTAATTCAGTAACGCGATCTGTAGCAGAGGAGAGTTCTTCCTGAAGCTTCTTCATGGCAGCTGCATTTTCTTCAGCAGCCTTTGCGAGTTCAGCTTTTTCAGTTTCCAGTTGCTCTTTTTCTTGAACGAAAGATTCGTTGCGCTCAAGAATAGCGTCGTTAATAATTTTAGATACAGTAGCCACCGCTTCTTCAGAAAACTTCTTTTCAGACACTTTTTCTTCAAGAGCTGACACTAAATTATTTAAAATTTCGTTATTGTCCATAATAATACTTTTTTTGTTATTTACATCAGAATTGATGTTTTGTGAAATATTTTTTTCATTTTTGTCCTCATTTATGACTTTTTTCTCTTCTAAGCTTGAAGTTAAACCTTTTACATTTGCTGCTGGATTTGATGTAAAACCAATACCAAGCGGAAAAATTTCTCCAACAATGAGTCGATGAATTGGAGAGCCATCTTTCATTTTTCCCTCTCCTCCCAAAGCTTTTAAATTACCTTTCAATTCATCAATCATATTTTCATCATTGATGATTTCGGCATCTTTTAAATCGTTGCTACCAACCGCTAATACAAAATCATTGAATCCAATTTCCCAACTAGCTGAAACTTGATGATAAAATTCACTCTCAGGATCTACCGATTGTTCTACCAAGCTTGCGAATTGCGGGTTAACTGTTTTGTACACCAAAGAAGCTAAGGCAATATTGAAAGGCTCGTTCATATTTTCAACATCTTCTGCAGACAATAATTCGTTATCCATGAAACTCGAAAATCCTGCAGATACTATATGTCCAACTACTTTTTGTTTTTGATGTTCAATGTTTGTTGGTTTGTGTTTAAATTGATCAAGTATACGAACTGCAGATTTAGAATCTATACCGTCTCCGTTTTTATTGAATGCATTTACAACAGCTGCATTATATGCAATTGCCAGCAAATCCATATTTTTCTCTAAATCAACATCAGTGGGTATAATTTGTTTTAAAGATTCTAACGATGCTTTACTAATATTTAAGTCTGGCGAGTCAATTTCTCCAGATGCTAAAATTACATTTGAAAACTTTGTGGTGTATTTAAATTTTTGACTCATATACTATTGTACACTATTTTTTAATGTTTTGGCTATGATATAGTATAGCAGATGGATAGTCCGTCAATTCATGCTCTGCTCCGATGTTTAGAATTTCAGGTAAAACAGATAATTGTTCTATTTTATTTAAGTCTTTTATGCATGCATTGAAAGTTCTTTTCCATTGATTTTTTTGTTTTGAACATACAACAGATTCACACAATTTGGAAACAAGATTTTTTTGTGATTCATTGATATCTTTTAAATTTTTATTTTCTTTAAATTTCTCACAAGCATAAGATTCAAAATTTTCAATTTGGTATATAGTTTCCTTGATGTTGTCCTTGCCATATGTTTTTGTGGCTTGCAATGGAATTTGACTGGTGCCGTGTGGACGACCTGGGGATTTGTTTGTTTGATTTTGAGTTTCTTTGCTTTTTTGTTGTACGGCTTCTTTTTGGTTTTCCATACCTTCACGTTGAATCTCTAATTGTTCTTCGGAAATTTCTCGGTCTTTTTCTGATTGAACACTTTCGATCATAGGGATACCTCCGACCAAAGGATTGTAATATCCTTTTTCTCTCTGTTCGACATAACCTTCTTGCTCTGCAGATAGCTCTCTTGGGTTAGGGTATAATCCTGTTTGCATAGATTTAATACCTTGTTCTGGAGTCAGTATACCAATTTCTAGCAATCGAGTAATGACTCTTTGAAATTGAACTTCATCCTTGATATCAATTTCTTCAAACCTAGCAGTAGGATAAGATTTTAAACCCATGTTTCTGCACACTTCTTTGATTTGAGGTTGAAGAAAATCATGCAGAAATGAGTTGCGCGATTCTTTTAATCTTTCTAAAAATATTTCTGCTTTAACTTGAGTGTTTTTAAATTTTTCATCACCAACAATTACATTCTGTAGACCCTCTTTAATATCTTCGTTGACAATTCTATATTTTTCTGAACCTAAAACTTTATTTAAATCGGGAATAACAAACTGAGCCTTGGTGGTATAATCTGCAATAAGTGCCCGACCAACACTTTCGTTCTTGAATAGATCTTGCATAGCTTTCAAGTTGTGTGGATTGATTCCGCCTTTGTCGGGCTCGTTACCCATTGTAATCAATAGTATTACGTTTTCTACAGTTCTACATATTGATTGATCTATTTTTTTTAGTTCTAATTTCCAATTGATATCATCAAGTACAGGAAATCCAAAAGGAATAGCAAAAGGTTCATAGTCCTGTTTTTTATAAAATGAATATATTAACTTCTCCGGATCCAACTCTATTTTCAATCCATCACGATTAAAAGAACCTTCTTTGATTTGTTTTTTGGTTTTAGGATCAAGCGAATCAAAAACTTTTTTATCTTCTTCTGTTTTAGGATCTCTTAATTTTTCTAATTCATAGTCTGATAATATTTTTTTATAAACTCCACTTTCAAACGCTGTAGCTTTATCTGCAACTACGTCATATGGATTTAAGAGTATATACTTGACTGGAATTTCTCCAGACTTTAATGTTTGTGAAGCATATACATAATTTAATTTCAAAAGATCTTCATTATTGAATTTACCATCTATTCTGTATAAAAAGATATTTCCTGATCTGTAATACTCTCTGAAATACTGATCTTTAATATTCCAAATATTAATTTTTTTAAGCCAACCCTCGATAAATTTCTTAGACCTTTCGTTTTCTCCCTCTAGATAAATGGGTGAATTTGAAAATTCTGCCATGATATCCACGGCATTTCTAAATATTGCAATATTGGCATAAGCTTTTTGACATAATTCAATAGCATCCCTCACATTAATGCCGTCTGCACCATAATCGTATGGTAGTATACCTTCCCTAATATTTGTATATTTATGAGCTTTTGGACCACGGTATGTGCTACTACTCCTTCCTGCGGTAGGATTGGACCTAGATTGCCTATGATTAGCTTGAGAACTTTGAACATAAAAACTTTCTCCTGCGGTTTCAGGCAATGTATCAATAAATTGATTTGCTTTTAAAATGTCCTCAATTGGCTTATCTTGTTTATTGAATTGATCCCAGTAATCAGACCGTTTTGTATATTTTCTTTTTTCTTTCACAAATTATAATACACAAAGTTAAAGTAAAAGTCTACAAAAGTTAAAAGTTAACTTATAGAAACATTGGCGTAAATGTTGAATTGACCTCTTGAGCTTTGGTGTTATTCATGTCATAAAATATTTTTACCATCCAACTCCCCAGAACCAATGCGGAATATGAGTCTTTCCTGGCTTTATCTGGTCCCGTTTGCCGACGCAATTCTACCGGCAAACCAAATGTTTGCGTTCCCTGAGGTGAGGTTGTAATTTGAATTAAAGCACATTGATTCTTTGTCATATTAATCATATCATACTGATGCTCTATAAAGTCTATCATTTTTGCTGCACCAGTTTGTTTTTGTTCTTCATCTGATAATCTCAAAAACTTTAACTTGTCAATTGGAATTTTTTTAGCTCTCTGTTTATTGTATGATTCGTCTATTGCTCTAGAACCAAACCATATGCGCTTGTGATCAAAGTTAGCTTGCAATAATTCGTTAGCCCTACGAATCCAATCTGATGTGGGTTTGCGTAATATCAGATATCTATAATCTTTTTTATTGTATTGACTTTTAGCCGTCCTTAATTCTTCTTTATACACATCCATCTTATCAAACTCTCCATCAATTGTTTTAATTTTAATGTTATTTGATTTAAATAATTCACTTTCATTGACGGCATTAATAAATTGAACTCCTCCATTATAGTCTCCCACTATTGCAATAATATTAAAGTTTTTAATTAGATAATAGAAATAAAAAATGTGCTCTCTTAGTGGAGTGCCTGACATAGCATAAGAATGAACTAATGTTGAGGTACCTTTATGTTTGTGATATTTCAAAACCTGCATAGCAAAGTCGTCACTACTTTCACTCTCTGACCAAGAGGGGTCAAAAGCAAGTATATATTCATCCTCAGGCATACCCTTTATCTCTACATGCGGATCTTCTCCGTCTGGTACTGTGCAGGCAGCCATTCTGGATGTCTTGAAATATCCAGAGCTGTCATCTGTAAACAAAGCTCCAAACTCTCTCTCAAACTGAGACTGACTCATTGTAGCTTTAGCTTGAGTAATTAAATTTTGATCGTACAATTGTTTTGGTGCACAATCATAAGAAAACTGCATAATGCATCGAGTTGCTTTATCTGTTTGATTGTTGATTAAATTCTCAAATTGAGTATATAGCTTGTACATATATTCAAATTTATAACTTGCAGACGACAGCATTATTAATTTATTGTTTGGCCACACATATCTATCTTCTTCCGTCATTTTTCCTTGATCAATTAACTTTGTTTCAAGATTATACAAATCTTCTCTTTGGGTGGGATTTTCAACAACAGACAAAAACGGAACAATAACCTCATTATAAATTCTTTCAGGCATCAATAAAAACTCATCGATAATAATTCTATGAAAGCGAAAACCACGAAGTTTAGAGCCGTCACCCAAAGGCAAGGCCCGAATTCTACTTCTACCAATTTCCATCAACCATTCGTCATTGCTTTTTGACTTTTTAGTTATGCAGTTAGCCAACATCCTAGCTTCTGGCTTGGCTGCTATATCTTCAATTTTTTTAAAAATTTGTTTTGACTGCCTAAATGATGCCGCCAGTATACCAATTTCAACTCCTTGATTTAATATAGCGTCTAGAAATGCATATACTCCTGTAGTAAATGATTTACTCATACCACGACTCCACACTCCCATAAAGTAATCAGTTTCAAACATAGCTTTAATTGCCATATGTTGAAAAGGAAACAAATCTACTCCAGCTACTAAATTCGTAGTAAATGTAATATTTTCCCTTAAAAATTTGTAAAGGTTTTGCTTAGCCTCATTTTCCTCAAGGAAGCCTTCCAGTTTTAATATTTCTTCGTTGACCTCTTCTTTGTGCCTACGAGTTTGATTACCTTCAATCCAAGCCATTTTTATCTATGTAGTATTGTAAATCTACTTCCCAAAGCTTCTTTCCCAGCTTGAGTATTTTTGGTATCACAGATTGTGAGTTTGCACGAGTACCAGTAAATACAAACTGACAATGTCCGGCAAATTCGTGAGTTAATAACCTCATATTGTGATATATAAATTTTAAGTTTGATTTATGAGGTCCAAACATATTATTTTTATGCAATCTATTTAAATCACTTTCCACCACAACAAACAAATAAGAGTCAAAATCTTTCACTCTTTGCAATTCTCGTCTAAATCTAGATAAGCCACCGGATAGAGTTCCTTTAAAATCTGAGTCAGATTTTCTATCAACATATGTATAATTATAATCTTCTCCACCAACAGTGTAATCCCCGAAGTCAAGCTTTAAATCTTCAGAAACATTAAATGTTAAAGGCTTCTGTTCTCTTGTGTCTATAAATATTTTTAAATCTTCAAAGTGCTTGTCATCCTTAAAGAAATCTTGATCGATCTTTTTTCCATATAATGGTTTGATCCCTAACTCATTACATGCAGCTCCATATGAACCAAATGCATATTTGTATACATCTATATCTGGAAGTTTCGCAATCTTAAGTTCTAGATGATTTGGACCATATTTTAATTTCTTTAAATCAATTCTTTGTTTTAGCTTTTTTAAAGAATATGATTGTGCAGATTCTTTACTCTGACTCATGCACCATTTGATTAACTGTTTTCTTGTGGAGAAGTCATGATTGAAATAATCTTCTTTATTTTTAAATGGCAGAGGATCTCCGGTGAGTAAATTTTTTCTTGGATAAAATGTAGTATAGTATGTAGCTAAATCCATTTGATGTTTTTTAAGATGAATATGCAAACCTTTTTCAGTAGAAAAGGATTCATTGCAAACCTTGCAAATATAATTATCTTTTTCCGCCATAGTATTGGACTGCATGATTTTCTGACAGTAAAATGTTGTTTATGTTACAGCCTCTAGTGTATATCTCACCAAGCACTCTTCCATACTTCCCTATGCCGCAAGATTTTAAAATCAAGTCTCCTTCTTCACATAATTCCTTTAGTCTAGCTTTGGCTGCGAGACCTCTTTTCTTTTCTTCTAAATCTCGTGTTCTAGATTCTGGCGCATTGATAGCATTTAATCTAACCCTTTTCTTTACTAAGATATCAAAACCCAAATCAATTTCAACATCTATAGTGTCTCCGTCAACAACTTTAATAACTTTGTTAATTTTATAACAATATAAATCACTATTTAATTTCATATAACATCACTTTTCGTAATACCTAGTATTCTCGATTTCCATTCATTCATTGACTCAAGATTGTTAGCTTCCTCTGTGATTGCTTTCTTTTGCATGTCAGCCATTTTCACCATTAACTTTCTTTCTTCTTCATTTTGAAAACTCTCAACCAATGATAATATTGAAGCATTTTGATCTTGACGTTGAGATATTCTTTTAGCTCGGTCACCAGCAAGTCTCTGTATTAGGGATTCTTGCCTTTTCTCGCACTGATTATATTCCTCGCTTTTGGTCTTCAATAATTCAGAAAGCCTCACGGTTAGCTCTTGTTGTTCGTCAGCTTCGTCAAACATTCTATTAAGTTTTTCCATGTGAGAAGAAATGTTTTTTAAATTTATATAATCAACACAAACATTGACATACAAGTTAATTTCATCTGCACTTAAGTCAGGCTTATCCCATGTAGCTCTAATAAATTCCGCTTCAAATAAATCTTGATCTTCTTCTTTGTGGTAGTTACTAATAATTTGAGTGAATCTTGGAGACTTCAAAAATCGAAACAAAGACTCTATAGACTTGCGCTCCATAGCCTTCATCTCACCCTCCACTAAACCAGCATCAGTATACAAATTTACCCTATCAATGCATTCTGTTATGTTTTTAGGTCCATCATATTTATTTCTCTCTGCGCGATTCTCTTCTCGCTTTCTCTTCTTGACTGCATCCAAATAATTGCCTACAGTTCTTTGTTCTCTACCTAGTTTTTTAACTTCGTCATCAGGGAACAGTAATTGAGCGATTTGATAGCTACTCATACCATCTTGAGAGTATTGCTCAATGAACTGCTTTTGTTCTTCTGTTAAAACTATCGGTTTAACTTCTTCGTGCTTGGTTGTTTTGTATTTAATTTCTTTAGAAACCAAATACTGTCTTACCGCCCTACCCTGTTTTGATCTTCCATCAATTGTACCATCTTTAAATGTTGCTCTAGTTAGTTCAATTAAATCTGGAATTCTTTGAAAATTTTCGTCAATGAATTTTTTTTGTTCTTCTGATAATTTCATATAATTATATCCTTATTCTTAATTATCTTTAACACTTTTTCTTTAAAAAATTTGCGCATATTTTTGATCTGCTTATATCCAGCTTTTCTACCTTGTTCATTAGTTTTGTATCCCAGTTCTTTAGCTACCGCATCTTCATCTAAGTTTTGTATGAAAAGCATATCATATATCTGATAGTGTCTTTCGGATAATTCTTCCTTGAGTTGTTTTTGTACTGCAACAATAGCTACATCTACATTAAAAGAACAAGAAGCCATATCATTGGCTGATTCGTATTCTTGAGCATCCAACCTCAAGGGTATCTTGACATCGTGAGCGTTTTTTTTGCTTTTGGCCCATTTTGCATACAATGGACATGTAGAATCTTGAGCTCCACTTTTGGTGAAAGAGCATAAATTTTCTCCACCTATAGAACTATCAAACGGACAATTGCTACATGGTTTTGCAAAGTTTAAATAAAAATTCCTTAAAATATTTTTAAATTGATTTGTTATAATTTTATTTATCCATGGCTTGAGTTCTCTTTTTTGATCCCACTGGTCCCATTTTTGATAAATATGTATTCGAATTATTTGCTCAACATCTTCAAATGATATCCAAGGCATTGAGTCTAAGAACCATTTATTCTTACGTTTACGAATTTCCTGGTTAATTACATCTATTTGATCTTCGTATTTTATTTTTTTTTGTCTACCCATTTTTCCTCGGTCTGCCCCTTTTTCGCTTTGGTGCAGCTTCTTCGTGTCGAGGTAAAATGGAACCCAGGGTAAAACTATCCTGACTAATCTCTATATCGTATTCAAGTCTTGAAATATTTGGAACTTCAAAAATATCGGTACCATCCTCGTCATCAATTTGATGACTTCTTTGAGGGGGTGCTTTGTTTACTGTTGGCTGCACATTTCTGGCTTCATTATAATCTCCAGCCAACATTTGACCACAACTAGAACAAAATTTAGGCTTTACACTACTATACTCGTTTTTACTACCACAATGCTGACAATATGTTGATAACATAGTTAATATTAAAATTAACTACACTTAAATTCTATTTAAAGTAAAATTAATTTAAATCAAATAACCACCAATAATGATAGATTGATTTTGAAGTAATGAGATTTGTTCTTTATTTATTTTGCACCTCTTTTTTGTAAAATCAACACACAACAATCCAACGATTCCATCGTTTAAAGTTTTTATGGGGAAAGCATATGAAGATTGTATGCCGCGTTCTTCTAGCCAATTTTTAATTAAAGGGTTTTGCATTTCAGTGATATCATTCAATGAAAAATATTGACCCTCAAGTATACCAACTGCATCTTTAATAAAGTCATTGAAGGTGCTAACTCTTAAGCCTTGCAGGTTCATAGATTCAGCGCTTACTCCTATATTTAAAGTTTCATATGTGCAGCTAAATTTTTGCTGGTGCGTGCCACTATAAAATGTTTCTCCATTGTGAAATTCATATATGTAAGCCCTATCAGCTTGAGTTTTTTCAAGCGTATACTCTACAGCTTTTTGTATATTTTCATTCTTTTTTGTATATTTAACAACACAAGTTTTTTGTTTTATTTTTTTGCTTTGCAAGTAATCCTTTAATAACAAACTTGCAATCGTACTAATTGCCACAATAAGAGAGGATATAATGATTGACCAGTCCATTAATATATTATACACACATTAACTGAATGTAAATGTATTAAATTTAAATTGTAGGATCTTCCTCCTCTGGAAACCAACTAGAGTCAGCCGATTCAGTATAATATGCATGATTTTTTAACCACTGACATTCTGGAACAATGTATTTATTATCAGTTAGTCTTTGCTCTTCTTGGCTCCAGTTTGTTGTTTGGTCTTTATATGCTCCATCAGGTACAGTTGCAATATATGCATTGTAACAATCTAATCTACATTGATCAGACTCTTCTTTAGTGTTTAAAATATAATATTTACTCATGTTTTAGTTGGTGCATTATTTTTATATGGATGATTTGATGGCAAAGATCCTGTAGTTCCCCATTTGTGAGCTAAGTAGCCTTCTGTTTTTTCACGAACAGTATCGCTAATGTCTACATTGTAATTCAATAGTTCCCCAAGCAAACAATTAGTATTTGTTCCTAGATTGAAATAAGAAGTAGCAGAGAAATTCATTGTTTGAGGTGTTGCTTCAGATGAGTTTGAAATCTCTGTTCCATTATGATAATGAGCTCTTGAGTTTGTGGTTGGATTCATCACATAGTTATGTATGTATATATCACCAGCTGCAACTGTTCCACCTTGCGTGTATGATCGATACGCTCCACTATTATCATTAATATCTAAAAAGAATCCTCCATTACTCCATGGAGTATGTGAATTAAAGTAAGCTGGAGTGCCTTTAGTACTGCCTGGACCAATTATTCTCATTCCTTGACTTTTTGTTAAGCTTATTGTTTTGAATACAAAAAATGTGTTGAGGGAAGTTATGTCTGTTGATGCCGGCCCAAATATAGAAAATCCTGTATTACTGACTAGAGATTTACTGTTACTGTTTGTTGCTTGATTGTATGGAAATTCTACAGTATCCAGACCATTAATCGAAGAAGTTAAAAGTAGTGGTTGTTGGTTTGCATTGGAATTAAATAAATCATAACTTGACCCAAAAGTACCCAAGTTAATCAAACTGGAAACTTGACTATTTGAATGTACTATTTTGTTAGAGTCGGTACTGTCAGATGCATCATACCATGTTGCAACACCATCGTCTAATGGGTTCCAGGCGGTAATAGTTTTAGTTATTACTGGACTAGTTTCTGTAGAGCCATTAATGGTTGCAATTACACGATAATAATAAGTTCCCGCTACTGGTTTAGTGTCGGTGAAAGTTCGAGATCCAGAGTTTTGTAGGGTTGTGAAAGTAGAATTATCTGTTGATTTT
>Ga0208917_1000744_pt1 | contig 16445 bp, 26 predicted proteins | sample DEB08_DNA_10_FD_185500 | JGI IMG/M metagenome (GOLD analysis project Ga0208917, IMG submission 185500) | Aqueous microbial communities from the Delaware River and Bay under freshwater to marine salinity gradient to study organic matter... | ecosystem: Environmental > Aquatic > Marine > Coastal ...
TCGCACAGATTGACTCATAGCGTTCTTTACATATAGCTTCATGAGTGTTCAGTCGTGCTTCTGTGTGATCCAGTTCCATCAGTGTCCTTTCTTGGTGCATTATATAAGTTGATTGGGGGTAAGGTTAGTTCGTGCCATGTCATCTATTCTCCTCATCTATGAGGTTGGATAATAGACCACTTGTTCCGTAATATTCAGCACCTGTTGGTAACTGTACTTGATATGCTGAACCGCCTGGAGCAATCTCTGTGCCACCTGCTCTAGAAAATCTAGCTAAATCTCTAATGCCACCTTTTCTCATTTGCTCTGCTACAATTTGTGATCCTAATGTGCCTGCCGCAGCTATCAGTGCATTTTCAGGAATTCCACCACCTGCACCTGCTTCAAAACCTCCAAGGCCACCGTACACTGCTGTTTTAAATGCACCTCCCCTTGCACCAAAGCCTGGAGCAAGCAATCCACCAAGAGAAAATACTCTTTGTGCCATACCTCTAGCATCTCTTGATTTAACTAATTTAATAATTCTAGCTTTCTCATCAGGTGTAAAGAATTTCATTTTGTTTTTATCTTTACTCAACGCTGTAAGATCATTTAGTAATGTTCTATCTAAGTTAGCACCTTCAGAAGTTTTTAATTTAGCAGTATCAATTAAATCTTCAAACATCTCAGACTTTTTCATTTTACTATAAGCTATTCTAGCTTGCTTCCATGAATCAAGACCTTTTTTACCTGATACAAGAAAATCACTTTCAGGAGCATTTAGCATATAGTCATCAAACTTATCTAATGCAATCATTGCTTGTCTTGCATAATCAGGATTTGTTTTATCAGATGCAGCAGTTTTAAACATTTTTCTGATTGCCTGTAGTTCTGTAAAGTCTTTAGGTATTCTTGTTTCTAATCCTTCTTTAAAGACTGCTGATAAAGCTGTGTTTCCTTTTGGTGTAAATCCTTCTGCTCTCATTTCTCTGCCTATATTTAGCAACTTTTCATTAAAGGCATCTGTTTTAAACTGAACACCTGATTTAGCTGCATTGTCATATAGTTTTTGTGCTTGTAGTCCTAATTTTTCTTGGCTAGGAACTCTATCAAATAAAGAACCAGTTGTTCCAGTTCCAAGTCTTGTTGGTTTTCTAACACCAAATTTAGAAGGCACTGGTGCATAAGGAGGTAAACCTTCAAATATACCTAATGCTTTAGCTGTTTTATCTAAATATCTTTTACCTGCTTCTGTTTGTGGTTGATAGATTCCAAATGGGTTTTCTTGCTCGTAAACTCTTTCTGCTGTACCTTTACCAAAGTCACCTGTTAATACCTCAGTACCGATACCCTTAACTTTACCCATGATATCACTAACAGCAGCTGTGCCTAATGTTCTTGCAACTTCACCTGCACCTATAAGTTTTTCACCTATAGTTTCTGATGGTGCTTGAGGTGTTGGTGCTAGGTTTTCATCTGTAGGTATATCGCTAGCCATTGTAGGAGGAGGTGTAATGTTTTCTGTTGTAGGAACATCTGAAGGTGCACCTGCCTCTGCTCCTCTTTCCATTGTGATAATTTGTTTTACAATATTATCAAGCTGTTCACCAGAAATATTAGCAGGAACTTCTCTTTGGCCTAACCCTGGTATATCTACTATTTGATATTTATCTTCTGCTGCCATGTTTATCCTTATTGTTGAATTAAGTTGCCTTCTTTATCATAATCATATCTGATATATTTTTTTGGCTGAGATGCTCCCATGTCTATTTTTACAGGATCTAATTTAACATTAAATTCTTTTTGGTATCTACTATATCTACCATCAGCTAATTCTCTGTTATATCGATTAATTGCTGCTAATTCACGATCAATTCTGTTTTGTGTCATATCAATTAGTGTTTGTTTTGTTAATTGAATACGACCTGTTAAAACATCTCGTAAAAAGTCTCGTTCAGCAGGTGTATCAATACCACGAGCACCAATGCCTAATTGTCCGATAGCTTTAAATACATCTCTGCCTAACGCTGAATTTAATAGTTCAGTATCAGAAATTCTATCTAACAATTCAGGATCTTTTTTGAAATAGTTAACTACTCTTTCAAGGTTAGTTTTTAACTCTGCACCAATACCTGTATTAACATCACCTTGTTTAATTAATCTCATAACGTTTTGTAATTCAGTTACATTACGTCTAGCTTCAGGCATGGCTTTGTTAATCATGTTGCCTTGGTATTCAGCTTCTAGTTTTCCACTTTCTTTTAAGAATGAAGTTTCACCTGCACTAGCTACTTGCAATTCTCGCTTATACATTTGTTGTTGAGTTAATACCTTTTGTCTTTCATCTGTAGTTAGATTTCTAAAAGGTTTATCATACATACTAAATGCAATTTCATTGGTATCAGTTGCTGCAACAAATGGATCAATAGATTTTTGAAGTAAAGAATAATCATATTGACCTGTTGGTGTTCTTGATGCTTGAAATGCTCTGATAGACTCAGGTGTGTAGTTCATGGCCTGAATATCAGCAAATGGTTTTCCTCTGTTTTGTGCAAGCTGATTTCTATATAGTTGGTCTAGATATAAACTTTGAGTTCTATTAGCTGCACCAATACCTGACCCATAAGCTTGTGGTAAATCTTGACCAAAAGCCAATCCTGCAAGTGCAGCTGTTGTTCCTTGTTTAGTAGTAGCCTCTGATATTGCTTTTGCAAGCGTTGGATCAACACCTACGGTTGATAAGTCAGGAGTTAAGAATGGATTTATTACTGCCATGATTATACCCTTCTTCTATTTGATCTTTGTATTTGTAATGGAGCACCAATGGCAACTTGTTTTCCAGTAGGTTGTGATCCTAGTGGTGCATATGATGTTTGTTGTGTTTGTGGTGGGTTCATTCCTCTGTATAAAGCTAATCCACCTAAACCTACAAGCATAGGATTATCTTTTGCAAATTCTAAACCTTGTTTTCCATAATCTAATGCTGTATCTGCTAATGATTTAGAATAACCACCACCAGTATAATCCTCAGATACACCTTGTTTTATATCTTCAAAACTTGGTTTATATTTTTCAACTAACTGATCTACATATGGCACATTTTCTTTATATGCTTCTAGTGCAGCTTGATTAGAAACTAATGCAGGGTTAATATTTCGATATGCAGGAGTCATTTGCTGACCAAGATTTTGTTGGTTAACTAATGCTGGGTTCATGTATGCTCTGTTAGCTAATGGCTGAATTCCAACATTGGATGTTAAATTTTGGTTTAAATTCATACCGCCTTGACTAAGTGCGTTGCTAGTTACATTTGAAGTTACACCTTGCATTGTTGATGTTGGCCCAATTAATGCAGGATTAATGTTATTAGCAACAGGTGCTGTTCCACCAACATTAAAATTAGGAAAAGCACTACCAACACCCATATTTATACCGCCTTGAAATGCAGTGTTTTTTGCATAACCACCAATATCACCTCGCATGAGCTGAGGTGCATTAAGTATTGCAGGAATAATAAAATTTTGCCACATTATTTACCACCTCCTGAAGATGAACTTGTTGTAACTTGACCCATAGGTGCACCATAAGCTGCTGATAAGAAATTTTGTAGTTTGGTATATGGTAAGTTTTGTTGATATTCGTATCTTGCAATATCAGCATCTAATGCACGTTGCTGGTAATCTTCTGCTGTTTGTCCAATATTTTGTAATTGTTGAATATCAAAATAATCAGCAGCTGCCATTTGAGGTGCTTGTTCTATTGCTTGTTGCTGTGCCTGTCTTTCCTGTCCATAGTTCTGATACATCAGGCGGCCTGCTTCTTGAGCAAGAGCATTTGCAAGATTTTGTTGTGCTTTTGATTGTTGGTCAAACATTGCTGTTGATCCATAACGTCCTGCTTGTGCAGCACCGCTACGAGTTCCTTGTATTGCATCTTGATATGCTTGAGTAGCTTGAGCAGCTGCTCCTGACATAGCTTGTTGCAAGAATGGATTATTACCTAAAAATTGACCTTGTATTGTATTTTGTAATTGTTGTTGAGCCGCAGGCACTAATGGAGATCCTGCTGTTGCTCTTGATTGTCCTGCTTGTAATGCTTGTTGTGTTTGAGCAGATGGTGATACATATGTTTGATATGGATAATATGCAGGACCAGGTGTTTGATAGAGTGCCTTTGATTCCTGAAGGCCATACTCAACGAAGGGCCGAACAGTAGGATCTAACTGTTGTTGCGTTGTAGATTCTGATTTGCCGCCACCTCCACCACCACCATAAAAGGTAAACGCATCTGGATTAAGTCCAAATAAAGTTTTAAAAATTGTTAAAAAGGTCATAATTTAAGCTCCATTAGTGTATATTTAGGTTGCATACCCCATTTGATCCGCCATAATCTGACGATACCATCTAGTTTGGTAGAACCTTGTATCTTTGTTCCACCGTTGTTTCTTACCCATGTACAGAATTGTTCCCAACATTTCTTATTAGTAACTCCACCGATATAAGTAATGTAGGCAACTCTGTCATTAGGATAGTTAATCCACTGAACAGTAAATGCACAGTGACATTGATGTTCTTCATCTAACACAAGAAGTAAGTCTGACTGTCCTTGTGCTACAAATTGTTTTAATTGGTCTATCGTAAATTCACCAGAACTAACATCTATTGCTTTTTGTAAGTGAGGTGCTGCTAGACTCCAGAATTGATGGATATGATTAGTAGGTACTACAAATAGGTTTTTTTCCATTAGAGAAATCCTAGAAATATACTACCCTATTATAACATATCCATATGTTTTATTCGACACGCTATTAGGTAAATGTGTTACCGTTGCTTGTCCTTTTTGTTTATCGCTTACATATAACTCATGTGCTGACCCTGTTGTTTGTGATGGGTCTATCATTTGTAAATTAACCATTAATGCAGGAATTGCAGGTCTTACAAAAGGTGTTGTTTGTGCTACATAATTTTCTAAATAAATACCTGTATCATCTACTGATGCAACAACTTCAACATAATCATTAGCATCTAGTTCTAATGGGTGATTAATATTAATAGGCATATATCCATCTACACCACCATGACTTTCTACCACACTAAATTTTGTTGCAGAATGTGGCACATCTGTTCCATTTACCCTAACCCAAATATATGATTCATGGATTTGAACATCAGTATTTACAAATAAAGCAGATACATCTAAATCATAAACACCTGCATAACTGACTGTGATACGATTACTTGCTAATGACATACCTACTGTATATTCAGATTCTGATAAATCTAATATTTGTGGCGTGTTAACAGTTGCAAAAGTTATATCTGCTCTTTCTTCAAATGTTCCATAAGGATAAGAATTTGTAGCTGCCGCACTTAAAGTCAATGGAACTAATATAATCTGTGAATCAGGACTGATACGCTCATTGTAGATTGTGGTTGTGATTGCTCCACCTGTTGCCAGTGTGAATGTACCAGTATTATTTGTCTTACCATTTAAGATAAGATTAGTTACTTCTGCAATTTCACGAGTATCTGCATACTGTGGTTGTAGTCTACGAAACTGCATTATCGGTTACCTTGTGGTTTAACATCTACATCAATAGATACTGCATCTGTCCAGTTACCTGTAGGCTGTACCAAGAACCTATGATAGCGACCAGCACTGCGGACATTGGCACGACCATCTGTAGTAGTGACTACATTAACACCAAATACGCTGTTATCAGATAATTCTTTACGAGAAGCTACCTTAATATTAGCAGAGCCATTATCTATCTGTGGTCTGACTAATGTCACAACAGAGTTATAACCTAATTCAATATCTGGTGTAATGAGTTGTGAGTCGTATGTAGAGCCTGTAAAGGTGACAATCTTGTCGTTTTTAAATCCTGCAAATAAGAACTTACCACCCACCCATAATCGGTCATCCAGTGATGCAGGAATAGCCTCTAATGTTCCATAACCTAGAGATATTTCTAATGACTCTAATGTTTCACCAGTTGTTGCAATACCACCAACCCCTGTAGAAACAGTAGTTGCTCTTGACCATTTGTTTAACTGCCAGTTGTAAATTAAGATACTACGGCTACCGTCCACATTAGCATAGTTCCATACGACTAGCTTTTTAATAGGGTCTACAGCAGCAGAGATGCTATCTAAATCTGTTAAGTCAGCATTTTTAAAGAAGTATCTATCTACTTTTTCTGTACCAATCCCTGTGACTGTTTGTCCGTCACATTTATAAAAACCGTCAGCAGAGAGGAAGAATGATGTTGCACCGTACTGTGCAATACTGTTACCTTCTAAACATCCTAATCCTCTTGATATGGTATCGAACTGAAAGAATAATGGAGAACCAGAATAGGTCATACGCACAATAGAACGCTCTAAAAAGATAAGTCCTATCTCACCACCTGTAATCCCAGTAATGTCACCACCATCAGGAATAATCTGATAATCTGCTTGAGATGTAGTGCCACTTGTCCATGTTGTTTCATCGTTAATATCAGACCACTGCACTTTGTTAGTATCTGTACCAGCACCAATGTTAGCAGTGACTACAAAGTCTCTTACAACTGTCACATATTTAGCTGTTGGAGCAGATGCAGATAAGTCAGCAAATGCTGCTGATGCACCGATTGTCCATGCTTGTAATTTGTCTTGATTGTTAGCACAAATGACTACTTTACCAAATTGACAGAAGTGCCATGTGTTACCAGAATAACCGCCTGATTTAGATTTGTCATCTAACGATAAGTCTGTGGCATCTAGTTTAAATATCTTGTCTGTACTGCCTGCAAAGATAACCACTTCATCACCGTATTTAGCACCAAACACAGAGTTAAGGTTAGAGGATGCGGCTTGTGAAAAATCTACAGCGTTAGCAAATGGTGCATAGCCTACAGAAGTAGGGTACACATTCTTTGCATCTCTTAATGATGTCATAGAAGGTTGGTCAGGTAACCACTCATCAAACTGTATTCTTGTTCCCATTCTATTCCTTATGTTCTTGGTAAAATTTACTAATGTCTTGCTCTGTTAATACATAAGCATTGACAGTTTTATTGTTAATTTGTTTTAATAACCGATGCCGACCATCAATCATTCTGTATGGTTTGTTGTGTGGGTTTTGCATACCCTGTACCACAATGACTGGATAGTTTGTATTAGCTGTGATGTATCGAGCCTCTGTCTTATCTATACTGTCTAATTCTTTGTGTGATATGTCAGCAATCTGTATCTCTTGTGACGGTATCTGTTTAAACTGTATATATTGTATGACTTGTAATACATTGATAAACATATCAGGTGTGTTATCTAACCTCCACTCACCTGTCATGATGTGTTTCATTCTAATCTAAATCCAAAGCTAAACCGATTAGCATAACTGCCTACACAATGCCATAACTGCTCTGGCAATGCTGGTATATCAAACTCTCTGACCGTAATACCTATGTTGTCATAGTCTGTAATAATGTCATTTCCTTGTTTGTATCTAAAGAATGACTGACCGTCTGTGTATGTAATGTAAACACGCTTACAAGGTTTGTTAGAGTTTGTATGCCAACCCATGTAACCTGTTTTAGGATAGTAGTAATGACCGCTATCTATAATATTGTAATCAGGATAAAGTTCTTGCATGATGTGCATAAACTTACCTGTATTACGACTACCAAAGTCTATGTAATAACTATCATGACTCACTGGTATATCTTTTGAAAAGTCATATTCTAAATGGCTTTCCCAGTTAGGTACTTCTTTTATTCCTTTTAATTTACTTCTATAAATAATATCAGGAACAATACTTTCTGCTAATATTAGTATTTTAGAATTTAGATTTGTATTTTTCTGCATAATCCACTAACAATGATTGTGGATAAGTTTTAGCCACATCTAGCCCAGTGTGTGCATTAGAGTAATCTAAACTTTGTGGCATATCTCTTAATGCTTGTTTATCTGCTTCTATTTCTGCAACTAATGCAGAGTTGTTAGATGCTAATGCTCTGGTTTGATAGCCGTCTAATACTTTAAATGCGTTTGCTCTAATTTGTTTGTAGAGGTTGAGGAAATAAGATTTGAGTAAATCTAAATCAAACACAATGTCTGTAGGATTGTCTTGGTTATCAAATACGCACTTGTCAATATGAATGTGTTTAGCACTTTCTTCTGCTTTCATATTTTCGTTATGAGGTTTAACTAATGTCCTAGAACCATGAGGAATTACACCTTCTGCTTTTAACACATCTACTGTTTTATCAGTAATAGTAAAAGCAACTTTGTTTGTTCCAACTGGTGTATTAAAGTAAACTATATTCATTCTTTATCCTTATGTGTAAATAACAGCAGTAATGTATGTAGGGTCAACCGCAGTAATACCAAACATTTGTGTAGCGTTACCGTCACCATCAGCAGCAGAGAACACCACATAATCGTTGTATGTTCTAATGGCTCTAATGTTAAATGTGCTATCAGCACGACTGTATACCATTGTATTATAGAGGTCTAATGTGAAATCACTCCCTGTTACCCCTGTACCTTGTGATAATACAGCTTGGTCTACATTCCCTAATACAACACAGTAATTAGCATCGCCATCTCTAATACCTGTATCCAATGTAATAGTGTAGTCACCTGTCCCATTCTTAACTAATGTTAAGTTAGAACTAGCAATAACAGAACCTGTCGAGCCATTAAATGCAATGTATCCAGCAGCAGAAGCTGTATTACCTACTAGCTCTTTTACAAAAGCTGTCGTAGCAATCTTGGTACTGTCATCTGTAGATGCTTGTGTAGTTGTGGTAGGAGAACCTGCTAAATTAACACTGTCTGCAATTTGGTCTGTGCCTACTGCATCATCGGCAATTTTAGCACTGGTAATAGCATCTGCATCTATATCAGCAGTAGCGACTGTAGATTTTACAGCTAATGCACCTAAACCTAAATTTGTTCTAGCATCGGCTGCTGTTCCTGCATTTGTTCCACCAGAAGCAATCGGTAGTTTATCACCACTGATTCCAGACTGCCAGTCTTTAAGATGAGCCATCACCTCACGAATAGCATTGTTAATGCCTGATGGAGGACAACCTTCTGCAATATTAACACCATCTACATCGGTGTTATTACTTGCGGTTGAATCGTATTCTGATATTTTGGTTTTTGCCATGTTTTATCCTTGTCGTAACCATGTGTTTGATTCAGGTGTATCTTCCACCCATACTTCGTTTCCAGATGATACAGTAGACCATGTTTCTGCTCCTACTGCACTATCTGACCATTCTTCGCCTAACACATAACCTAAAGCAGTTATTGTGCCATTAGCATTTATAATTGCATCACCACTAAATGTTGCATTACCTAAACAGTTGACTAGAGCTTGTGCATCTATCACTGTATTTACATCTTTAATTAAACCACCTAGTGTATAGACTTCTGCACTAGCACTCATACTTGCACTAGACCTAGCCTCACTAAATCCGTTAGCTGTAACGCTGGCATTGGAGAATATTACACCACTAGCTACTGCGAGAGAGAATCCTTCTGCATCAAATAATGCGTAACCTACAATATCACCAGATGTATTTCTAATTCTTAAGTATGATACAGATGCACTTGCCTCACCTGTAATTGCACCAGATACTGTTGCTATTTTTGTTGCATCTATAGTGACTGCACCAGATGAATTGATACCAGCATCAGCACTAAATATAGCTACACCATTAGTTGTTATAGTCGCAGTAGATGATATATCACCACTAAATGTGCGTAATCTTACAGCAGTAGATACAAGAGTGGCATCAGCAGTAATATTAGCTTCACCTAATAAAACTGCACCTGCACCTAGTGTACTAAAAGGTGATTGAGAAAATGCAGATATGCCAAACATTATACACCTACATCAGGTAATGTTGCTGATTTTAATTCCTCTACTGTTGTCATACTGTCTACTTGATTTGTTGCATCTCTTAATTGCTGTTTTTTAGTAACAATCGCAGATGTGTCAGCACCTGTTTCTTGTGCTTTTATAAACTCAATATCTAATGCTTGTAGTTTAGGTGCTCTTTCAGCACGAAGTTTGTCTTTAGTAATATCTTTAGCTTTAGCTATGTCTATTTTTATTCCCATGTCCATGCGTTCCTAAAAGTTCTGTCAGAAGGTATTTCTGAATTGTCTACGATATGATACTCTTTACCAGATGGTACATCTTTAGCTGCTATTTCTTCTACTGTTAATCCACAATCTGCTGGAACAATTATAGATACTGAACCATCATCGTTTTTATATACTATTCTTTTATCCATAATTTTTCCTTATCTAAATATTGCAATTTCTGCATTTGCTGGGTCACTAGCAGAACCACTAGATGATTCTCTTACAAATCTCCTTGATGTTGTGGTTGGTGCTGTAAGACTTGGGTCTACTGGACCAAAAGAATAATTTAATGCTGCTCCAGAGAGTGTTGAACTGCCACATACAGAAGCATAATTAGTGTCAGGCATAGCAGTTGCAAAATTGACTGTGTAGTCACCTGTACCATTATCAGTAATAGAACTAACATTACCACTTGCTCTTATTGCTACTGTTCCTGTTCCGTTAAAGTTTACCCATGCACGACAAGCATATACAGGAGCAGAACCGCTAGCATTAAATAAACTTAAAGCATCACTATCGCTATAGGAAGATACACCAGTTACAGTTCCACTAAATGTCATATTGTTAGGAACAGTTAAATTACCACTTGCATCTATAGATAATATAGCACTTCCGTCTTGCTCTATCGTTGAACCAGATGCTGTGGGTTTTATACTAATGGTCATTACTGAACTCCGTCTAGTTGTTCCTGTGTAGGTTGAGCTAATGTTGGGTGATTCCATTCTCTGATGTAGTCACCTTTACCATCGCTATCATTCTGAAGCATGATTGTACCAGTAGTTGGTGCAAAGTCTGCATCAGTTAAGTCTGGGTAAAGTGTTGTTATTTTTTCGTAAAGTGTCATGTTTTATCCTTATGTTTGATGTAATAATACAACTGAAAAGCTACATCTGTTTGGTTCGATTGCTTTTGCAGCTCCACTGCTATGATATGTATAAAACTCTAAAGTATCATTTTCTGAAAGATGCAATAATTTAATGTGTACATTATTGTGTTTTTCAGAAGTGCTATTAATTATATTACCATGTTGTTGCCAAGCATCTTTATGTCCTTTAGAAACACTACTACCTCCATTTAAATATATACCAGAATGTAATACATTAGGACCATCTCTCAATTCTATTGTATGATTTACAAGATATAATCCATTATATGGAACAGTATATGTATATGTTGATGTATTATAGTTACTTGCAGAACCAGTATAAAATGCTACAGTATCATACTGAACTTTAGTACCTGTAACATTACTAATACTTTGAGCAGAAGATGCATGAACAACAATAGATACAGGAGCTTGTGGCTTATATCCATTAGCATTGAACTGACCTACCTCTGTAGGATTATCTGCATTACCGACACCAATCCTTAATGTTCCATCAGGTGTTGCTGGTTGATAGATAGTAAAGTTATTGCTAGAGGTAGCATCTGTTCCGACTTGTAGTTTCTTTGATTTTACTGTACTCATTCTGAACCTTTAGGATATTTGTTTTTTACTGCTTGTATTTTATCTGCCATTTCTTGTGGGAATACACCTGCATGAAATAGTGCATCTAATTGGTCACCAATTGGTGGGTATTCAGATACTCTATTTCTTTGGTATTGCGTAGAAGCATATTCTGCATTTAATTCTGCAACTTTAGCAGTCACTTCTTCTAATGTAGGTTTAGTTTGTTCAGTATCTTTCCAAATTAGATTATTATAATCTTCACCTTCCATTTCCCATGTAGCGTTTGGTCTTAATGCTACTAATGCTTTTGAAATATTCATTATCCAGCTACCTCCATAAGAATCATATTACATATGTTTGTAGAATGAGGGCTGTCTGTACTATCTGTGTAATTTGCTGTTCTATTTAAATACAATACAGTTCCTTCACCAGCAAAATATGTTTTATAAGTTGTTGCACTTGTTGTTGCAGGGCTGTCCATGTATTGAAATGATATTGAGTTTACATGATTTCCATCTTCACCTTGACCATTACTAGAAAATGTACCTTGTTTTCTGTTTCCAACTGAATTACCGACACCGATATCTGTAGAATTTCTAACTAATTTATGAACCCAGCCATTTGCGTTAATATCAATTTTACCAAAATTAACCATAATTAATATTTTACTAGATGTAGAAGATGGTGTAATAGTTGTTGCTAATTCAGTTATTTCTGTCCAAGTATGAGAGGAATAGCTATATGTTTTATTTGCAGTATAAACAGTTTGCACTACTTGTAATATTTTTCCACCTACACCAGAACCTAAATCAGAAGATGTAATAGTTCCATCAACAATTTTATCTACACCTGTATCACCATATACTTTAGTTACCATTATACAACACTCCATGTAGAACCATCACCGATTGTAATAACAATACCATCTGCTACAGTTACAGGACCAGCAGTCATAGCATTGCGATTGTCTGCGAGTGTGTAGTCAGTATCTAGTGTAATACTGTTTTCTACAAAACCTATGCCATTTATAGTAATGCTCATTCTGCCTCCTCTGGTGTGTTACCTTCTGCTACCCATTCTAGGTATTCTTGATAGTCTGTGTTAGCTTCGTCTTTAGGTATAAAAGTATTGTCAGTAGTTCTTAATATTACATTTGCTTCTATACTATTTTCATCGTTAATTTTTTTATACATTTATAACTCCGCACTAAATGCTGCTGATTTATCTGTTCTTAAAACTGCAAACTGAACTGTTGTTCCTCCAGTCCAACCATTTATCGCTATTGATGCTCCTGTTTGGGATAGTTCAGTAAAATATATAGCAGAACCACTACTGGTTTTGTTACCATTATGTCTAATAGTTAATGCTGTATTTAATAAAGTAACTGATGGTGTTGCTCTCATTTCACAATAATATCTAACACCCCACCATATTTGAGTAGAACTATCCCAATGACCAATACACCCATTACCAAATGGTATTTGATAATACCTCTGACATCTTGCTAACTCCATATCATAAGGTCTGTGTTCAAATGGTGTAGCTATATCTCCTTTTTCAAATTGTATTTGAGAGAAATCTATTGTGCCTGTATTTGTATCTGTAATTTGCACTCCTACCCATAAACTATGGTTGTTATCTGTACCTAGTGTTTTACCTGATATTGATGGAACATTAACAGTAAATGTAAACTTTTGCCAATCAGTTGTTAAAGCTACTGTGCCTAAAGATGTAACAACAGTAGCTGAAGGAGAGCCACCTGTGCCAAAATATTGCACTATTCTTGCATTAATAGTTGTAGAACCTGATGGACGTCTAGCATAAAAAGATAATGTAGCTGTTTGTCCAGCTAAAGTTCTTACATCTTCAATTCTTTGGTGAACTTCATAATTTTGACTATTAGAGTTAATTGTCCATCTTCCATAATAACTTGGTTCATTAGGAACTTCAGTTTGTCCTAATGTAAATGACTGTCTTGCAAAACTACCACTAGCTGCACCAACCTTAAATCTATCGGCAGTATAAGCTGAACCACTTAATGATATTGATGTTCCTCTTTGCCATATATCAAAATTACCATTGATGATAAGATTGCGTACACCTAAAGCATTTTGTGTTGCTAGTGTGCTAGAAGTGGCAGGTAGGTTTAGTGTTGTTGTTCCTGCAACTGCTGGTGCTTGTATGGTAACTTCACCAGATGTATCGCCTTTTAGTTTTATACTTGCCATTAAACTACCTCTGTCCAATTCGTAATAGATTCATTCCAGATATACTGACCTTCTTCAGGCATGGGAACTGGTGCTTCCCATAAACAAGTGGTTTCATTTAGTGTCCATGATGCAAATGGTTGTGGTGGAATAAACGCATCTTTTTCTCTATCGTAAGTATAACCAATACCTGCAAAGTTTTTTCTTAATGGTGTTCCACCTAATGTATGTTCACCACCATGTGTATTATAAGATGTCTGTATCCATTCACCTGCTGAATCATCTACAAATGTATCAAAAAATTCTTGTTCAGCAACTATGACTTTAGTTACGATACCATCTGTTACTTTTGCGTAATGTGCCATATATATCCTTATGCCGTAAATGTTCCTGATGATGTAAATGTGTGATATGTGTATCCACCCGATGATGTAACTGTACCACCAGTTCCTCTTTGTGAACCTTGATATCTTATTATAACTATTCCTGACCCGCCATTAGCACCAATTGTACCTCCAACACCAGCTTGACCACCACCTCCACCGCCTCCACCACCTGTGTTTGCTGTTCCAGCAGTAACTGTTCCCATATTTGTACCTCCAGCACCTCCGCCACCAGAGCCACCTGCTCCTCCAGCTCCACCAGCGTTACCGCCACCACCACCGCCTCCTCCTGCGTAAGTTGAACCATTATCCCAAGTTTTTCCTGAACCTCCTGCACCACCACTATTTCCAGAAGCATTAGCACCAACAGCATTAGCTCCTCCTCCGCCACCAGAACCTTGATACCCTCCAGCAGCAGAAGTTCCTCCAGCCGAACCTTGTCCAGATGTTCCACTACCACCAGCATATGATCCACTTCTACCTGAACCACCACCGCCAGAACCACCTGACTTTCCTATTACAGCATCTAAACCACCAGTACCACCACCAACGGCAGTTAAACTATTAAATGTAGTATCAGAACCACTTGGAAATGTATTAGGAGCATTAGTCCCTGTGCCACCAGCTCCTACAGTAATACTATAACTATTTCCAATTAATGCAGTAGATGAACCAGCAATATAACCTCCAGCTCCACCGCCTCCACCATGAGAACCTGCTCCACCACCACCTCCAGCAACTATAAGATAATTAAATGCGTAATTATTAGGGTTGTCTCTAAATACTGACCAACCATTTGTTGTATATATTTCTGGTTCGTTTAGTGTGGTGTTAAAACCAATAAGACCTTGTGTTGGAGTAGATGGTCTTGTAGCTGTAGTCCATTGTGGTAACTCTAAACCATCAGCACCAAACTTAATCATTTTAGTGCCGTTTTGTTGAAATTCTATTTCACCACTCGTATCAGGAGTAATAACCAATCCGTTTGTTGTATCTGCATTTATTGTAACTGCCATTATACGACCTTCCAATTAGAACCTGATGGAACTGTAACACTTACTCCACCATTTATTGTGACTGGACCAACTGATAAAGCATGATAGCTGTTAGGCACAGTAAAGTTCGCACTTACTGTTGTAGAGTTTACAAAGATTCCGTTACTCGCACCCATTTGTTCTGCATATATTGTATTAGTATCATCTTTATGTCCTGATTTTTCAGCAGGATATGTAACAAATACATTACTTGTGCCTGATAGTGTAATCGCACTACCACTGTTGCTAGACTCTAGTATGGTATCACGAGATAAAGTTGTGCCTGATGCTGTGTAAGTACCTAGACCAACTTCCCAATCATTACCAGAAGTTATGGCATAGTAGGTTGTATTACCATCACCTATTACAGAGAATGTTTGGAAACCTGTGACTGCACCAGCAAGCGTGACTGTACCTGTGCCTGTGGTCGTAGTAGTTTCCTGTACTCTATCCTTAACGACTAATGCCATTATTTATCCTTACGCTAATGTAACTGATAAGTTGCCAGTTGTAATCTTGAAGATGTCACCAGAGTCGATTGTTTTAGCTGTGTCTAAACCTGTATGGAATAATAAGTTTCCAGCAGTAGAAGCATCATATAAACCTACATGAGTAACTTCACCCCAAGATGCTGTTGCTGTTGGAAAAGTGACATCAGCAGAGTTTGTAGAAACACCATTGGATGGAGCACCAAATGTTACTGCTGTTCTAGCATATGATGTTCCTGATGTTGATACCTCTGTGCCTGCATCTGCATCTGTTGGGTCGTTTGTAAATAAACCTACATACACAGTCGTAGGAGATGTGTAAGATGTGTTGCGGAGAACAGCATTGATAATTGCGTTCTCTAAATAATTACTAAATTCAGCCATTGTTGTTTACCTCGTTGATAATGTTATTGACATAGGAGAAGATGGATATTCGCTATCATCATCACTTGCTCTTAATGATGCTAGACCTCTATCATATAAAGATGCCCAAGTTGCTAATCGTTCATCGTTCATAAGATAAGGTTCAGCTTCTGCTAATGCACCGTATAAAAGCAAGTCTGGGCAGTTAGCTAGAAATAAGTTAGATGGATTACCATCAGATAAGAAATCAGGTTTGTAGTAATACACCATTCTTAATGTATATGCTGTATCAGGTTTAGGTGCAAATTGAAACTCACTACCTAGTAATGTGTACATGGTAGGTACACCTTTTTCTGTTACTCTAGCGTTTCTAAAAAAGTTAGATGTGTTTTGGAA